>Ga0247842_10000325_pt1 | contig 103298 bp, 123 predicted proteins | sample LaCruzMarch2015__3_FD_192411 | JGI IMG/M metagenome (GOLD analysis project Ga0247842, IMG submission 192411) | Freshwater microbial communities from meromictic Lake La Cruz, Castile-La Mancha, Spain - LaCruzMarch2015_19m | ecosystem: Environmental > Aquatic > Freshwater > Lake | place: Spain... | reverse complement strand
TTACTCCTTTATTTTTCTTAATATTTCTGCAAATGCTGGTCTTGTAATAAGAATTCCAACAGTAACACATATCAATGTTGTAAGAGCAAATCCTCTTAATAGTCCTGCACCTGCCCAGAAAAGAGGAAGCATTGCTGCGAAAATTGTAAAGAAAGCTCCGATAATTATAAAAAATGCGTTTTTGATTTTTTGCTTTAATGTTGAGCTCTTCTTAGATTCAGATTCGTCTATAATAACTATCTGGTCATTGACTCCTGTTCCCATTCCTGCAATAATTCCTGCAATAGATGGAGCATCAAGATTCCATTTAATAAGTGCTGCTATTCCCAAGGTGATTAATACCTCTGAAAACATAGTTAAAATAACTGCGAGAGTTAGTTTTATTTTTCTATATCTTATGAATAAGACAAGTGAAATTACTCCAAATACGATTAATCCTAGCTTGAGGAGATTGTTTACAAATTCTTTTCCAAGAACAGGCGAGATTGTATCTAATTTTACAATCTTTAACTTATATGGCAAGCTTCCCGTAATAAGAATTGTCTGAAGTTTTTTCATGTTTGCTTCTGCATCTTTTAATGCTGCTGCTCTATCACTTCCAGAACCGCTTCCTTGAATTGAAATCTGTGTTGTTACTCTTCCCTTCAAATCTTTTGAGATAAATAAAGAGTCAATTAGATTGTCATCAAGATAAAGATTAAGTTTTTCTGATAAGTATTCTGGATTTTCTGTGCTTATTGAAAGATTACTTGTTATATCTGCATGTCTTTGTGCTGCTTCCTCTGAGAGAGTTATACCAAATCTGAAAGTGCAATATTCTCCCCCTCCCTGATTAGCGTAACATCCATCTATGCCTGCCTGCGCTCCTGAACGCTCAACATGAGGAATATCATTTTTACCTCCACTGAAAGCCGTTATATTCCCTACTTTTCCCTCAAATTTTCCTTGATTAGAAATTAAATCTTCCATGTCAGAAGGTGTAGCTCCTGCAATCTCTATGAGAAGATAATTTTCTCCACCGAGATCTTTTACAGGCCGGATACTTATATCTTTTAATCCATAAACATTAAATCTTTCTGTTGTTATTGCAACTAGATCTCCTATCTGGGAATCGTCTAATGAGATATTTTCTGGTTTAATCAAAGCTCTTGCTCCCCCACTTAAATCCAGGCCTGTTTTTAATCGAGTTTTAGGAATGTTCTCTACTGTTATCGAAAGAGGAGAGTCTTTAAGGAAAACAAAATAGTTTGAGTTTGCTTTTATAGATATTTTTTGAGGTTCATTATCAGTAAAAGTTAGATTAGAGACATATCTCGAATATTCCTCTAAATTTGATATTTTATTTGAGTCTATTTCTGTTATTATCATTCCTGACCTTAATCCACTTTCGAATTCTGTTGAATTCTTCTCAACACTCTTTATCATTACTCCTGATTCAAATGCTGCCCAGGGTGCTATTGAGATGATTGAAAGAATCAACACTATACCTAATATCCAGACTCTATATGATACCATTATCTTATCCCCTTTTTATCACAATACCATTTAATTATTCCGGCATTTGCCATCCAGGTAAATATCAAATCTGCAAAAAGACCTAGGGCTAAAATTAAAAAAATCTGTCTAAATGAATCTGGAAGCCCTGTAACAATAAGAAAAGCCGGAAGAACTGCAAAAATAGCTGTTGAAGTCATAAGTATTCCTGTTTTAAATGCACCAAAAATTCTTTGATTGAGATTTCCTTCTCTTGTCTGTTTAGGATCTAATGCTCTTGTAGTAAGAAGAATATCAGTATCTACAGAATAACCTATAAGCATTAAGAAAGCTGCTATTCCTGCTGCAGATAACTTTACTCCAAAAAAATCAACTATCGCTAATGGAACAACAATATCTGAAAAAGCTGAAAAAATAACTGCAATACTCGGAATAAATGTTCTAAACATAACAAATATTACTATTGACATTAAAATGAAAGCAATAAAAAGAGCCCACATCAACTGATTGAAGAAATTCTTCCCTAAACTTGGCTCTGAAAATTCTATGCTTGAGTTATCATTTGTAAGAGCATAGCCCAAGATACTTTCAATATCTCCTTTTAGTTCTTCTGAATTTGATGAGCTCTCAACAATTATAGACATCAGTTTTCCTGTGCCTATGTCTGTAAGTTTTCTTAAAGAAACATCTGCTCCACGCAAGGCAGACTTTTGTTCTAAAGTTATCTTAAATTCTTCAAAGTTTATCGTATCTGAACCTACAGTTAAAGTAATCATTGTACCGCCAGATAAGCTAACATCTTTTAGGAGAATTTCATGATTATGACTATAATAAAAAAAACCAAGATAAATTACTGCAGAGAGAGTTAATAAAATTGGTAATAGCATTAAAAGTTTATAGTTCTTATCAAACCAATTTTTTTTGTTTGCCTCTGGAGTTGGAGTATTTGTTTTTTGTTCTTCCATTTTTTTGTATTATTATTGATGATATGCGCCTTCGTCGCATTTCATTTTTATATTATTCATTTAAGATACTTAAATGAAATGCGCCGGCTGGGAGTTGAACCCAGGTCAAAGGATTTTTTCCTTTTTTTTCAGTTGGAAATCCCTTATACTAACCATTATACTACCAGCGCATAATAATCTTATAATATAAAGTTAACGTCTTTTAAAGATTGCTATTTTTTATTTTTGGTATTATAACGCCCTCGACAGGAGTTGAACCTGTAACCTACAGCTTAGGATGCTGTCGCGCTATCCAATTGCGCCACGAGGGCATAAGATAATATGCGAGGGATAGTCCAAAAAATTCTGTGAATTTTTAGGCTCATTCAAAACAAGTATATTTTGAAGAGATTCGAACCTTGCATGTTCTCATCCAACCTATAATGAGTTATAGGTTATGCGAGGGATAGGATTCGAACCTATGAAGGCACTAAGCCAACAGATTTTGAGTCTGCCACGTTTGACCGCTTCGCTACCCTCGCATGAGAAATATAGATAAAAAGAGTATAAAAAGATTTATTTTCTCTTAATTATAATTTGTCCCGGCTTAACTTCTGAAGAAAGCTCATCAGTTTCATCGAGATGAGATTTTTCTATATCTCCTGCAGGTATCACTAAGATGTATTTATGGTACTTTTTACCTTTATAGACTCTTGAAGATACTTTTTGAATTTTCATGGTATTATCAACAAATAGAAGTTTATAAATTTTTAGGAACCGAAAGATTTAAATAGTTTAGGAGCCTAAATAATATATGATAAATAAAGAAGAAATTTTTAATGATGGTGAAAAATTTAAAGGGTTAATCAGAATAATTGCTCATTTAATGGGCGATGGATGTGTCTCAAAAAAATATTTTGCTTATTATAACAAAAATGATACTCTTTTAGAAAATTTTGAGAAAGATGTTCAATTTGTCTTTGGAGATATTCATTTTATTAAAGGGACCATGAAACACGGCGTGTCCTATGTTATGGTACAAAACAAACCCATTTTTGATTTCTTAAAGTCAATTGTTGAGGACTATAGAAGCTTCACTTTAAAAGTTCCTGAATTTGTCAATACGAAAGAACTTCAAAAAGAATTTCTTTCAGCATTATATGATGATGAAGGAAGCGCACCCCTAAGAATATTCAAAGAGACTAATGAAATAAAACGAAATGTAAGTCTTTCTTCAAATTCATTAATAATGATTGAGCAAATAAAAAATATTTTGCTGAAAACTTTTGGTATAAATCCTAATAAAATTTCTAAAAATACCCGTCTAAGAAATTCTAAAATATTTACTAATTATGTTCTTAATATTACGGGAAAGGAAAATCTTGAAAAATTTAGAGAACAAATTGGATTTAAACATCCAGAAAAGTCTGCAAAGTTAAATCTAATGTTAAATTCATACATTCGATTAAAAACACAAAATCGGAAGGCTTAAAAACCATTATTTCTTAATAATCTTGAAACGGCCATAGTAAGCTGGTCACACCTAGTCTCCATTCCGAACCTAGATAGTTAAGCAGTTTACGTTTTTGGTGCTAGTCTCCTAACCGAGGTTAAACCAAAAAGCCTTTTCACCTTTTTTTATTTTTTTGGTTTAATCACGCTTCTATTACAATAATTATTATAAACCTAGAGAAGAATTACATACTATGCCTGAAAATGATCTAGATATTGATTTTAACCCTCGGGAGTTTATGGTTCCTTCTAATTGGTTTATTGACAAAACGTTTTGGGAGCATCTTGATGCAAATTGCAGTGTTCCAAGTTCTGCTACTTGTGAAACACGATTTTATGTTCCAACACTAAGAGCCAAAAAAAGCTGGCCAGAAAAACTGAAAACCATGTTTGATGTTGAACCATGGGTAGTTTATGACCTGGCTGTTTTAAATCTGCCAAATGAGATAACTGCTGAAGAAATTGAAGAACACAGACTTAATATGAATAAGTATTTGGTAAAATCTTTTAAAGATCCTACTCCTGTTGGTCCTCCTGATAAACTATCTGTTCGAGAATATCTAAGTCGTAAAAGCCTTTCACTTCAGGCTTTTCTATGCTGGGGAAATAGAACATTTGAAAATCTTAGTGAGAAAGAGAAAAGAATTTACCAGTGGGCAGAAGATTATGGATTTTTGTGGGACCATCGAGATGGAAAAGGTCTGCTTTTTCCACAGCCCAAGGATGATAAAGCTCTAAAATTTGAAGTACTAAAAGAATATTTTTTTCACATAAAAGAATTCCCTCAATTAATCCTCTCTGTAGCTCAAGAACCTAATACAGATAAAGCAATTTATGGATTCAGAAGAGAAGGCAGTTTAGATTGGCCTTTTGATAAAATTTGGACAGGCGTAGAATATGACGAAACACGCAAACCCCACCCAAGATATATTGCCATGAAAGATAAAGGCGTAGAAGAGATGATTGTTAAGCCTATGAACAGGCTTATAAGAAATATTGAATATCTTTTGCAAAGGAATTAATCAATCTCTTCGAGGAGCTTTATTCCACTTGTTTTCATTCTATAAGAATTATAAAATAAAACGTCTCGGACAATGGATTTGAACATTCTTGTTTCCTGATTATACTGTTTTGACATGTATCTTCTTAGTCCATTACCTGCAGAGCAGGATATTGCTAACCATATACCACCATAATCTCCTTTGCCTGCGATAGTTTTATCTGATGGTAAGTCTATCCATTCTCCTATTCTAAACTTCACAATATTTGGATTATTCCTCAAACCTAAAGATTTCATATCTGTAGTAACAACCTTATATCCAAGAACATAATCCATTCCCCTTAAACTTATTCTCTCAAGCTCCATTTTTGAACTAATAAAATAATAATATTTACTTTAAAAAGAAAATTATAAACTGATATATATTTAGAATTTTTTAAATCTTCAAAACGTAAATTTTGAATGAGTCAAAAAGTTTAGAACTTTTTGAACTTATTAACTAATTCCAATGTATCTTCTTGTCCTAAGAACATTGCCCTGCAGCAATATCTATCCAAGCCTAACTCGTTAAGAACTTTGCCAGCATCCTCGCCGTCTTCTGTCCTTTTCTTGAACTCTTCCCAGTTCTGTGCTATTGGTTTCCCGCAGGAAAAACATCTAATCGGAATTATCATAAAGATACTTCACCAGAGGCGTTTTTAAAACTTTCTATCAAAATATAACTGGGAGAATATGCAAATATTTATAAATAACATATTGAATAAATGATACAGGGAAAAGTGAACAAAAAAAGATGGTAAAAAAATGCATATACTGTAAAAATCAAATACCTGATGAAAGTGTGATTGATTTCTGTGAAAGATGTGGAATAAAAACATGGGGTTCAAAGATGTTTAATAATATAGTTAAAGAAATGCAAGCTGCTGATAATCGAGGAGATTTAATGCAGGGAAGCGTCAAATAGCACAGCATATATTAATAAATTAGTGACAAAAAGCTTTTTAAACACCCTACTTCTAAGAGATTAATTAGGAAAAACCTAAAATATATAAACTATGATAAAACGAAAAAATATTAAGGAAAGAGGAAAAGTAAACTTTAGTGAATACTTTAAAGAATTCAAAGTTGGTGATAGAGTCGCAGTTGTCAGAGAACAATCTTTTCAACCCAAATTTCCAGTAAGAATACAGGGTCTTGTGGGTACTGTTCAGGGCCAGAGGGGACAAGCGTATTTAATAATGATAAAAGAAGGTGGAATAGAAAAAATACATATAATTAAACCAATTCATTTAAAACAACTAAAATGATAAAAGAAAGAAAACCATTGAATATGTGCGAAGTTAGTGAAGTTCTTAAAGAAATTAAAGAAACAGATAAAACTAAAGAATTAAAATCTTTTATAAAGGACTTTTGTAAGGTAACTCCTGCTAAGGCCCGAGACTTAAAAGCAGATTTAATAAAATTAGATGTAATAAAATTAAAGGAGGGGGATATTGCAAAAATTATAGATATAATGCCAGAAGATGCGGTTGAATTAAATAAGATTTTTGTTGATATTGCCTTAGATGCTGATGAAACAAATAAAATACTTGAAACAATTAAAAAATACAAATAATACAAATGACAGACAAAGAAGAAAAAGCTATAATACTAGATTACTTACCCTATGGATATCCTTTGGAAAAGAAAACGATGCCATTAGCTCAGGCTATAGGCAGTCAAAATTTAACTCTTTTAGAATTAGTTCCTAGACGAGGACTAACACTTGAGCCAAGAGAAGAAGTTTATATTGGTGAGGGCAAGAGAGACAAGATTTATTTTATAAGAGGCAAACTTCCTTTCAACAAAATAACAGAATCTGCGAAAGAAGTCCTCAAAGAACAGCTTGAAAAACAAATAACTGTCAATGAAAAAAAATTTGTTGATTTTTTCAATAACGCTCAGCCCATAAATACAAGACTTCATCAGTTAGAACTTCTTCCAGGATTAGGAGCAAAGCACACAGAAGCAATATTGGAAGAAAGAAAAAATAAACCTTTTGAAAGCTTTGAAGACTTAAGAAAAAGAGTAAAAAACCTACCTGATCCAAAAATAACAATTGGAAAAAGAATAATGGAAGAATTAGAAGGAAAAGAAAGGCATTTATTATTCATAAACTAAAAAATAAAGGTTTAAAAATACAACTAACGAACAACAAAAATGGCAGACGCAAAAAAACAGAAAGAAATGGAAGAAAAACAAGTTGAGAAGAAGAAAAATCCATTCATAGCAAAAGAAGAGCCAACAGGCAAAATTATTAGAATGATGCAAACAGATATTCCTGGAAATAAAAGCGTTTATGCAGGATTAACTAGAATAAAAGGAATTTCATGGGCTATATCAAATGTTTTATGTTTAAAAATGGGGATAGGCAAAACAAAAAAAATTGAAGAGCTTTCAAAAGAAGAAATACAAAAGATAGAAGAAAAAATGAAAAATATCGATTGTCTTGGATTTTTACTTAATAGAAGAAATGACTTCACAACAGGAAAAAGTAGCCATATTATAACTTCTGATTTAGATTTCGAAAAAGAAATGGACATAAAAAGATTGAAAAAAATAAGGTCTTATCGTGGATTAAGACATGCAACAGGTCAGCCAACAAGAGGACAAAGTACAAGAAGTCATTTCAGAACAAATAGAAAAAGAGGGGTTGGAATGAAAGTAAATAAGCCTGTCACTGCACCAAGACAAGTGGAGAAGAAATAATGCCAATAAGAAGTAAGAAGATATACAACAGGCCAAGAAAGATGTTTGACAAGAAGGTAATGAGCGAGGAGCAAGCACTTGTTAAAAAATATGGATTGAAAAATAGAAGAGAGGTTTGGAAAGCAGGATTTGCAATAGGAAAAATAAGAGATATAGCAAAAGAACTTATTAGTGGTTCTGATGAAGACAAGGCTAAATTTGTTAAACAACAAAAGGCAAAAGGCTTTGCCGTTGAAACAATTGCAGATGTTCTTGCATTAAATACTGAAGAGTATCTTAAAAGAAGACTACAAAGCATTCTTGTAAGAAAAGGATTATGCACGAAACCAAAACAAGCAAGACAATTTATAACTCATAAACATGTTTCAATAGATAATAATATAATAAATGCTCCTTCACATCTAACAACTGCAGATGAAGAAGAAAAAATTAGTCTTGATATTGCTTTACCTGCAAAAAAATTAACAAAAGATGAAGAAGATTTGCTTCAAGAAATAAAACATAAAGAAGATGATAAACCTAAATCTGAAGATGAAGAAGTTGTTGAGGAGGAAAAACAATAATGGAAGAAGAAAACAAGACACAAGAGATTACTGAAGAGAAGAAGATTGAAACTGAAAATCAAGAAGTCGCTGAACAGAGTGATGCTCAACCAGAAGAAAAGAAAATGAAAAAAGGAAGAACAGCCATATTATTCTTAAATACAACCCAAAATAATACTATCTTAACACTCACAGACATGGCTGGAAACACTATTTCAAGATCAAGCGGCGGACAATCAACAAAGCAGAGCAGATTAAAATCAAGCCCTACGGTTGCGATGTTTGCTACAAAAAAAATCTCAGAAGACGCAAAAGAAGAAGGAATAACTGATTTATATGTAAAAGTTAAAGCTGAAACAGGCAGTACATCTCCTGGCTCTGCATCGCATGCTGTTGTTAAATCTCTTGGAAGAGAAGGATTTAGAATAATTAATATTATGGATATGACAAGAAATGCTCGTGGAGGACCAAAAATCGGCGGAGGAAGAAGAGGAAGAAGGGTTTAAAAACAAAAAAATAGAATATAAAATATGATAAAACTAATAAATAAAAGCGATAAGAAATTAAGTTTTTCAGGAGAACTAAGTTCAACTTTAATAAATGCTGTACGAAGAAGTGTTAACGAGATCCCTATACTTGCGATAGATACTCTTGAAATAAGCAAAAATGATTCTGCTCTTTATGATGAAATAGTAAGCCAAAGAATGGGTCTTATCCCTCTTAAAAATGAAAATTTAAGATTACCTGAAGAATGCGATTGTGAAAAAGAAGATGGATGTGGAAAATGTTCTACAAAATTCAAACTAGTCAAAGAAGGCCCTTGTGTTGTTTACTCTACTGACTTATCTCCAAAAGACAGTATTGAATACAAGATGCCGATAACAATATTAGCTGCAGAACAAGAAATTGAATTTGTGGCAATAGCTAGAATGGGACAAGGTATTACGCACACAAAATTCTCTCCTGGAATTCTTTATTATAAATATGTTGATGATGTTGAAGATCATAAAGATGACACAAAATTCAAGAAACTTATAGAAGAGAATAGAAAAAACATAGGAAAGGAAATGATTGTTAATATTGAATCCTGGGGACAAATTAGTGCAAAAGAAATATTCACAGAAGCGATTAAAAGTCTTACTAAAAACCTAAAAGAACTGGTTAAAAAAATCAAGTAAATCATTAGGTTTTAAAACCCGCCTCGCATAATTTTTACATGCGGGGATTCCGGAGCGGTCAAACGGATACGGCTAAGGCGAAGGAGTTCGGGAGGCAATAAAATGCCTGGAATAATACCGGACGAACTTCAGAGAAACCGTATGGCTTAGTGCCTTCGAAGGTTCGAATCCTTCTTCCCGCATCGAGGTTTCACGAGCCTCTTGCACAAAGAAAGCGAGTGGGGCCGAGATTGAATATTTTAAAGAATATAAAAACAACTAAAAATGGCTACAAGCAAAAACATAATAAATCAAAGAATGAATCAGAAAACAAATGCTTACTTAGCAGAGGCCATATTCATAGCAAAGAAGAATAATCTTATTGATATTGCAAGAGCATTAAGTATATCCACAAGAAAACAAGCAAAAATCAATCTTACTAGAATAAATGAAGCAAAAAAAGATATTGTAATCATCCCTGGAAAAGTCTTAAGTTCTGGAGAAATTAATAAAAAATTAAAGGTTTATGCTCTTGGCTTTTCAGAAAAAGCAAAAATTAAACTTAAAAAAGCGGGTTGTGAATTTAAAAATATTCTTGATGTTTTGAAACAGAATAAAAAAATTGAAGGAGAAATTATAAAATGAAAACAACTGAAAATAAACCAATCTTAAATAAGTTAGTTATTGACGGAGAAGGACAGATAATGGGAAGATTAGCGAGTTATGCTGCAAAACAAGCTCTTTTAGGAAATGAAATAGCTATTCTAAATTCTGAAAAAGTTATTGTAACAGGAACCAAGGAAGATATTGTTGAAAAATTCCAATTAACTAGAAAGATAGGCGGAGACAGGTTTCAAGGACCATATCCATCAAGAGATACAGAAAAATTAATGAAAAGAGCAATAAGAAGAATGCTTCCAGATTACAGAGTTGGGAGAGGAAGAGAAGCTTGGAAGAGAATAAAGTGTTATAATGGCTTTCCTGAAGAATTCAAGAAAGATAAAATAATTGTACTTGAGAAAAAAGAAATAAGATGTGATTATATGACTCTCAGTGAATTAAAAAAACTTTTATAAAAAATGGAAACAATAAAATTAACATTGGCAGGAAAAAGAAAGTCTGCTGTAGCAAAAGCAACAATACAAGCAGGAACTGGAAAAGTCACTGTAAACAAGGTGCCTTATGAAAATCTTACATTTTTTCACAAACTTCTTATTTCAGAACCTATTGAAATAACAAAGAAACTTTTGGGTAACTTTAATTTTGATATTGCTGTGAAGATTGCTGGTGGTGGCCATGAAGGTCAGATTGACGCTGCAAGAATCGCTATATCAAAAGCATTAGTAGCATTCACAAAATCTGCTGAGTTAAGGAAAGCATTCTTAGAATATGACAAAGGAATGTTGGTTGCCGATACTAGAAGAAAAGAAACATATAAGCCTGGCGATTCTAAGGCACGTGCGAAGAGACAGAAATCGTATAGATAAGATTATTATTTTTTAGAAGTATTAATATTATTTATTCATTTAAAAGATTTCCGATTGAATATCTTAGATTATTATCCACCTGGGCATAAAAGTTTACATGCTTTCTCATGCTCTTTTTATTTTCTAATAAATTCAACAAGTCTAAAACTAATTATTTTTCTTTTTCTACTGCCTTTATCGCCTTCTTCTTTCTTGTGAATATAATTTCAGAATTAATAATCCAATCCAATAACCCCCAGATTAATGCTATGAGACCACCCGTATAGAAAAAATAATACCATTTTATCATAATTGACTTAAACAAGTCCATAACACTAGCATATTCTTGAAAGTTAACAAAACTTCCAAAAGATTTAAACCAATTAACATAATTACTTATGAAAAAATCCTTGAAAACAAATGAATTTGCCTGAATTGATTGGATGACTACACCAATTATTATAAAGAATAAAGTCCAAATTATAGAAAATCTTAGTCCGTATGGTATCCCTAATCTTAAAATTGTCTTTCTAGGTAATTCATCATCATCTTCAGCAGTCTCTCTTAAAAATCGCTCTTGTTCAGGAGCTAACTTTGTATAATCCTCTTCTTCCATCTTTTTTGTTTGTTTTTGTTGTTTAAATTCTTTTTCTTTCTAAATCCTCAAACCTTTTCTGAACATTATTAAATATTTCTGGAGAAATTATTTGCTGATGGCTTCCTTGAATTATCTGGGAATTGAACTTTATCTTGCCCAAATAGGTAAAATTCTTCAGAATTTTCTTTATTCCATTAACTGAAAAACCATATTTTATTGAAATTTGATTTAAACTAATGCCTTTTAAAAATTCTGAAAAAATATCTTTTACTCTTTCTGCATCTTCATGCTCTATCTCCAACTTACCTTTAACAACTTTGTAACCAAATGCAGGTCTTGCCATAAGGTTTCCTTGTTTATATTTATCCATCATTCCCTTTTTCTGGTTTGAATTAACATTTTTGTAATATTTTCTAAATGGTTCAAGGACATTCCAATCAACTTTTTCTTGGATATATTCTTCAATTTTATTATCTTCTGGAGCAAAAATACTGCAGATTAAACATAAAACCTTATTATTTTTTACTTCAAGATTATCCTCAATAGGAGAGTAATATCCACATTTTTGGCACTTGAAGCCATTCTTTTCAAGAATCTCATTTTTTTGCTGGTTGTTCATATTTTTTTATATTTTTACTCCAAAGTTTATTAATTCTCTTATTACTTGTTTATTATTTATGAAAAGAATTGTCTTCATCCCCAATTTTTTTGCTGGAAGAATATTCCATTTTTGATTATCAATAAATATAGTCTGTATTGGTTTAACTTTCAATTTTTTTGAAGTTATTTTATAGATTTTTGGATTTGGTTTTCTCATTCCAACATCACATGAGATTATGACCTCGTGAAATTTTGAAACAAGTTTTGAATCTATTAATGCCTCTTTTCCGACATACCATTGATCAGAAAGTATTGCTATCTTATATCCCTTCTCCTTAAGTTTAAATGCTATCTTGTAAAGTTTTTTGTTTTGTTTAAAATATTTATGATACGCACGAATAAATAATCTTTCTAGATATTCTGGTGAAGTAGAAAGGTTTTTTGACATAATAGACAATACTTCTTTTTTTGTGATCTTGCCTTCTATAGCATTAGCATATGGGGCGTCTATAGAATCAAACCACTGGTCCAAACTTATATTAAAAGATTTAGCCATGAACTGATGAACACTTAAACTTTTATGTCTTCTAAACGGAAAGATAGAATATCTTCCAATTTGGAGTACGCCACCGACATCAAATATTACTGCCTTAATCTCTTCTTTTTCTTTATTGCTTTTCATTTTTCTTTCAAAATCTCCTTCATCTTTCTAGCATCACCTACTGGATCAGGAGACTCATTTATTATTGTTATTTCTGCTTTTAAATTTTTTATATTAAAAAAAAGCTCTTTGATTTCTTCTTTTGATGTAAGAACGTGCTTTCTTTCTCCTTTTTCTGTATACTCTATTCCTGAAAAATGTGCATGAATTTCCTTTTCGTCTTTTAGCTTTTCTATTATATTCTCATAATCAATTTTTCCATCGTATCTTGCCTTGAGATGAGAAAAATCAATACAGAAAGAACAACCTGTTTCTTTTTTTAGTCTTAATATTTCGTCTAGATCTCCAAATTGCGAAGCCTTGCCTGTTGTCTCAGGAGATAATTTAACATCATCCCATTCTTTCTGTTTTGCTTCTAATTGAATTTTTGATATTTGTTCTCTAATATGCTCAAATGTCTCTTCTTTTGAATCTTTCAAATAAAAACCTGCATGAAAAACAACATTTTTTACGCCAAGATAATGTCCTATTTCTAAACATTTTAAAATTCTTTGTCTACTTGCACCAATTTTAGCTTTATCCTCTGAATTTAAATTAATAAAATAGGGTGCGTGGATGCTCAATCTTAAACCAATTTTTGTATTAGCTTCTTTAATCTTTATTGCCTGCTCTTTTGTCATCCAAATACCATAAGTGAACTCTATTTCTACTGCATCTAAACCTAACTTTTTTATTTTAGAGAAGTTTTCAATTTCTGCTCCGCCTGTTCCTGCAGGACCGATTAGTATTTTTGCCATCTTGTATTATGAATATATTTTAATTAGTCTATACCTCATTAAAAAGGTTTTTATAGTTTGAAAATTGTTAATAGGCTATGGTAGAACTTAAAGAAATTTACAGGTGTTCAATATGCGGGAATGTTGTAGAAGTTGTTCATGCTTCTAGCGGAACACTTGTTTGCTGCGGACAACCAATGAATTTAATGAAAGAAAATGCTGATGATTCTGCTTCAAAAGAGAAACATGTCCCAGTCATAATTGGAAAACTTGGGAAAAAAGTAAAGGTCGGGATTAAAAAGCACCCTATGGAAGAAAAACATTATATTGAATGGATTGAAGGAACAGATGGAAAACAAACTTCGAAGGTTTTCCTAAAACCGGGGGATAAACCAGAAGTAAAATTCTGCTTCAAGGTTCTAAATGCCAGAGCTTATTGCAACCTGCATGGATTGTGGAAAAGTTAAAACGTAAATTTCAGCCCTTTTGCTTCACTTATTACACCTTCTTTCCCTCGCGGGATATCTTCATGCTGTGCCCTCTTGAGATAATCTAAAACTCTTTTTTTCTTTTTCGTGAGAGAAATATTTTTAGAAAAACATGGACCGCCTATGCAACCGCCTTCGCAGAAATTCGCGTCGAGAAATTTAATTTTTTTATCTAGATTATTAAGGAATTTTTCTACTTCAACTACGCCATCTATAATTTTTGTTTCTTCTTTTTTTAATATTCCCCTTATATGCGCTGTTTTTGATAGTCCTCCTGCCAAGGGATAAATTCTAGTATATTCATTTGAAAATTTATCAAAAAATATTTTGTGTTCTTCTTGCTTATCTATAATTAAATTCTCAACACCTTTTTGTTTTATAAGCTGTTTAAGTTCAGGATAGGTTATGCAAAAATCAACGAATTTTGATTTCTTTGCTTCTTCTTTTTTTAAATAACATGGGCTTACAAAAACATTTTTGTGTTTGGGATAAATTTTTTTACAAATTTTTGCTGTTGCAATCATTGGGCTATCTATCCTAGCAAGATTTTTTGAAAATTTAGGAAACTTTTCTTTTATTGCAGAAACAATTCCCGGACAAACTGAAGATATCATCAGGCTTTTTGAACTTTCAAGCTGTTTATGATATTCCCTGTTTATCATTTTTGCCCCAAAAGTTAATTCAATAATTTTGTCAAAACCGATTTTTTTAAGCTGAACTAATATTTTTGGAAAATCAAATTCTGCAACAAAACTTGGAGCCAGCATTGCGACAAGTTTTGTTTTGTTTGAAAGTTCTTCTTGAACTTTTTGAATGTCCTCTTTTTTCATGAAAGACCCAGGTTTAGAGAAGTTATAAAGTTTATTGAATATTAAATGGGACTTATAAATTGATATCGATATTTAAAAAACCCGTTTTCTCAGAAAAATTTCAAGCACAATAATATTCTTAAACTTCAAACATCTTAGTAATATATCCTGATGAAAAAACCTACACCAATTGGCGGAGAATTTGTAAGAATCATAAGGGGAAATCCTGACAAACTTGAAGGAAGCGTCATATCTTTCTCACGAATGAAAGACGAAGAATTAATCAAAGAAGGCGCACCCAGAATTATTGCAGTCTATGCCTCAAATAATCTTGAAGCATATATAAAAAGAGTAACTGGTAGCAAGGAAGAAGAGGATTATATCCGGGAAATGGCTAGAGATATAAATCTGCAAGTTAAAGAAGATTGGGGAGATAAAATAAGGGCACGAATTTATTCTTCTCAACTAACGTTAAATGATGAAACAAAACTCTACTGTGGGAAAGAAGATATCGTTTTTACAGGAGAGTATTCAAACCCATTTTATTGCACAAAATCTGTTAATTTTGGTACCCAACTTTACTTTTTCAGATATGATGAACAAAATCTAAGTTCTACTAAAATCGGACTTGAGAACAAAATCTCTGGAATGCCCCAATTAAAGGCAGAAATTTTAAAAAATTTTGTTTTGCCACTAATCGACTCATACAAGCATAATGATCTTAATTCTGCAAAAACAATAGGAGATAATATGATGCAAACATATGGAAATTCTAGTATAGCAAATCCATTAATTGATATCTTAAGAATAGTAAATCAACAAAAAATAAATCCCGATATGGGGGCAATATACCTTAATTTAGATGAAGCTCAAGCAATAAATGATGAAAGATTTGAAGATGCTGCAAAAATAAGAGATAAAATAAAAAAATTGGGTGAAAAGATTTAAGATTAATCTTCTGTTTCTAATGCTAATTTTATAAGGTCATGAACTTCTGAGGTATTGCCCCCAGAATTTGGTTGATAGGCGATTTGTATTTTTTCTCCTTGGGTAATTTCACTAGTCATAAGATCCATTATACTCTTAGCATCAATATTTTTTCCCTTGTGAACAACATAAACTTCTCCTGGATATTTACTGGCGGCTTTTACAACCAGTGCAGAGGGTCTTGCATGAAGACCATGAAAAACTAATACATCAACTTCTCTGTGAACATAATGGGCATAGGGGTCTTTTTCAGAACTTTCATTTCCCAATAATCTTAACATATTCTCCACAAGATTTTCATCTCTTTTTTCGTTGCCCAAAATATCATGTGCATATATTTCAAGAATATTTCCTTCTGAAATTCCAATTTTTTTCCAGGGTTTGAGATGCTTTGCATCAAAAATAAATTCTTTAGAAGAATTTTTAAGATAAGCCTGGCAGCTTAAATTATCATAATGTGTTACTAACTTTTCTGCCCTTTCAAACTGGGCATTTTTTATCTCTATTCTTGCATGACTATGATACTTTGAAAGAATAGCCGATTTTATTAATGGAACCCCTGTCTTTATGATATGATTACTTCCTGCTTCTTGCTCTGCTAAAGCCAAGGCTACCTGAACATCACTCATTGAATTAAGGGGATTAATGTATTGCTTCCCTTCTGGTCCTGCAACAAGATTTGTTAAAGATTGAGACCTATCTCTCATATTTGCTCTTAATTCTGCTATTCTATTTATAAAATATTGATCTGTCATAAATATAACGCCATTTGATCGTTTTTAAACCCTTGGGGTGTCTTTTTATCGTGGTACTAAAAAAAGGATTATTTTAAAAATCCCAAATACTATTACTAATCATGAAAAAAGTAAAAGGAAGTGAAACAGAAAAAAATCTTCTTAAGGCATTTGCAGGAGAAAGCCAAGCAAGGAACAGATATACTTTTTTTGCAAGTGAAGCAAAAAAAGAAGGGTTCGAGCAAATATCTGCGATATTCCTGGAAACATCAGAGAATGAAAAAGAACATGCAAAAGTTTTCTTTAAATATCTTGAAGGTGGAAATGTTGAAATAATTGCAGCGTATCCTGCAGGAAAAATTGGAAAAACTAATGAAAATCTATTGGCTGCTGCAAATGGAGAAAAAGAAGAATGGGGTAAAATATACCCAAATTTCGAGAAAATTGCAAGAAAAGAAGGTTTCGAAGAAGTAGCAAAATCATTCAAGGAAATTGCAGAAGTTGAAGAACATCATGAAAAAAGATACAGAAAATTATTGGAGAATTTAGAAAAGGGAAAAGTCTTCAAAAAAGATGAAATTGTTAAATGGAAGTGCCGAAATTGTGGATATATCCATGAGGGCAAAGAAGCTCCTGAATCTTGTCCTGCTTGCAAACATCCCCAAGCATATTACGAATTGTTGGAAGAGAATTATTAAAATGATGAAAAAAGAGATAAAGGGAAGGAAAATAAATTGGAGAGTTCTAATAACCAGTTTTATTATTGTTTTTTTAGTAGCAGGATTGGGCAGTGTTTTCACTTCGCAAAATACAGGTAGTGACTGGTATAACTCAATAAAACCAACTATAACTCCTCCAAGTATTGTTTTTCCTATAGCCTGGAGCATTCTTTTCTTTCTTATTGCACTCTCTCTTTATTTTTGCTGGATAAATTCAAATAATAAAAAAGAAAAATCTACTGTAAGTATTGTATTTGGAGTTAATTTTGCACTTAATATTATTTGGAGCCTTCTTTATTTTACAATGAAAAATCCAAAACTTGCGTTTTTTGACATAATTCTACTTTTAGCTTCAATTGCATCTATGCTTTTACTCTCCTGGAAAATAAACAGAACAAGTTTTTGGCTTTTAACGCCCTATTTTATCTGGGTCTGTTTTGCTTCTGTTTTAAATTTTCTTTCTATTTGATATATCCCGGGGAGATAGGTTTTTTAAGAGTGTTAAACAGTATATCCTATGACACATAAAAAAATGTTGAAGAAGACTAATTCTGATAGTTTTGTTAAAAAATTTTGGAAAAAACATAAATTCTTATCATGGCTCATAGTTTTAATCATGGCAGGATTAGTTATTATTGGTGGTCTTCAAGTTTTTGATTATATCAAACTTCTTTTAGGATATGATTTAACAATAAGGCTTGGTGTAGATAAAAATGATTTAAATATTATTAATGGACAAAATGAAACAATTACGTTTACTATTGATAGAATTTCGAGAATTTTTTGCAATACGCAATGTGAATATAGTTTCAGTGATTTAAGCGAAGACAAACTCATTTCAAAAGGAAGTTTTGATTTAAAATCTCCAATAACAAAGGAAATTCAGCAAAAAGTAACTGCACCTAGCAATGGGGAGGGTCAAAAAGTATACTCTTTTGACTTAATCTGCAAAAATAATGCTAATTTCATATGTCACACTGATGGCAAAAATATTACTCGAAGAACATTGATTACAGCAGAGTATTATCTTTCTCCTGAACAATTAAATCTAAAACAAGATATTGAAAATAGTTTAAAAAAAGATTATGAAAACTTTATTACAGTCAATCAGACATTTAACTCTATCAATGACCAAGTTTCAAATTCAAATTTAACATTTATTATTGAAAAAAATAATTCAGCAAAACTTACGGGCTTATTAAATAATTTTGAGATTTTATTTAATGAAAACTTACTCTTATGGATCAGACAAGATTATGAACAAATAAAAGTGCAAGATAAGGGCTATGTTTTATTAAAGCAGATTAATGACTCATTTAAGAATTTTAGTAAGAATATTTTAGAAAATGAATTAGAATATAACTATTTGATAGATAACCTCTCTTCAATAAAACAAAATTTAGAGATACTAAAAGAGAATAATTTTAATCAAACCCAGGTAGATGAATTAAATCTCATTATTGATGAATTTAATACTAAAATTGAAGAATTTGAAAAAAATAGTGAAGTTGCTAAAAAACAAAAGATAGTTGGTTTTCTTAATGCATTAAACCTTTCTATATTTCTAAATCAAACTAATGAAACATATCATTCAAATCATACTATCATTTTTAATTTAGGACATGCAAATATCAGTATTGAATTAATTAATGTTTCAGTGAATTTAAGCTTGCCTGAAAACAAAAAAATTTGTTGCTTAAAGGGGGATTGCAATTTTTGTAAAATTCAGGAACATTACCCAATTGTACTCGTGCATGGACATAACTTCAATGTAGACATTTCTGCAGATAACAGCATTAATCTCTTTGACGAGCTCCAGAATAGGCTTGAAAATTTAGGTTATCTTAATGCGGGTGAGCTTTATTTATACGAAGCAACAAGAAAAGATCCAGGAATTTTGGGAATGATAAATAAACCACTTGTCCTAAGATCAAGCTATTATTTCGATTTTTTAAGTAAACCTGAAGGATACAAGAGTGTGCAGATAAAAAGTGAGAATCTTGATACTTATTCTATAAGACTAAAAGAAATAATTGAAAACGTCAAGTATGAAACTCAAAGTCCAAAAGTGATAATTATTGCACATAGCATGGGCGGATTAGTCGCACGAAGATATATTCAGATTTTTGGAAATGACAGTATTAGTGAATTGATTCTGATTAATACGCCCAATGAAGGCATAACTGGGAAAACAAGCAGTTATTGCAGCATTATTGGAGCTCTACAAGAATGTGAAGATATGGATTCTAAAAGTCTATTCATTAACAAGCTAAATAACGAAAAAAGTGATTCTGTTAAAACTATTAATATAGTTGGACAGGGGTGTTCAATGGATCTTGGAGAAGGAGATGGTATTGTCTTGAAAGATAATGCTATTCTTGACCCCAAAATTGCTCAGAACTTTTTCATAAATGGAAGTTGCTCTGGGGCGGATTTATTGCATAACTCAGTTCTAGACATAAATCGGTATCCAGAACTTTTTCAAATAATTAATCAATCATTGTAATAAGTTAAGAATTGATATAAACATCTATAAAAAACTTCCTTGTAGTACCTAAATCTTTATCGAAAAACGAGTAATTTGTTAAAAAAGTCAAAAGAATATGTTTTTATACCCGGCTATAATCAATTTATTCATGACTCCTAAAATACATAAACTACTTAAAAAAAAGCCGATTATCGCGCTTGCACAGATAAGATATTCTGGAAAAACAAGAGAAAATGTTAGTACAATTAAAAATTATATCAAACTAGCAAAATCCAGGAATGCGGATATTGTTTGTTTTCCAGAGGCATGCCTTTCCTTGAGAGACAGAAGAGATCCTTTTGAGTTAAATCACAGTTTCATAAAAGAAATTAAAGAAGAATGCAAGAAAAATAAGATATGGTGTATAATTAATGATGACTTTATTATTCGCGGAGAGACGTACAGTTTAGCACTTCTAATAAACCGACATGGTAAAGAAGTAGGGAAATATAGAAAGATAAACTTGTCAGGGGATAATGAGTTAGTAGTTGCAGGAAAACATATTAAAGTTTTCAAAACAGACTTCGGAAAAATAAGTATTATTATTTGTTGGGATCTTATTCTACCAGAGTTATTTAAAAGAATCAAAAAAGCAGGTGCAGAGATAGTATTTTGTCCTGCCCAATGGCATCATGAAGAAGAAAGTTATAAGAGAAAGTATAAAATGAGAGATCTAAAACTTCTTCGTTCACTTGTTACAGCAAGAGCTTATGAAAATTTATATTTTGTTGCATTATGTAACCCTCTGACAAAGAGAAAAGACCTCGTATCTTACTCTGCCATATGCTCTCCGCATAAAATGTTAAGAGAAATAGTAAATAAAGAGGGGTTGATTACTGCCACGATTGATTTAAACCAGATAAATAAGCTTCAGAAATTGTATCACATCAAGAAAAAGTAGTCAATTTTACCATACTCTCACGGTTGCTTCTTTTTTTAGAAAGTTTAAAACATTATCAATTAATCTTTCTCTTTCTTCTTCAAAAAAACCATAACAGGGTTGTCCGTTTAGCTCAAGAACATACCACCTACCATTTTTTCTTAATAAATCTATTCCACAAACATTAATTTCTGATGCATCTGTTATTTTTCTAATTATTTCTCTTAGTTTTGGAGTTATCTTAAATTTTTTAAAGGTTTTTGTGTAGACTCCTGTTTTTTTCCATGAACCCTTCTGCTTAATCGCTGTCTGAACAATTCTACCATCGATTGTAGTAACCCTATAACTCGCTGATGGAAAAAATCTTTGGGCTATGATAGGCCATTCTATTTTAGCTCTTTTATTAAACTTGTTTATTATTGCCTCTGCTTCTTTAAGATTATTGGCTTTACTAACAAAATCGCCCTGGCATCCGTGTATTCTCTTTAAAATAACCGGCCATTCATTAAACTTTTTTAATCCACTCAATGCAGAAGCCATATCTTTTTTGAGTAGTATTGTTCTAGGCGTAGGAATTCTATTTTTTTTACATTTCAGATAAAGCCCCCATTTATTCTCATCTCTATAAAAACTTCTAGAACTTTCAATCACCCTTGATCCGATTTTTTCTAGATACTTAACAAACTTCACTGCTTTTTCCTCACCACTATTATTAAAGATTAAAATACATTTCTTAGCTTTCCTTTTTACTTTCTTTTTATCAAAATGTTTGTAAATGTTAAACATAACAAGATTTATGTTTTTCTTCTTAGCTAATTTAAGGAAAATTCTTTCGTCTTTACTAAATTTTAGGCCATAAAAAATATAGCCCAATGTTATTTTTCCTTCATCATCCTCTTTTGCAATTTTTTGCATAATTTGTTATGAATCGTTCCTATTTAAATTTTTATAGAATTTTTAACTATAACAATAAATAAAAACACTCTTTTTAATAAAAGAGTATGAAAATAGTATGTCTTGACCTTGAAGGAGTATTGCTACCTGAATTTTGGGAAGAATTTGGCAAAGCCACGAAGATAAAGGAGTTGATGTTAACAACACGAGATATTCCCGATTATGACAAACTCATGAAAATGAGACTTGAAATTTTAGAGAAAAATAATCTTGGTATGAAGGAAATAAAAGAGGTTGTAGAAAAAATGAAACCCTTGGGCGGCGCTAAAAAGTTTTTAAATTGGTTAAAAGAAAGATCACAGGTTGTTATTTTAACAGGGACATACTATGATTATATCATGCCTTTAATGAAAAAAATAGGGTATCCTTTTATGTGCGCAAACAGTTTAGAAGTTAAAGATAATAAAATAATCGGATATAAAATAAGAGAGGATGACGGAAAAATTGAAATGGTAAACCGTTTCAAGAGTGCAGGATTTGAAGTTATCGCGATAGGAGATAGTTATAACGACTTAAAGATGCTTTACGGCGCAGATAAAGGCATTTTATTCAGGGCAAAAAAAGAGTTGATAAATCAAGAGAAATCAAAAGGATTACTCCTTGCAAAGAATTATAGAGAATTAAAGAAGATTTTAGAAAGTTTAATTTAATTTATTCGTCTTCACAATCATTTATACTAACATTATGAATATCTGCGTATGCCTTTTTTCTTTCAGCAGAACATTTATCACAATACTTTCTTGGATATCTGGAATTCGAAGGAGCTTCAAATTCTTTTTTGCAGTCCCTGCATGTTTTTATTGCCATAAAGATATAACGCTGAGAGCGTTTTTAAAGGTTGATAATAGGAAGAAAGAAGAAAATTTATTTTCTTTTAAAATCTAAAAAGAATAAACCCGCTATAACGAAAGCTATTCCTGAAAACTGAATAATCCAAGATAAATAGTAAAATTCAAATTGTCTTATCATATTTGGAATCATTATGGTAATATACCAAATTCCAAATGCTATCCACATTCCAGCAAGGATTATGCTTTTCTTCCAGAAGATTATCAATATCAAAGCAAGTATAATTGTAGGAATAAGATGCATAAATAATGCCAGGATTGTTGACCAGAATCCAAGATTCGTGCCAAAAACATCTAGAGCGAATATTGAAATAAAAAGTATGAAAATTATTGTTATAATTCTTGGAAGCCAGAATAATACTCCTCTTTTGTTTTTCCTTAACATTTTTTTCATAGGATAATTAAGTAAACTAAAGATTTAAAGTTTTTGGGTCTATGCAAGATGAGTTTTGTTAGTATCAAAATTTTCTTATAATCTGCTTCCTTAATTCTTCTGCTAAACTTTTATCCCTGTTAATTATCACCCTTACTGAAGACTTGCTACTCAAAACGTCTTTGAGCAAGTCTACTTCTCCCTTTTCCATAAATCTTCTTAATTTTATCTTTGTCTCTTCTGGAATAAGAATATTAATGCAAAAATCTTCAAAGATAAGAGTATCATTTGAGAAAGTTTCATTTGTTGATTTAAACTTTATTCCCATGGACTGATAAAACTTTCCGCAGAAATCCTCTTTTTTTGTCTTTCCTGCGCATAAAAAATAAAATTTATGGTCTCTTTTCATAAGCTTGGTATAATAATTATATTCTGATCTAAGATAAAAAATCGGACGCCATTCTGTATTTGTACAATAACAAATACTATCCTTGTTGGATTTAAGCAAATGATACTTCATAAAATAATAAAGATATTTTTCTGCATCAAATACACTTTCAAAATTAAGAATAATTAGGTCTTCTTTTTGTTTTGATTCTGAAAGTCCTGAAAGACTGCTGGCTTTTTCTTTCGCATAATAATTTGTCTCTACTATATCTGTAAATGACTGGACTTCCTTAACCCATCTTACATCAATCATATACCGTTTATTATCTTCAATTAATACTTCTTTTTCCTTCAATTCCTTAACTGCCTTGTAAACTGCTTGATAGGAACAAATATAGTTATATTTTTTTCTTATCTTGTAAAATATCTGCTTTAGTGAAAGGGGCCAGTCTGTTGTCAGCAGGCTTATCACTGCATCTTTTGTGTTAGTTGGCTTTGATCCCACTTCCGGAATTAATATATTCATTACCATTTTTCTGTTATTGGGCAAGGTTATCTTATAAACTTTTTGGTTTATCTTTTATTAAACATTAGGTTAATAATATCTTTTTCTGGATTTTCATAATTAAAAGATGTTATATGAAAAAGAGATAGAAAAATATCCTGAAATAAGTTTATTCCTTAAAAATGAAAAAGTTGTTTTGGTAGAAAGACTTTTTTCCATCTGGCGGAAAGAAAATCTTCTCTTAAGAATAGATTGCGCTGAAGGAAAATATGTTCTCAAGCAGATAAATAACTCTGAAAGCGATTATGAAGCAAATAAAGTAGAAAAACTTAAGCAGATTTATCCTGGAATGATTCCTAAAGTTTTTGTCAAAGAGAAAAATGCTTATCTCATGGAGTTTATTGAAGGAAAAAATTTCTTTGACCTAAGACCAGAAGAAAAAGTAGAAAAAATGATTGTTTGCGGACGCATATTAAGCCAAAACCATAGAAACGGACATCATAAACCAATAGACATAGAGACGAAAATAAAAGAATCTTTCATGAAATATAGGAAAAAATCTGGTAGATATTTTTCAGAAGATGAACTTAAGAATTTTGATTTTAGCATATTCAGAGAAGTATCCTCACAACCAAGTCATAATGACCTCAATGCCGCAAATTTGCTTTTTTACAAAGGAATAAGGCTTATAGATCCAAATGAAGAAGGTTTTGATGATGTATCTAAAGACATAGGCAGGTATTGCGCTTCTGTTTTTTTCAATAATTATGATTATTTTGGGAATGACAAAAAACATGCACTTGATATTGCATCTGCCTTTCTAAGCAATTTTGACGAATCAACACTTGAACGGGCAAAATATTTTATTGGAGAATCTTTTCTTTCTTTTATTAATTTTGATACAAAAACAACACCAAAAGAAACACTGAAAAGATTAGCTATGACTATGCTTACAAAAAAACAGTCAATAATTAAAAATCTAGAAGAAAGTATTTAATGGATAAAAAAAGAAAGATAATATTTGACCTTGATGAAACGCTATATAGCGATACTTCTTTGAGGCAAAAAAGAGAACAGGCAATTTTAGATTTTTTGGGTGATCGAAGAGAGGCATATGCAAAACTTAAGAAAAATATGGGAACTATTGCTTCTTTAGCACAATTGGGAATAAAAAAGGAAGTTTTTTATAAGATAATAGAAAAAGTAGAGATTAATATTAAAAAAGATAAAAAATTAAGAGAGACAATAGAAAAACTCGGGAAAGAATTCCAAATTATTGTTTTAAGCAATGTTTCTAAAAATCTTGTTAAAAAAACATTGGAAAAAATTGGGATATTTGACTTGATAGATAACTATTATGGGTCTGATTGTTTTAACCGGCAAAAACCTAGTGCAGAATGTTTTTTTATGGTTGGGAAAAAAGATATTTGCATAGGAAATAATTATGAAAAAGATCTAGAATTTCCGAAAAGTAAGGGTGCTATTACTATCCTAATAGGAAAAGACGATGCAAGGTCAGATTTTTGTGTGAAGAGTATTTATGAGATTGAGAGAGTTATAACTAACATGGGAGGGTTTTTATAGAAAGATTTATTGTATAACCTATGGCACTAAAAGCATTACTCTTTGATGTCGATAATACTCTAATAAATTTTATGAAGATGAAAAGAGCATGTTGCAACGCGGCGATGGATGCAATGATATCTGCTGGATTAAAAATGTCTAAGAGAAATGCCTTAAAACTTCTTTATGAGCTTTATGAAATTCATGGATTAGAGTCTCAAAGAATATTCCAGAAATTTACGAAAAAGATATATGGAAAAGAAAATTATAAACTTATTTCTTATGGCACTATTGCTTACCGAAAAATGCGCGAGAGTTACTTGACTCCCTACCCTGGTGTGATTCCTACGCTTATAGACTTAAAAAAACAGGGGTATAAACTTGCAATAGTAAGTGATGCTCCGATAATGGAAGTATGGATGAGGCTTGCTGCACTTAAACTTAATGAATTTTTTGATTTTATTGTCACAAAGGCTGATGCCAGAAAGCAAAAAACATTTCCTGCGCCATTCAAGGTTGCATTAAGAAAGCTAAATATTCAACCAAATGAAGCCATGATGGTGGGAGACAGAATTTCGAGGGATGTTAATACTGCAAAAAAACTTGGTTTGCACACGATTTATGCTAGATATGGTGATGAACATCCTCCAAAAAGGGGAAAAAGCGGAGCAGAATTTGAAATAAAAGATATTTCTGAAATTTTGAATATTGTTAAGAGTTTTGATTAATTATTGAAATTTTCAAAAAGCAAAAATTGGTTAAAATTGGGATTAGAATAATTTATAATTTGTTTATTGATACGTATATTTTCTACTGAGATGAAAGTTATTCATATTATTCTCGAGTAGATAAATGATTAAAAAGTCGAAAAGAGAATAAAATTGGATGATTAAAAGATTAACTATCTGGTATAATCGACGTGAACCAGAACATAGAAGAATAATGGATATGGCAGAAAGAACTGGATTAAGTTTAACTTGCTTGCCTACTTCTGACTGCTATACTGTCTGGACTAGATTAAAAAAGGATGATTCTATTGGACAAGCATATTATGGGCCTACTTCGATTAAAAGATTATTAAATGCCTTACTCGAAAAAAGGGTTATTTGATTAATATCTTGTTGTCACTTAAAACTTAAATTTTCTGTAAATTTGTTTAATACACAATCGACGAGAAATTCCATCTTTTTAGTATTTTTATAAAAATTTAGTTTTTTAAATTATTCTTAGTTGGCAATGAAAAATAATTAATTCGGCAAGCCGAATAAGTAAATTAAAGTTTGAATGTCTCAAATTTTTTAAAGTTTTAAAATCTACCAAAAATAGGATTATAACGCTGACTCTCACATTTTCTTCTAGACTACTAAAATTTTTCATAGTTTTTGTCTTAAAAACTCTGTTTTTTGATGTTTTTTAATTAAAATGATCTAATTATCTCACCAATTCTCCAACTCTCCTAACTTTCACTAACTCTCCCCTATTTTTCTAATTTAACCCTCCAAATTATCCTCCTTTCTCCTTTATTCTCCTTTATCTGGCCATATTAACTCTCACGCTAACTCTCCCTTTTTCTCTTAGAAATAATGTTAAAAACCTTAATCTTGAACAATTTTATGGTAAAAACACTCATTTTATTACATTTTTCTCAATTTTTCTCAGATTTGGGTAAAAGTGAGAGATTTGTACCTGCCTTTTTTCAGTTTTTCTGATTTTTGACTAAAAATTCTGACAAATTATTTGAACTTAGGCACTAAGTGCAATAGCAAAAATCATTAAATATTTTAAGAAATAGTACCTAAACAATTCTTAAAAAAGTGCCTAAATTATTAATTAAAAAATTTCTTAAACTTTGTTACTATAATTTGTCTCAAAAATCTACTTTTTGTTTATAAATGACTTTTTTTATAAAATTTTATTAAAAAATTTATGTTTTTTCTTGAGAAAATATTTATTTTTGGCAAAAATTGCGTTTTCATACGATAAAAAAATGTATCAAAAGAAGAAAAATATTTTTAAAAACTTAAAAAAGAAGAAAATTGCATATTTTTAGTAAAAAAAATGGAAAAAATATTTAAAAAAATATTTTGACCTAAAAATCCGGGCATTTTTACACCAAATTTTTAAAAAAATTGGCTATACTTTTTTTGTAAAAATAGAAAAAATATTTTTATGTAAATTTTTGACATTTTTTGGTAAATTTTTGTTAATTTTGACAAAAATTTAGGAATTTTCCTAAAAAAACGGTCTTATCTCAGTTTTTGGAGGGGTTAAATTTTATTTTTAATGGGTTTCTGGTAAAAAAACATTGATTAGTAAGTGAAAAGACACGTAAAAAAGAAAAAAATCGATTGATGGGCTTAAAAATGCGTTTTTTGATGATATCGTCCTATTTCTCCCTCATTTTTGCAAGTTTTTCTTGAACTTTTTTAAAAATTTCAAAATCTATAAGCGATTGATGACTTCCCTCTGATTCTTGATTTGCGAATTTTATTTTACCTATGTAGGTTTTGTTTTCAAGAAGCTTAATTAATCCGGATGTAGTCAGATTGTTTTTTTGGGCCAATTGGGTAAGACTTATTTCTGATTCTAAAAAAGTTTTAAAAATATTTCTAACTTTATCCATGCTTGATGGATCAATTATGAGCTGTTTATGAAATATTTTGTAACCTATCGGGGCGCGAGTAATACACCCCCCGTCTCTTGCTTTTTTTCCCATAGTAAATGTTGTTCTATCCCCTATAACATTTCTCTCAAATTCAGCGAATGCAGAAATGATATGAAACATGAGCTTTCCTGTAGCACTTGTTGTCTCAATTTTGTCTTGCAAAGAAACAAAATCTATACCCCAATTTTTCAGCTGATCAATGGTCAAAATAAGATCTTTTATACTTCTAGAAAACCTGTCTAATTTGTAGATAAAAATCGCTGAAAATTTTTTATTTTCTGCATCACTTAACATCTGCTGCATTTCTGGCCGATTCATATCTTTTGCAGACTTCCCTTCATCGCGATAAATTTTAAAAATTTCATAACCCATTGCCTTTGCATAATTTTGAAGTGATTCCTGTTGAGCATCCAAACTAAAACCATGTTGTACCTGATCTTGAGTTGAAACTCTGACGTAAATCGCTGCCAAGGGTCTAGCTAAATTTTGGGGGTCTGAACTTGGATTAGTTTTGTGCATCTTTTCCTCTTTTTTATTATTTTTTTGTATACTTAGGGCATAAAAACTATAGTATACGTTTACTTAGGGCACCCTAAGTATATAAATATTTCGGAAAAATGATAAAATTTTAAGAAAAATCAGAATAATCTTGGTACCGATGCATCGTAAGGACTTGTTCCTTCAATTTGCTCCAGAATTCTTTTAAGCCAATTTTTTCTAACTTGATCTGCAAGTGAAGGTTGTCTTGGTACAAAACCTCTTGAAAGATCATATGGATTTTTTAGTCGTTCGTCCGGTCTTCTATATGCTCTATTTGTGTCGTATGGATTTATTTTTGTCATTTCATGCACTTTGATGAACTTAATTTTATTTTTATTTTTTTGACGGAATTTTAGGATTCATCCAAGAATCTACACCCTGCCATCTTTCTTTTGCTCGCGCTACAAAATAAGGATGCCTTGATAACCTGCTTGGAACATCTCCAGTCGCTTCTAGATGTCGCATTGTTTCTTTAAAGGTATCTGCAGCCATGCCATCTACTGTTGTTTCTGTTTGTTCTGTGCGCGAAGGTCGGCTTTGTGCATGGCCTATTTTATCCCAATTTAGAACAGAAACTCTTTCGGCAATCGGGTCTAAATTAATAAAATGCTCTCTTTCTAATTCTTGTAACAAACTCGATGCTGTTCCACCATTCTCAAAAGTAAACCCTGGGGCTGTTAGCAAGATATTTTCTGCCTGTAAATAGGTCAAATAATTTTTATTTCTACTTTCCTGACATCTGTAAAGCGCCCGGTAAGCTGCGCTTAATCTTGATGGGGGTGCTTGATATTTTCTTGACATTTTGTGTACTTTGGTGAGCTAAGTTTTGTTTGGTTTTTAAGGATTTAGATAACAGGATTATTGTATTTTTTTTAACCCTGTTTTGATAAATTTTCTGGATCTCGCTTCAAGTGTAGCCATCTCTCCTTCATGTTTTCCTAAAATTTCTCTCTTACAGGCTCGGGCAGATGCTTCTTCTGAACTAGTTTCTGCGCTCATGCTCTCGGATAATTTTTGTGCGAAAAATATTAAACCTTCTTTGGCAACACAAGGTTTTCCGTCATGATTGCAAGTATAATTTTCAAGATTAGAATAATTGCAATTTCTTGCTGCAACTCCGGAAATTGCATAATCAAGATATTCACAAAAATATGTTTTTTGACAGGAATTTATTGTCATTTTGTGTACTTTGGTGAGCTTAGTTTTATTAATCTTTTTTAATCATTCCACAACTCTTGCATGTTTCTGCTGTGTCTATTGGTGAAGAAATAACAGTCTCAACTCCCCCACAACTGCATCTCTCTGATTTTGTGCGCAAAGACGAGGGTTGCACATTCAATCCTGCATGATCTCCGTCCAAGGCATGACAATTGTTTCTATCAGGACATTTATCATACTTGTTTTTTCTCTCACAAACTTGACAGGGAAGTGGAATTTCTTTTGGATCTTTGTACTTAGCTTGACTTTGTGCAACACGAGAATTCCAATCCTTAATTCTTGTTATAATATCACATTTTTCTGGATCGATTGGATCAATTTGATTGCATAAATCATTTGATTCTGATTTATAGCGACAGCCTCGTTGTTTATCTGTTCTTTCATATTCATAAATACATTTTTCTACCATTTTTGTAAGAAGAATTTTGAGTTTTTAAGGATTTATCTATGAAAACATACACTTTCTTTAGCTTTGTTTAAGCAAAAAATTATTGATAACTTACTAACCTAAAAGCTGCAAAATTCCCACGAGAATTAAGTAAAATCCAAGGGCGATTCTGATTAATTTTGGCCAAACCAATACGAGAAGACCTGCAATTATTGCAAGAATTCCAGAAGTTATTGCGATTGATATCCCTAAAAATGCCATTTTTTTATTTTTTTACCTCCAATAAAAACAAGCAAATGAAGTTAATATATGCTTTGTTTATTTTTTATAATAAAAAAGCAAAAATTCGAAGAATTTTTGCCCATTAAAATGGGGTTTTTGGGGGCCCCATTTTCTTTAAAAAACCGCCAAGTTTGAACTTAGGTGAACTAAGTGATAAGAACAAAAACATAAAATTTTAATAAAAAAATTGCGGCAAATAAAGTAAAAAAAGTAAGAAAAAAGAGTAAAAAATTAGGACTTATCTCTTCCCTTTACTGTTATAATTTCTCATTAGCTTGCTTACTCCTAGAACTAATACCAATAATGCCATAACCCATGCATTAAGTGTAGCTCCAATATTCACTTTTATCAAAGGGAGTATCATCAATACACCTATGACTGTGATAAGCCAAGCAGATAATTTTGCCATTTTTTTAACCTCCTTTTTTAGTGATTATTCCTTCAAGTTAATTGATTTTTTAAAGGTTTCTGTGTTCAAAATCTTCAGAATTTTTATGATTTTTATTGGCCAATTTTAAATATTCCAGATGTTGAAGATATATCAAAAAATTTTGATTGAAACAACAATAAAAACAGCTGTTTAAACACTAAAAATATGTTTTATCGACGATAAAATTGGCTGTTTATAACTGTTTAAAATCCGATAAACAGCTGTTTAAATTTATTTTTTAGCGGTTTAAACACTGTTTTTCTTTGCCAAAAGATTTATAAATACGGTAAACCGGTATATTATTATGTTTAATTGGTTTAAAAAAAAAGTAGTAGAAAATGATTTTGAACAGCATAAAGGTGCTGTTCAAACAGCTTTAAACAGTGTTAAACAGGATGTTATGAATATAAGCAAATGGATAAAACATCTTGATGAAACAGATTCTAGCATAAAAAATGAAATTACTAATGTTCATGAATTATTAGCGTCTATCAGAGAAGAACTTGAAGAACTTAAAAATATTAATGAAGAAAATAAAATTCAACCTAATTTTAAACAGCGGCAAACAGTGTTTAATAAACAAACAGCTGTTGAAGGTGTTCAAACAGCTGTTCAAACAGCTGTTCAAACAGCATTTTTTAATAAATTATCTATTTCAGAAAAAGCAATTTTAATGATTTTAGTTAATTCTGATATGAAATTAAGTTATGAAGATTTGGCTGCAATGCTTGGAAAAGATACTGCTACAATTAGGGGTCAAATTAACAAAATTAGACAAAAATGTGAAGGAGTTATTGAAGAACAAATAGAAAAAAACAATAAAAAACGATTGTTTATACCTGATAAAATAAAGGGAATTTTATTAAAACGAGTAAAGGTAAGGGCTAAGAATAGGCCAAATTTAATAGAAAATGACTGAAAAAGCGGAAAAGTGAGAGTTAAAACTACGAAAAAACCTCAAAAATGATCAAAATTGGCCTAAAAACACCTAAAAAGGTGGAAAAGTGAGAGTTAGCAAATAGGCTAAAATGATAAAAAATGAGTGTTTTTAGCTAAAAAGTGTGAACAATAGCCAAGATCAAACAAAATTGAGGAAAATAGAGAGAAATAAAGAAAAAATATCAATTAATCGTAGAAAAGTGAGGTTAGTGAACCAATAAGATTCGTGTGTAAAGATAAAGTGATGGTTCAAACAAATAAACACTTTAAGGCCTAAAATGCTTAAAAAATAGCACGAGATAGCATTTAGCTAGAGCAATATACAATAGTAATTCGTTACAACGAATATTAGATTATATTAAAAATATTAGAGAGAAATGATGGTTTAAGGCTCTAAAATACTTAAATCTGAAGACTTTGCTTAGAAAAATTATGAATAATCGTTAAATTCCTCTTAATTGAATAATTGTTTGTAAAGAAGCAATTTTCTTTAGTTCAGGAGATATTCTTAAGAGAATTTTCTTGTTATTTATCTTCTCCTTAATAAGAGGAATACCTTTGGAGATAAGTCTTTGAGTATAATCTCTTATTGAACTTGGACTTAATCTTAATTTTACCGCAATTTGATCATATTCAACGCCTTCTTGAGATTGTTCTTCAAGTTGATATATCGTCGAGAAAACGAGCATTTCCTGCTGAGTCATGGTCTTAAATTTGAGCCTTATTTCTTTTCTCAAAGAATCAAGAGAATTAAGAATCTCTGAGGCGTCAAAAATCTTCTGATTTATTGATTTTTCCTCTTTAAAACCTGTTGGTTTAACTGTCTGTTGGTTTGTCTGTCTGTCTGTTGGAACCCCTTGATTTCCTATGGAAGTCTCAAAATTCTGCCATTTTAACCCCCCTATTTCATATGGAACTGTTGGATTATCTGTTGGAGTGTTTTGATGTGTTGGAGTTTTATAATTATCTGTTGGAGTGTTTATTGAAATTTTTTCAGATAAAACTAATTTAGAATAATACTCGTCAAGTAATTTTAAACTTTCTTTTATCTCATGAAACTCTAATCTTAATGAAGATATCTCGTTTCCGAGAGTAAATATGTCTTGTTTTACTTTTTCAAATGCCTCTTTCAGCTCTTTATCTCTTTTTTCTATAAACATAATAATAGACATTTAGGTTTTTATTTAAAGCTTTAGATAATTCAAAACATACTTTAAAAAGAAGATATCGAACTACTTTTCTGGCTGGTCTAGCCTTTGCTGTACTTGGCTTTGATAAGCCGAATAGGCTTTAGAAGAAAGTTGCCATCTTTGTCTTCGAATAAATGATTTTCCTTTTTCGTTTTTTCTTATTTGAACAATAAGTCCTTTATCCTTTAATTCAAGCAAAATACTTTTCACAAACTCTTCATCTCGAGCAATCTCCCTTGCAATTTCAACTGTAAAAAGTTGTTTAGGAAAGCTATAGAATATATGGGACAGAATTTGTTCAGATATTTTATCTCTCTTTTGTTTTGATAATTTCATGCTCTTTTCTTGTGATAGTTATTCGGTATTAGTTTTTAAATATATCTTAAAATTAGTTTTTACAAACAAATAATTTATATATCTCTAATTCCTGTCTTCTTAAAAGAGGAAAAATGAGAATATATAGTATCAAACCCAAATTCCAAAAATTACTGGAAAAAGATCGAAATTTGCTAGTTAAATTTAAAATTGGGCCAACAACAGTAAACATTCTTGCCCTAATTGTTTCAATTATTGCAGGATTTATCCTTGCTTTTTCTTCAATTAATTTATATCTTCTGCTTTTTATCCCTCTTTTAGCTTTTATCCGAACAGCATTTAATGCGCTTGACGGAATGGTAGCGAGAAAGGTCAAAGCCAAAAATCAAAAGTTTGGTGAAGTTCTTAATGAATTCATAGACCGGCTTTCAGATAGTGCTTTTTTTATAGGACTAGCATTTGCAGCTTATACTAATATTATTCTCTGCCTTTTTGCACTTATTTGTGTTCTTCTTGTTAGTTATCTGGGAATAATTGGAAAAGCTGCTGGCGGTAGCAGACAATATGTTGGGTTAATGGGTAAGGCAGACAGGATGTTCTGGCTTTCTGTTGCATGTATCTTGGTTGTTATATTTTCAAAAACAGAGATAATTAATTGGTTTCTATGGTTCGTTATTGTTTTATGCATTATCACTATGATTCAAAGGTTTTTAGCAATTAAAAAAGAACTCTACAAAAGATAAGAATGCAAGACCCCGACATAATTAACCCTCTTACAAATCCGATTTTTTATCCTGTACTTCAAAGATTTATATGGCTCTTTATAGCGGGACTACTTCTTATATGGATATTAAACAAGTTTAAGTTTAAAGGATTATGGCAGGCAGAACTTGGAAAAAGATATATTAGCTGGCTAGTTATTGGGGGTTTATTTATGCTTTTTGTTTTCATGGGCAGTATTCCCTCTCTGATATTCCTTTTTGTTATAATGATTCTTGCATTGTGGGAAGTATGCGAGATGGCTAAAATTTCTAAAGTCTATTTTTATACTCTTAGTTTGCTTGCAGCGGTAAGTATTGTCTGTGTTTCTTATTTTACAGACAAGTTTTATATGCTCCCGATTCTGTACTTTGCTGTTCTGACTTTCATAACAGTAAGATTAAACAATAAGAAAGGATTTTCTAGCTTAGGAACTTCGCTTTATGCTAGTCTTTGGATTATATTCTTTTTATGCCATTTTGTTCTTCTCGGACATCTAAATAATAACTTAGACAATACAAAATCTCTATTGCTTTTAGTGGGTTTTGCTGTCCCTCTTGCAGACATAGGTGCATATATTTTTGGAAGAGCATTCTCAAAAGTGGAAGTTTTAAATAAGTTTAAAATTGCAGATAAGATTTCTCCAAAAAAGATTTGGGCGGGAATGTTTGGGGATATTATTGGAGCAGGAATTGGAATTTGGATAATGTATTTTGCAATAGGTAGTTATTTCACAATTGTCCAGCTTATCGTGCTAGCAGTGATAATAGGTATATTCTCTGTTATTGGAGATATGAACGAATCTCTTATCAAGAGATATTTCAAGGTTAAAGATTCAGGGAATCTTATTCCTGGACACGGTGGTATTTTGGATAGGATTGATTCTGTGCTTAGGGTTATAGTTGTGGTTTATTATTTTAGTTTGATAGTGTTGGGGTAAAAAATTGTCCTGCTGTAGCACGAACATTTCAGTTCAATATTATTTTTAATTAGAAAAATTATCCTAAACAGAAATATCTGATTATTTATTTCCGACTGACTTCTTACAAGCTTTTTTCCAACCAACTAGGGGGGATATTCTTTTAAACCAAGGAAGTTCAGGATCATTTCTTAATGTTAATAGACCTAATTGCAGATATCTCGCGGGGGAATGAGAATCACCATAACACCCCGTACTACAAATAACACCTAATTGAACACCTCTAAGATATTCAGCACGGTTTACTACTCCAATTTGCAAGCCTCGAATTAAACCCGCATCATTAAAACCGCCAATCTGAATACCACTAATAGATTCATCAGATAAATTAAACAAACCTGTTTGGACTCCCTTGCCATCTTTACGACATACATTAAGGACGCCTGTTTGATATCCTCTAAGGTCATTAGTCTCATTTCCGAATCCTACTTGAACACCACTAACCTTGCCTGACCATGAGTCTGAACAAGCATTTAGAATTCCAATTTGCATACCATAAACTTTATTAGTCTCATTATTAACTGCCCCCACTTGTACTCCTTTCATAGAATGTCCATCATTAGAAAGTCCTAATTGAACTCCATTTACAGAACGCCCAGTATTAATCAAGCCAGTTTGAACACCTGAAAGAGCAACATTTATAATATTCTCAAGTCCTAATTGAACTCCATTTAAATAATGTTGATCATTTTCATCACCAACTACTAACCCTCTACATACATCATCTGTCCAATTTTTATTCTCTAACCCTATAGCGAGGGGTAATTTTTTATAAGAGTCAAATAGTTTCCTACCTATTTTCTTACCTATTTCATAACTTTTTGATTTAAAATTTATCATGTTTTCAAAAAGAAAAGATAGTTTATAAATCTTTTGTTATTGTAACTACTATAAAATAACAACTATATTCTCTAATTAAGTATTAGGTCTCGCACAAAACCATCCCCACCGTATACTCCCCATCATGCGAGACGCTCGCATCAATATTCTTAAACTTCTTGCCAAAAATTTTTATTTCTGGCTTTTTTCCGTTCTTTGCAAGGACCTCTATATCAAGCCAGTTCATCTTTTTTCCTAAGGCTTTCATCGTAGCTTCCTTTAGTGCAAAAATTCCAGGTAATTTTTGCTTTTCATGTGTTTTTAGTTCGATAGGAAGAAAGACTTTCATCAGAAAGTCCAGATTTGTTAGATTTTTTGCTAACCTTTTATTCAAAACTAGGTCTACTCCGCATTTTATCATGTTTTGTGATATAGGAAGGAATTTAAAATATAAAAACCTACGGGTTTTATGAACTATCTTCAAATTAATAAGAAAATTTATGATTGGCTTAAGATTTTCAGCTTGAGTGGTTGGGCTTTAGCCCTTCTTTGCTTGTGGGCATTTTTCGAAGCAAGTTTTTGGTTTATTGCTCCTGATTTTATCATAATTTTACTGTGCTTTCTTGCTCCAAAAAAATATAGAAAATTTATCTTTATTGCATTAATTGTTTCGCTTCTAGGTGGGATTGCATATTATGCTTTTACCAGCAGTTATTTTAATCAATCAAACGAAATACTCATGAAAACTCCTTTTGTTTCTGAAAAAAATATGGGCTTTGTTGAGAATCTTTATGTAAAAAATGGTGTTTCTGCAACAATTCTTCAATCTGTCACGCTCATACCCTTTAAAATATGGACAAATAATGTAGTAAAGCATAATCTTGATGCTTTTATCTACTTTCTTTTAGTTGGAATCTCAAGAACATTTAGGTTTTTTATATTTGGGTTTTTGGCTACATATTTAAGAAAAAAACTTAGGAAAAATACAGAGAGACATATCCTCCTAATATTTTTAGTTTATGCCGCTCTTTTTATGGGTGTTATTTTTTTATTAGATCCAAGGTAGTGATAAATTGACTAAATTTCTTTAATTGCGTCATGTACTTTTTCTATAATCTCAAGTGGGGATTGAATTTTTGTGAAATTTAGAGGTTTGCCAAAAGTTATAATTGTTTTTTTACCAAATCTTGGAATAATTCTGCCTACGGGCATTATATCATAATTACCTTTTATCTTGATCGGGATTATTGGTGCTTCTGTATTAAGAGCCATTATGCCTATTCCTTCTTTAAACGGAAGAAGATTACCTTTTCTACTTCTTGTTCCTTCTGGATAAATGAGAACATTACTATTTCTATTGATTATTTCTCCAAAATCTGTCAAACTTTGTTTTATATTCTCTTTTCTAGAGAAAGCAAAGGTATTAAAAGATAATCTCAAGAAAATTGATGTAAGGTAATTTTTAAAAAAGAAGTCTTTTGCTGCTGCTGCAAAAGTATTACTTCTTTTCGAAAAAGGCAATGCCCTATAAACTGCAAAAGTATCTAACATACTTGTGTGATTTACTGCAAATATAACTGGTTCATTGTTTTTTATTAGTTTTAGATTTTCTATGCCCCTTATTTCTAATCTAAAAATTAATTTTGACAGTAAAAGTATTAATGCCTGAAGAGGTATCCTCAAAATATTAAAAAATCTTGAATTAAGTACACTAATTCCTGAATCTAATCTCTCGTTCTTTGAATTTTTAATCATATTCCTTAAATCGGCTACCTTTGATTTTTCATTTATTCCAGATTCGTTAAAGTTAATATTAAATGCTTCTTCAATCTTTATAGAAAGTTCTATTCTTTTTATTGAATCTAGACCTAATGATACGAGATTAGATTTTTCTTTTACACTACCAATGGATTTTTGACATATTTCAGAAATAATTGTAATAACCTTATCTTGAGATTTATCTTGCTTCTTCTGGCTGGTTTTTGAAATAATAGTCTCTTCTATTGCGCCCCTCTTTATTTTTAGGGTATGGGTTTTTGGGAATTCTGACTCTGGCCAGAGAATAATGTTTGAAATTATTTGATGGGGTTGAAGCTTAGAATTTGTCTTTTGAAGCAATATGGAGATTTCTTTATGGTTTAAATCTTTTTTCGGAATTATTACTGCAGTTATCCTTTTTCCTTGATCTAATCCCAGAACTACACACTCTTTTATCTCTCCGAGATTACTTAATACTTTTTCTATATCCTCTGGGTAAACGTTTAGACCAGAAGAGGATATAATAACATTCTTTTTTCTTCCAATAAGACTTAAGAATCCTTGATTATCAATAGAACCTAAATCTCCGGTATAAAACCAACCATTTTTCAATGCTTCTGTTGTTTTCTTAGTATCTTGATAATATCCCTTAAAAATATTTTCTCCTTTTACTAGAATTTCTTTATCCTGGAGTTTTATTTCTATATTTTTTAATGGTTTTCCCAGACTTGCCTTCTTCTTTTTTGCAGGAGAATTACAGGTTACAACAGGAGATGCTTCTGTTAGGCCATAACCTTGAAAAACCTCTATTCCGAGATTTTCCCAGAATTCTTCTACTTCTAATGGAAGTTCTGCTCCTCCAACAACAAAATATTTTAGATTTCCTAATTTTCTTCTTATTTTAGTGAAAATTATTCTTTTGTATATATCGGGAAAATTTGAGAATCTTTTTAGATTTGAATTGAGTCTTTTTAATTTGTTTGCTTTTTGTGCTTCAAATTCTATTTTTTCTTTTAATGTTTGTAAAAATAGGGGCACAGATACTATCAGATTTACTTTCTCTTTTTTAATTGAATCTAAAATAGCAGAAGACTTTCTTGACTGAGAATAAACTATTGAAACTCCATATTCTAACAGACAAAACAACCCTACATTTTGCTCAAAAAGGTGGCTTAATGGAAGAATAGAGAGTATTGCTTTATTTTTTAGAGGTAGAGTTATTATTTTTCTCATTGCAATAACATTATAATAGAGATTTGCATTTGTAAGAACAACCCCTTTTGGTTCTGAAGTGGTTCCTGATGTGAAGACTATTTCAAAAATATCACTTGGGCTGATTTTTTTGTTTATTACTGGCTTATATTTTTTAAATTTTGAATAAATCTCTTGCATTTCTTCTACAAAAAAACATTTAGCTGATTCTGGTTTCTTAAAAATAGAACAAAAAACTAATCTTGCTCCTACTTTTTTATGTATCTTTTCAAGAAATTCCTGATTACTGCTAAAATCTATTGGCACAGCGATTACTCCACTTAACGCACATGCCCAAAGAAGAGCGACATAATCTGGAGAATTTGAAAGATAAATTATCACTTTCTCACCTTTTTTAATTTGTTTTTCTGCAAAATATGCGCAAATAGAAAGAGCCTTATCATAAACTTGTTGATAAGTATAAGTTTTTCTTCTATAAATGGCTCTTTCTATTATAAATACATCTTGAGAATATTTTTTTAATGCGTCTTCTATTAGATTAGAGACAGTTTGAAGCATAAGATAGTGAAGTATTCAGGGTTTTAAATGCTTTTTTAGTCCTACAGCAAAGCCTAATACAGAATAAACTATACTTTGTACACACCTTGAAAAAGTATTTAAGGGCTAAATACATTATATTCTCTTATGGTATATAATCATCTCCCAAAAGAAAAAGTTCTTGAAATTTATGGGTTTGTTATGGACAAAAGAAAAGAGGGTCTCGGACAAAGAAGCATCTGCCGACTAGTTAAAAAGAAATTTGAAAATGGGATTTCAGAAAATACGATTTCTAGCTGGATATTTTATGGTAGAAAACCCTTTGGCAGCGAAAAAACACAGTTTAAATCTCTTCCTAAACCTCCTAAGGAAGAACTTTGGGAATCATATATCAATCAAAAACAAAGTGCTCAAAAGCTTGCGAGAAAATATGGCGTTTCTACCAGCATAGTCATTAACTGGCTTAAAAATTATTCAATAAAACCTCGGACCCATTTAGAATCTATGAATACTTGCCACATAAGATCAGAGTTAAGTGAACAGAAAATTAGAAGACCTACAAAAGAATTTTTCAAAATGTCAAAAGAAAAAGCGTATTTATTGGGGGTTTTATGTGGAGATGGATGTTTATGTCATGACTCTATCAAATTAGAAATAAAATATGATAAAGAATTTATAAAAGAATTTTCCAGATGTTTAAAAGAGGTTTATGGATTAGATTATAAATATTATTATTATCCTAGAAGAGATAGTCTTGTTTTGTATGCTTCTTCTAAAATAATTTGTAAGGATTTGTCTAGATATGGAAAATTTGGAACATTTAAGTGGAAAATTCCCAAAGAAATCTTAAATGGTCCTAATGAAAAATTTGCATGCAGTTTCTTAAGGGGCTTATTTGATAGTGAAGGCAGTGCTTCAAGATATGTTGTAAGAATGTCTTCTGCAAATAAAACTGGAATAACCCTGACTGGTAAATTGTTATCTCGATTAAAAATTAAAAATAAAATTATAGCTACCAAGGAAGGATATTACGCATTATATATAACAAAAAGAGAAAGACTTAAAAGCTTTAAAGAAAAAATAGGTTTTACAATTAAACGAAAATCAAAAGAATTAGAATACCTAAAATGACTAAGGTAAAATATATAGAAAAACCTAATACGGATGAAGAAATACATTCAGTTTTACATCCGATAGTTTCAAAATGGTTTAAGCAGAAGTTTGGAAGTTTTTCAGACTCTCAAAAATATTCTTTAGTTCCAATTTATGGAAGAAGAGATATACTCTTGTCTTCTCCAACAGGCAGTGGAAAAACTTTATCGGCGTTTGCTTCAATATTGAGCTACCTCATAACCTTGGCAGAGAAAAATGAATTGGAAAATAAAGTTTATGCACTTTATATTTCTCCTCTTAAAGCACTATCTAAAGACATAGAGGTTAATTTAAATCGTCCTCTTAAAGAAATGGAAGAGTTAGCTGGTAAAAAATTTGGAATTAGAGTGGGGGTAAGAACAGGAGACACAACTCCTTACGAACGACAAAAAATGGCACGAAACTGCCCCCATATTATTATAAGTACACCAGAATCTTCAGCAATAATACTTACTTCTCAGAAGTTTTCAGAAAAAATGAATGCTCTGGAATTTTGTATAGTAGACGAAATACATGCCCTAGATAATAAAAGAGGAAGCTATCTTAGCCTAACACTTGAAAGACTTAATGAGCTAAGTAAAGTTTGGCCTGTTAAAATTGGGCTTTCTGCAACAATAGAACCACTTGAAGAAGTTGCAAAATTTCTTGTTGGCATATCTAATGATAGACAAGTTGAGATTGCAAACATACAATTTAGCAAAAAAATAGAATTAGCTGTACTTACTCCTGTAAAAGATCTCGTTGAAGAAAAAGGAATAATGGAAAATACCTATGAATTAATGAATAATTTAATAAAAGAGCATAAAACTACGCTTATTTTTACAAATACTCGGGCTGCAACAGAAAGAGTTGTTAATCGATTAAAAGAAACTTTTCCTACAGAATATGGGGAAGATATTGCTGCACATCATTCTTCTTTAAGCAAGGATAAAAGATTTAATGTTGAAGAAAGATTAAGAGATGGTAAATTAAGAGTTGTTGTTTGCTCTACTTCTCTTGAACTAGGAATAGATATTGGTTATATTGATTTGGTAATAATGTTAAGTTCTCCAAAATCTAGTGCAAGAGCCATACAAAGAATTGGACGAGCAGGCCATAAACTTCATGAAACAATAAAAGCTAGATTTATTGTTACAGATAGAGACGATTTAGTTGAATGTTGTATAATCCAAAAAGAGATTATTGAAAGAAAAATAAACAAAGTAACTTTTCCTAAAAATTGTCTTGATGTTTTAAGCCAGCAAATTTTTGGAATGGCTATAACTAAGGTTTGGGATTCTGATAATTTACTGGAGGTTATAAGAAAAAGTTATTGTTTTTCAAATTTGAATAAGGAGGATTTTTTTGCAGTTATAAGTTATCTTTCTGGTGAATATGGACTTGAAAAAAGTAATGTTTATGGCAAAATTTGGTATGATGAAAAGACAAAACAAATCGGAAAAAGAGGCAAACTCGCTAGAGTAATATATCTCACAAATATTGGAACAATTCCCGAAGAAAGTTTTGTAATGGTAAGACTTGCACCATCTGGAGAACATGTTGGTTTTATTGATGAAGGATTTTTAGAGAGAATGAAAAAAGGAGATGTTTTTGTTTTGGGGGGAGAAAAATATCTTTATCTTTATACCAAAGGTATGAATCTTTATGTTCGGGGAGGAGTTAGCAGAAATCCCACTATTCCTTCTTGGTTTTCTGAGTCTCTTCCATTAAGTTTTGATTCTGCATGCGAAATAAATAGATTCAGGCAGTTAATGAATGAAAAATTTAGCAAAAAAGATAGCAAAGAGGAAATTATTAAATTTGTTAGAGAGCATCTTTACACAACAGAACAAACAGCAGAAAGCATATATCAATATTTTAATGAACAATTTAGGTTTTCTGAGATCCCAAACAATAAGACTATCCTTATTGAGAGATATAAATCAGAAAAAAACTATGTTTTGTTTAATAGTATGTACGGAAGAAGAGTTAATGATGCACTTTCAAGAGCTATTGCTTTTATTGTTGGAAGATATGGGCAAAGGGATGTTGAAATTGGAATAAGTGATAATGGATTTTATCTTGCCGGAGAAAGTTTGAACATTGAGAATGCACTGGATATTTTAAAACCTGAAAAATTAAAAGAAATTTTAACAGAAGCTATCAATCATACAGATATACTCGCAAGAAGATTTAGGCACTGTGCAGGAAGAAGCCTGATGATACTTCGAAATTATAAAGGTGTGAATAAAAGCGTGGGAAAACAACAAATGAAAAGTCATTTTCTTCTTGCAAGTGTGAAGAAAATGGGAAATGATTTTCCTATATTACGGGAAGCGAAAAGAGAAGTGCTCGAGGATTTAATGGATATTGAGAATGCAAAATTAGTTTTAAAATGGATAAATGAAGGAAAAGTTAAGATAAAAATTAGAGAAACAAAGCTTCCATCCCCATTTTCCCTTGGCTTGATTTTACAGGGGCATTCTGACTTGATTCGCATTGAGGATAAACAGGATTTTCTTAAACGAATGCATGCGTTGCATTTGAAGGAGATTGGAGAGAGATAAAAAGGAAGTTTTATTATACCTTTGATTCTAATTTACTTTTTGTTGGTTTTCTTTTCTCTAATTCACAATCTTTTTCTTCAAGAAACCATTGCGCCCATTTATCTGGATCAACTCCTTGTTGTAACCAATGAACAATATAATTTTTTACGACCTGTCTTGGATAAGGATAACCTGTTTTATCTGTTAAATTTGCTTTTGTATCATGCTTAATTTCTCCTTCCCATATAATTCTTCCACTATCATAAATTCTCAACCTATCTCTATCTTTCAATTTTTTTAGAGCCTTATAGGGATTTGGACTTCGTTCATTTTTATCTATAACTGTCCACTCACAACCTTCCATGCCTGTTTCAAAATATAACAATAATTTTCCTTTAATCATTTTTGTTTAAAATATGAGAATTATTTAAACCTTCTCTTTTTTTATAATTTTTTATTGATTTTACTAACGTTTATTAAGGTTAAAATAGCAATATAATTCGGAAAAAACATAAGATGTATAAATACAAACATGGGACAACTTGAAACAATCATATTTGATTTTGATGGGACAATCGCAGATACACAGAATATTATTCTCCAATGTATAAATGAATTAGCAGAAAAATATAAGTTTAATTCTGTTTCAAATGATGAAGTTGAAAAATTAAGGGCAATGCACCCTGAAGATTTTATAAAGAATCATCTTGGTATCCCTTTTTATAAAATTCCTATTTTATTAACAGAAGGTTTAAACTTATTTGCCAAAAAAAGAGATTCTATACTTCCTTATGACGGAATTATTGAAATAATTCAAAACCTTGCTAAAGAAAAGGAGATAATTGTCGTTTCTTCTAATAAAAAAGAGGTCATTTCTTCCACTTTTGGTAGATGGGGTTTGAAATGTGAAGATATACACCACTGTGCTAAACTTTTTGGAAAGGGTTGGGAATTGAAAAAGATTATTGCTAAAAAGGGAGTAGGATATGATCGCAATAAATTAATCTATGTTGGAGATGAAGTTAGAGATGTTTATGCTTCCCGTATGGCTAGAATTGGGATGTTAGCTATAACTTGGGGACTTAATAATGAAGAAGCATTTAGAAATATCGGATTTCCTAGAGATTATATTGTGAATTCTCCACAAAATATGGAAAAAAGATTAAGAGAATTATAATGTTCTTAATTGAAAAATATAAATAAATCTAAAAATAAGATTATTTTGTCTCTTCTACTTCTTCGTCTTCTGCATCTTCGTCTACTTCTTCTTCAACTTCGATTGTTTCTAAGAATGCAATTATTTTGTCTAATTTTGCATTGATTTGGCTAAATTGTTCTGCAGACATTCCTGCACCAGAACTTGCTCCGCCTGAATTAAAACTTCTACTTGAACCCCTGTCTCCTCCATTTTTATCAAAACAATCTCTGCAATATACTGGTTTATCTCCTGTTGGTTTAAATGGAACTTCTGTTTCTTTTCCACATTTAGCACATATAACTTCATGCATTTCAAGAGGTCTTCTATCTCTTCCACCGAATCCGCCTGAATCTCTATCTCTTCCGCCAAATGATCTTCCGCCTGAACTTCTTCCGCCGAAACCTCTAGAGCCTCCGCTTCTTCCACCGAATCCGCCTCGACTATCTCTAAAGTTTCCCATGTTATTATAGAAATAGGGAATAAAGTTGGTTTATAAAGGTATGTTATAAGATTTTTTGGATTTGAAAATTAGTTTTGTATTAGATGCTCATCTAAACCTTTCTGTCCATTACCACTTTAGGATGACATTACAGAAATCCTTAAATAGTATTGTTCTATACAAAAACATGGTAAGAACAAAAATTTTGGCGACACTCGGGCCGGCCTCATTTGATAAGATTGAACAATTGATGTTAGCAGGAGTCGACGGATTTAGATTAAACATGTCACACGTTTCTCCAGAAGGTTACACTTCTACTTCTAATCTTGTAGAAAAAATTAAGAAGTTAGATGAAAATATATTCCTTGTTGGAGATCTACAAGGACCAAAGATAAGACTTGGAGATTTCAAAACTGTAAATGTTACGACGGGAGATAGAGTTTCGATTATTCCTTCCTCTGAGAGTGGAAATGGGATACCAATCCAATGCAACGAGGTTTACCAACATGTTTCTCCTGGAAATATTCTCCTTATAGATGATGGGAATGTGGGGTTACGTGTTATAGATGTGAAAAGAAAGGAAATATTGTGTGAAGTTGAGTACGGTGAAATAATTGAAGCAAGAAAAGGTGTGAATATCCCCAATGTAAGCATTCCCATGGACTATCTAGCTGAAAAAGACAAAAGAGATCTGGATTTCCTAATTAAAAATAATTTTCATTATGTTTCTGCTTCTTATTCCAGAACTGCTGAAGATATATTGCAAGTGAGGAAATTCGCGAGCGATAATATTTTGATTATAGGAAAGCCCGAAAATTATGAGGGAGAAAAAAATCTTCAACAAATTATAGAAGCGGCTGATGCCATGATGGTCCCAAGAGGAGATTTTGGTATGGAACGAGGTGTAGAAAATGTACCTGCTTTCCAAAAAAGATCAATAGAATTGTGCAATGCCCGTGGAAAGATGGTTATTACTGCCACTCAAATGCTTGAATCTATGATGAATTGTAAGGAACCTAAAAGAGCTGAAGTCAGTGATATTTTTAATGCTGTTTTGGATGGAAGTGATGTTGTGATGCTTTCTGGAGAAACCTCTAAGGGAAATTATCCCATTGAAACCGTGAAAATGATGAATCGTATTCTCGAAAGAGCAGAGGAATATTTATTTGACAGAACAAATGGAATTAATCTGGGAGAGAAAATGAACAAACTAATTGCGACTGAAAGTGTTTCTGATATTATAAGTAAGTCTGTTTATACTGCTTCAAATTCTGATGGGATAAAGGCCGTAATCGTACCTACTCATAAAGGCACGACTGCTAGAATGATCTCAAGATTTAGACTTGAGCAACCAATTATCGCGGTTTGTTATGATAATGTGGTCAGAAGGAGATTAAATGCGTGTTGGGGTGTTATTCCTATCTCAACAAATAATATGGATGAAAAATGTGTTGTTGAAGATTCAATAGAAAGGACTAAGTTGGCCGGGTATGTTAAAACTGGAGACAAGGTAATAGTTACTGCTGGAATTGGAAGTTATGAAACTGGAAACACGAATATGATGAGAATTGAAAAAATTAGATAATATTTCAGGAGAATTTCTTCTTTATAATTCAATTGTCTCATTCATAACCGGCACATAATTTTCAAACCCTAACTCGCCAATCCTCTTTGAAAAAGCAAGACTTTGCTCTTCTTCACCATGTGTTATAAAAACTTTTTTTGGTTTTGGTAAAAAGTTTTTTAGCCATTGAATTAATTCAAGATAATCTGCATGACCTGAAAAACTATCGATAGATTCTATTTTTGCATTGACATCCATTTCAACACCAAGTAATTTTACTTTTTTTTCTCCTTTTTTTATCCAATACCCTAATGTTCCTTGTACTTGAAAACCAACAAAAAGTAATGTATTTTTTTCGTTATCAATACCATTTCTGATATGATGTTTTATTCTTCCTGCAGAACACATGCCGTTTCCTGCGATGATTATACATGGCTTATTAATAAAATTAAGTGCTTTAGATTCGTTCGTAGTTTTAGTATAGATTAACCCTGGAAAATCAAACGGATTTTCACCTTCTGCTAAGTTTTTTGCAATTCTTTCGTTGTAATATTCGTGGTGTCTTGAAAAAACTTCTGTTGCTTTCATAGCCATTGGAGAATCTAAATAAACTGGTACATCAGGAATAATCCTCTGCTTCTTAAACTTGGCTATGCAATATAACAGTTCCTGTGCTCTTTCAACTGTAAATGAAGGTATCATTAATTTCCCTCCTTTTTGATAAGATTCGTTTATTACTCTTACAAACTCTTTTTCTCTATCCTCTATTTCTGGATGAAGCCTATCCCCATATGTTGATTCTACAAAAACATAGTCTGATTTTATTATTGGCTCTGTGTTTTTAACAATTACAGACTCTGATTGGCCTATGTCTCCTGAAAAACTGATTAATGTTTCTTTCTTATCTTCTTTAACTTGAATCTGAATAGACGAAGCACCCAGGATATGGCCTGCATCATAAAATTTCGCGAAAATATTTTTAGTGATTTTTACATCTTCATCATAACTTACAACCCTAAAAAGTTTCATTGCGGCCTTTACATCTCCTTCGTTATACAATGGTTTTCTTGGAGGCAATCCTTCTCTTCTCCTTCTTTTATTTTCATGATCTACATCTTTTGCAGAAATTTTTGCAGAATCCATCATTATAATCTTGGCTAGCTCTCTGGTAGCGTCTGTTGCAAAGATTTTACCCCTAAATCCATATTTTACTAATTTTGGTATTCTACCACAATGATCTAAGTGAGCATGTGTCAAAATTAATGCCTCATAATCTCTTGGATTAAAATTAAATGGCTCATAATTTAATCTTTCCATTTCTTTTCCCCCCTGAAATGTTCCACAATCAATTAAAATTTTCTCTTTTTTTGTTGTTAGGCTATAACATGAACCCGTAACAATTCGTGCTGCTCCTAATAATTGTATTATCATATTTTTCCCCTTTTGATTATGAGATTAATTATTAGGGGAAGTATAAAAATCTATTTAAGAGTGTTCCAAGCTTCTTTGGCCTTTTCAATAGTTATAGCTCCAATTTTACCCCAAGAACAATATTTTGAAAAGTCTTCTGGGTCTATGAATATTCTTTCATTAATTACGTCGTCCCACTTATTTTTTGACTGTTTTTTTACTTCTGAAATCTTTCCTGCAACTCGCAATAGATAGTGAACCCCCATAGGATTATCTTTGATTTTAGGAGTTACTTTAATATACCCCAGGGGAACAATGCTCTTTTCATTAATAATTATATCTGCTTCTTTACCTGCTTTTTCAATTAATGCTCTTTTCCAGTCTTCTCCTTTCTCAATATCCCCCCCGGGAAGACTCCAAACATCTTTCTCATTTAATATAATCAAACACATTTTACCATGTTCATCAAACATGGTCCCATAAACCTGAGTAATGTTATCCAAAGATTCGTAATTTGTTTCAGAAAACCATTCCATAATATATTTTTGGCCTTTCCAGCTAACTTCATTGATTATTCTTTTCATAGGTTTAAAACAAAAAGAGAATATAAAAACTTATTCGAAACCATTTTTCTAGCCTGGTCCCAAGAATGTTTAAAAAGTCTGAATACGTTTGAAAACTATGGCTTGGAAAACATATCTCATTATGCATATCGGGACAAATGGAAAAAAACCCACGGAAATAGCTGAAATTTTGGAAAAATTAGGTTTTGAAACAACCTTTGGTCCTGTTGATTTTATTTATAATTGGTCAAAAAAGCCTACAAAAACAGAAGTTTTAAGACTTGGAGATAAGATTGTAGAAAAGCTTAAGGGAAGTGGCTCTGTTTTTAATCTAGATACTCATGACTAAAATAGGGGAGTAATATTTTTATCCGCTTTCATAAAGAGAAATTTAAAAAGCTATTTTCCTCTGTTTTTACGTAGAAATCAGAAAAACAATGTGCCACCATACCTTAAAAGGCGTGGTTTGATTGGCACTTGTTTTTAGGATGCTCCAAAATTTAAACCTCAAAAAAATAACGCCACGCTTTTTAAAGTGTGATTTTAATTTATGGACATGAGCAAAATAAAAAAAATAAAGGATTGTATAAAGTATTCGTTTATAGGAAAATCCATTTTTTTCCCTGAAGAAAGGATACTAGCTATCGGAGATCTACATTTGGGATACGAAAGTATGCTAAGAAAATCTGGCACAGATATTTTTCTTAATCAACTTGAAGAAACAAAAAATGATTTAGATAGAATTTTTGGTAAAATTAAAGAAGAAGGAAATAATGTAAATATTGTTGTTATATTAGGCGATATTAAACATTCTTTTGGTTACAATCCAGTTGAAGAAGAATATATCCATGACTTAATAATACATTTACAAAATTATGTTAGAAATGAAAAAATTATTTTTATAAAGGGTAATCATGACAGAGTAGATATAGCAAACAAAAAATTTAAAAAATTTTATATTAATAAAAACATGTTATTTACACATGGAAATGAATCTTTCGCAGAGATTAATAGTCCAAAAATAGAGTATATTATCCTATCTCATCTTCATCCTACTATAACACTCAGTGACAAGCAAAATATTAAAAGAGAAAAGTATAAGTGTTTTCTTGTTGGGAAGTTCAAAGAGAAAAAAGTTATCATTGTACCTAGTTTTTTTTCTTTTATAGAAGGTGGAAATATAGATGAATATGAAAAAACATTCTCGCTTGTTCCTTATTCTGAACTTGAAAATTTTGAGGTTTATGTTGTTGGAAATGATTGGGTTGTAAGGGATTTTGGGAAGTTCAAAAATATCCATGCGAAAGATTAAAAAACCTAATAATCTTGATAAATTCGGGTGATTATTACCCTAGATATTTCTAGGAACAATTAAAATGAAAGAACAAACAAACAGTGAGGATTATGTCATTCTTCTTAAAAATAGAGAAAGTAAAATAAAATTTTATGATCGGGCTAGAAAATATTTTGCCCAACCTTTCATTAAAAGACATTTTAATGTTCACATAACTGGAGATAAAAAAATCCCAGGAGATAATTCTTGTATATTTGTAACTCATCATTGTCTATATTTTGATAGTATTCTTTTAGGTGCTATTTTTGATAAAAAAATACATGGTTGGATTGCTGAAAATGTGTTCTCAAAAAGAAAAAAATTATATGAACGTCTTGAACTCATACCTATAAAAACGGGGGGAGATGAAAACCGTGAGAATAGAAAAGAATTAATGGATTCCTATAAAAAAACAGTAGATTTAAGTCTTTTTTGGTTAAAGCATACTTTTGACGCAGTTGCAACTACAAACGATGGTTTAGCTGAATGTTGTCTTGATCAAGCTGGAAATGTGATTAGCTTAGAAAATAGAAAAAATTATTCTGGTGCGGTAAATTTGGCTTACGGCTCAAATCAAGGTTCTGAAAAGGATATTTTAGTTTTTCCAATTTCTTGTTGGATTCCAGAAGAACATAGAAGAGAGTTATTAATAGCAAAGGGAAAATGGGGCTGGAGAGGATTATTATACTTGGAAAAACAAAGAAAAATACCTTGTAGAATTTATGTTAGTGAAGGTTTATCTCCTAAAAATTATGATCATAAGAAAAAGTTTCAAGATGAAATAAGAAGAAGACAAGTAGAGGGTTATAACATTCTAGAGAATATTACAAAAAGTTAATTTTTTCCTGGTTTTTGCATTAATAAATAAAGATACTCTCTTTTTTTACAAAATAAAGATTCGTAAGATAAACTTCCTTTAACTGAAGCAAATTCTTGAGCAGGTTTATGGAGAATTTTTGGGACCAATCTAGAAATTAAATCTAATTTTCTTTCATTATCTAAGTCCAATGCTCTTAAAACTTCGGGGGTTATTATTTTTGATTTTAATAGATTCATTCCAGAAGAAGAAAGACTATTTATCAGGCCATCAACCTTATTTGAAGCTCTAAAATCTGCAAATGAAAAATATCCTTGTGGTTTTAAGACCCTATTAACTTCTTTTAAAAATTGATTCATATCAGGATATCTATGAGAAGACTCTATGTTTATTATAACATCTACGACATTATCTGCAAACGGAATATTTTGGGCATCTCCTTGAAGAAAGGATAACCTCGGATCGTCATGATTAGCTATACAGAAATCAATAGCGCCCTTACAGAGATCCATGCCTATAAATGATTGCGGATTATACGCTTTTGTTAAAAATAAAGCTCCACCGCCCCTTCCACAGCCCACTTCTAACGTTTTTTTTCCTAATATGCTGCCAGGAATAGACTTTGTTACAAAATCATAAAGCTGTTTAGAATACTGATTTCTTTCTCCAGAGAGAAGTTCTATTTCACCTCCTTGAAAACCATAATTCAAAAAAGTAAGTTCATTATCTCTGTCTTTTTTACTTACGTAAGAATACCATGCTTTCCAATAAGCTTCTTTTAGGTGATTTTTAATTTCCTTAATCATTTAAATCTTCCATTTATTATTTTGTTGAATGACCTTACCATCTACGATAATTTTTGCTCGTTTCATACTTTTAACAATGTCCCAATGAATTGCACTGTCATTTCCTGCACCATTATCTTTATATGCACTACCCAAAGCTAAATGGATAGTTCCACCTATCTTCTCATCAAAAAGCAAATTTTTTGTAAATTTGGTTATTCTGGGGTTCATACCTATCCCAAATTCTCCAACATAACTAGCATTAGTATCTGTCGCTAACATTTCCTTTAAAAAATCTTCATTTTTGCTTGCTTTTGCTTCAATAACTTGACCGTTTTCAAATTTTAAAGAAATATCTGTAACTTCTTTTCCGGATTTAATTGCAGGATAATCAAATTTTATCCAACCTTCTACGCTTTCTCTAATTGGCGCCATGAATACTTCACCCATCGGCAAGTTTTCTCCATCTATGTCTGATTTTGCAAGCTTTCCATGAACCTTAAATCTCAAATCAACCCCCTCTCCGATTAAATGAACATGGCTCTTTTCTTTAAATTTTGTCTTTACCTTTTCCATGAACTTCCCTATTTTTTTCCAATCTTGAAGACAAGCAGAATAAACAAAATTTTCATATTCTGCAAAAGACATTTCTGCTTCTTGTGCCAATGCAAAACAAGGAAAACCAACAGTGCATCTTATCATTTTTGGTCTTGAATTACAGATATATTCACTTATGGGCTGAATAATTTTACTTCTATCACTAATCTTTTTAGGATCACAGTTTGAAAGTTCTCTCGTATTTACTTCAGTGTCTATTCCAATATATTTTTGGCTATTCTTTACCATATAATCAAAATGTTCTGGAAATTTCGTTATTTGGTGTTTTTTTGCATGTTTATAGAAAAAAGGTGTGGTTCCTTGAATTCCTATTTTCAAAATTGGATGACCACCATTTAAAATAATTTCTTTATATAATGCTAAAATAAAGGGTTCTGCTTCTGTACCTCCACTTATTACTACGTTTTCATGGGGTTTTACTGATACACAGTAATTTACAACAAATTTCGCTAACTTTTGTGTTCGTAAGTCTATTGACATGTTTTAATTATTAACTATTTCTTCTAATTTATAATATTCTAAAGGTAATCTTTTGTTTTTTAAATATTGTCTAGCAAAATCTTCTGCAGCAAAGAGTGCTGAGCCATCTGCATCCTCCCTATTACTTCTTTCACCAAAACACATATCTGCAAGACGATTACCTGTGCCTGACCCCTTAATTTTCCATGAACCCAATTTTTCTAATCTTGCCTCAAATATAAATATGATTTCTGGAAATTTTGTTCTTAAATCATAAAAAGCGTAGCTGATGATTTGCTCTCCTTCTCTTAACTTTGATATTTTAAATTGTGGTTGTGACATGGCTATTATCTTATCTTGATTTTATTCAGAATTAGGGTTCTGGGGCACCACCACCTCTTAAATTTTTATTTTAACCGGCGTAACTTGCTGATTTTTTCTCTTTAGACTCTGGTTTTTCCTGTGTTTTTCTTGCTCCAATTTTTGGAAGAGGAAGATGTAAAGGTAAGCCTAATTTTTCTTCAAATTCTAATGCTTTAATGTTACATTTTTCAAGAATAAAGTTTAAAATAGGAAGTTGTATTTCTTCAGGTAGTTTTTTGCTCTTCCAAGAGTTCATTATTTCTTTTGTTTTATTCTCATCATCAAGAAGAATTAAATGACCCTTTAATTCTATTCTTGCAACATTTGGTTTATAATCAACATAAAAATTAAAACTGATGATTACTGATTGTTGATCTGTTGGTTCTATTTTTGTTTCTTTTATATCTTCTAGATTTAGATTTGACATTACTTCTACATTAGTTTTTTTATCTTCTTTCAGCTCTGCTAAAAATTTTTTGATTGTAAAATTTATTATTTTCATGTTTTTTAGTAATAAAGATAGTTTTTAAAGATTATCGTAGTTTAAAATTAATGTATTTGTTATATTAAATCTTCTTCAGAAACAACAACAAAATCTCCTATTGCGACAATTGAATTATAAGGAATTAGTGTTTCACTCTTTTGTGTTTTTTCAAGGCTTAGACTTCTTGCATAAGGTGTAGGGTCTTTAACAACAATATGAATTAACTCTCCTGTTCTTCCCTCAAAGGTTACGTCTAAAACTAAACCCAATCTCTTACCTTCTTTTGTAACGATCATTCTTCCAACAAGCTCTTTTAACGTTCTTTTTTCTGTGGTCATATTATACTGTATAAAGGGGTTATTTATAAAGATTTCTATATTGAATTTTTATATTGAATTTTAACTATTTTACTAAATTTTCAAGAGAAAAGGAAAAATAATATTAAAATTACTTCTTAATTAGTACACCCCCCTAGTTCTTTTGGAAACATTTATAAAGGAAAAATGGGATTTTCTTTCTTAATTTTTGATTTATAAACATTTATATTATATATTATATATATTATATTATATATTATAGAGTATATACTTTTTTCTTGAAAATTTCCTTTTCTTTTATTTATCAATATTTTATTTTATAATTCTCCTAAGGTTATCAGGGGGTGTGCTATAAAATAAGATTTAATCATTCTTCTTAATTTCCAGAAGAAATATTGGTGTTCTTTCTTTTTAATGAATACACTAATATAAATACACAAAAAATTTGTTTTTCGAGTATAAATCAAAAAATTACAATTTTGTTTCCAAAGGAATAAAGGGTAGCATAAAAATGTATATTTTGATTAACAACTAAATTTATAAACAAAAGATATTAAAAATAAAAATGGAGAACGTAGATAAGATTTTTGATTCTGTTGGTTCTAGAACCCTTTTTAAAAATAAATCTGTTTTACAATCAAATTATTCTCCTGATGAAATATTTTATAGAGATAAACAGATCGAGCAAGTAGCATCTATTCTCGCGCCAGCATTAATAGGTCAAAAAACGAGTAATCTCTTCATTTATGGAAAGACAGGTACAGGCAAGACTCTCACTATCCAATATGTAAGAGATGAGTTACTAAAAAGATCAAAAGGATCTAAAAATCCCTTACGAATTGAGTATATTAATTGTAAATTGAAAAAAGTTGCTGATACAGAGTATAGAATAATCGCAGAATTAATAACTAAATTGGGTGGAGAAGTTCCAGCAACAGGACTTCCTACAGACCAAGTATACACTAGATTTTTAAGTTCACTTCAAAAATTGGATGAAAAACTTTTTATAATTGTTTTGGATGAAATAGATCATCTAGTTAAGAAAATATCTGACAATTTTTTATATAATCTCACAAGACTAAATTCAGAATTAACAAAAGTACAGATAATTCTTGTTGGAATAAGCAATGATCTTCGTTTTCTTGAGTCACTTGATCCAAGAGTCAGGAGCTCCCTTTCAGAGGAAGAATTAGTTTTCCCCCCATATAATGCAATTCAGATTCAGGGTATATTAAATAAAAGAGCAAAAGAAGCATTTAAAGACAATGTTGTGGATAGTGCAGCAATTGCAAAATGTTCTGCTTTCGCAGCAAGGGAGCATGGTGATGCTAGACGGGCGCTTGATTTATTAAGGGTTGCAGGAGAAATAGCAGAGAGAAATGGAGATAAAAAGATCAGAGAAAAACACATTGACGAATCAAATGAAAAAATAGAGAGAGATAAGACAATAGATACTATTGAAACAGTCCCAAAACAATTTCAGATAGTTTTGCAAGCGATAATAAATCTTGAAGAAGATAGAGAAAAATTAAAAGAGCAAAAGAGCCTTTTCAAAGAAGGAAACCAGAAGATTTTTACAGGAGATGTTTATAATGTATACCAAAAAATTTGTCAGAAGATGAGTATAGAAATACTTACCCAAAGAAGAGTTGGAGATATTATCGGAGAGTTTGACATGCTTGGACTGATAAGCGCAATAGTAATAAGCCAGGGTAGATATGGGAGAACAAAAGAAATAAAATTACTCATTTCAAGAAGTATACTTGATAAAGTAAAGGTAATACTAAGAAACTCACTTGGAATATAAAGGGTTTGTTGCCTAATCAATTCACAACACAAAAAAGATTGGGGGACGAAACAATGAATGAAGAAAAACTAAAATATTTTGCAAAAAAAGGATTTTTATTAAATCCCGAGATAATTGAATTATTTAGCAATATTAATGATAATAATATTTCTGAAAAAATATTAAACACAATCTTTCTAGTTTCTGGAAATAGAATAATTACAAAAAACACAATTCTGAAAAATTTTAAGCAGATAACGGATTTTGTTCATATTACTTATCCTGAAAAAAAAGAAATATTTGATGCCTTTTTTATAAATGAACTTTCGAAAAAAAATTTGTATTTAGGAGAAGTAAAAAAAGAACCAGAAAAACCAAAGAATCAATGTCCAGATTTTAAAATTCTTTCTTCAAATATAATTTTATGTAAAAAAATAGAGGTTAAAGATTTTGTAGCTCATTTTAGAAACAGATATAATTGTTTTAAAGAAATATTAAAAGATAGAAAAGAACTCAATAATCTTATATCCATTGATAAAATCGGAAATAATCGGGATTTTTCAGTCATTGCAATGGTTTCTAAAAAAAGAATTACTAAAAATAAAAATATCTTTTTAGATATAGAAGATTTTACTGGAAAAACAATGGCCTTAATAAATAAAGATAAAGAAGATCTTTTTGAAAAAGCAAGAGAGATAATTCCAGACGATATTATTGGGTTAAGGTGTTCTGGGGGAAAAGAGATGGCATTTGTAAATGAAATAGTTTTTCCAGAAGCCCGTATAAATGAAAAGAAAAAGCTCGAGGAAGATTCTTACGCGTTATTTATTTCTGATATTCATCTAGGTTCTGTTAGGTTTCTTGAAAAAAACTTTTTGAGGTTTCTTGATTGGCTTAATGGAGATTGCTCTGACGAACAAAAAAGGAAAATAGAGAAGATAAAATATCTTTTTATAACAGGGGATAATGTTGATGGTGTTGGAGTTTATCCGGGACAAGAAGAAATGCTTTCTATAAAAAACGTAAAAAACCAATATGCTAAATTGGCAGAATATCTCAAAAAAATTCCCAAACACATAAAAATATTTTTATGCGCAGGTCAGCACGATGCTGTTCGCTTACCTGAACCACAACCACCAATAGATGAAGAATTTGGTGGAGAAATTACGAAAATTGAGAATCTTTATTTGGTAAGTAATCCTGCGAGCATTGAAATTGGCTGCACTAAAAATAAAGAAGGGGTTAATGTTTTGATATATCACGGAGCGAGTATGCATGGGTGGATTGATGAGCTTGAAACATTAAGATTAGAAAAAGCCAATCATAATCCCTCCAAAATAATTAAACATATACTAAAACATAGACATCTTTCGCCGATACATTCTGCAAATGTTTATATTCCCTCTGAAAAAGATGATGCACTTATGATTAAAACAGTTCCGGATATTATCGTAACAGGAGATATGCATAGGACAGATGTTGATATGTATAATGGCATACTCATAATTTGTGGTTCGTGCTGGCAATCAATTACGCCATTTGAAGAAAAAGTAGGAAATATTCCTGATCCATGCAAGGTTCCAATGCTGAATTTAAAAACTCGTGAAATGAAAATTTTAGATTTTTCAGAGGAGGATTTCAAAAATAATGGGTCACAAAATTAAATTAGTAAGCATAGATGGTGATGGATGCCTTTTTGCATACACCAATGTTGGAAGCGTCTTTCATTCTAGTTGGGATGCTTTAGGGTTGGCATATGGTTTGAAAGAGATATGGGATGAAAGAACTAATAAATACTATAAAAAGGGAGATTTTGATAAACAATGGGCTGAAGAGGATATTGCAGAATTAACTGGAAAAGATATTAAACAATCTGAGCATATTCTTTATCCAATTCCCTATTCTCCGGGGGTGGAAGAATTTTTAGATTTTAGTAAGGGTAAACTTGTAAGGGGATTATTATCTACTTGTGTTGATATAGTAGGAAAAAAAGCTTCAGAAGAAAAGAAGCTAGATTTTTGCTTTTGTAATATCCTTAATAGAAATAATGGAAATTTTTCAGGAACAATTGACTATCTAGTACCGACTTGGCAGAAGCACCTTAAAATTCCGGATTTATGCAAAAAATTTGGGGTTATGTCATCAGAAATATGCCATGTTGGAGATAATGAAAATGATATATCAGTAGGGGAGAGAGTGGGAATGTTTGTTGCTTATAATCCTAAGAAAAAAGAAGTGGCAAATAGAGCAAATCATACCATTTACGATTTTCGAGATTTAATTAAAATTTTAGATATAAAATGACTCAAGAATATTTCCAAGAATTAGAGGATAAAGTAAGGGTGTGTTACAGTATTGCTGAAGAAGCAAGAAAAAAAGGACTTGATCCGCTAGACAAAGTTGAGATACCTATTGCAAGAACACTTGCTGAGAAGGTCGTTGGACTAATTAGTGTTGTTTATCCCCAGGTTAATGATGAGAGGATAATTGAGAGGATATTGGCGTTAGAAAAGGAATATGGTCAATTAGATTATGCTGTAGTATTTAAAATAGCAGAGGAAATTGCTAAAGAGAAATTTTGTAAGTTTGAAAATCTGCTTCAAGCCATAGAAGCAGGAATAAGGGTTGGTTTTGCATATGCAACACTGGGAGTTGTTAGTTCTCCAATAGAAGGATTTACTGAATTAAAATTAAACAAAACAAAAGAGGGAAAAGAATATTTTGTTCCATATTTTTCTGGACCAATAAGAAGTGCAGGTACAACTGCAGCATGTATGGCTTTAATTCTTATAGACTATATGAGAGAAACATTTGGTTATTCAAAGTTTGATCCTGATGAAAAAGAAGTAAAAAGATTTACAACAGAGATTTTCGATTATCATGAAAGAGTAACTAATCTTCAATATCTTCCAACAGAGGAAGAAGCATTGTTTCTCGCAAAAAATCTTCCAATTCAAATTGCAGGAGACGCAAGTGAAGACAGAGAAGTTTCAAATTATAAAGATCTTATAAGGGTTGATACAAATATGATAAGGGGGGGAATGTGTCTTATCTTTGCTGAAGGACTTGCTCAAAAAGCTCAAAAAGCTCAAAGGCTATTGAAGGGTTTGCAATCAAAAGGATTTAAAATTTCTGATTGGGGTTTTCTTGATGAATATGTCCTTTTACATAAGAAAAGAGAAAAAGGGACAACAGACACAAGTCCGACATATATTAAAGATTTGGTTGCAGGAAGACCGGTTTTTGGGCATCCGTCTATGTCTGGTGGTTTTCGTTTTAGATACGGCCGGGCGAGAACAACAGGATTTTCAGCAGCGGCAATTCATCCGGCTACTATGGGAATATCAAACGGATTTTTATCCACTGGAACACAATTGAAAATAGAAAAGCCAACAAAGGGGTGTATAGTTACTTCTTGCGATACACTTGATGGACCGATTGTTAAATTAATAAACGGCAATGTAAAAAAAATAAATTCTCTTGAAGAAGCCAGGAAAATTTATCCCCAGGTAAAAGAAATTATTTATTTTGGTGACATTCTTTTTTCTTTTGGTGATCTTCTTAATCGAAATTATCCCTTAATTAAACCAGGTTATGTTGAAGAATGGTGGGTGCTTGAATTAAAGAAAAAATCACAAGAAAAAAATCCCAATTTTTCTTTTAACTCAATCGATTCAAGAAAAATTTCCTTGGAAGAAGCAATAAAATTAAGCAGAGATTTCGGTGTTTCACTTCATCCAGAATATATTTTCTTCTGGACGCAAATAAATAAAGAAGAATTTTCAGAATTAATCAATTATCTTGCGATGGGAATTATTTCTGAGGGAAAACTTATTCTTCCTTTCAAAGAAACAGAACGGGAAAGATATGCTAAGGCAAAAAGGGCATTGGAATTAGCAGGTGTTGAACATGAAATGACCATTGAAAATATTGTCATTGATGAGAAGAATACACTTTCATTGCTAATCAATCTCGGATTTGATTTTGATTTTATTATTTCTCTGAAAGAAAATTACAACATCAACAATGAAATAAACATCAAGATTGATGAACTTGGATCAGAGGGGAAAAAAGATAAATCTGTTCTTGAAATTGTGAATCAATTTTCTAAATATACTATAAAGGATAAGGCAGGGAGTTTTATTGGAACAAGAATGGGAAGACCTGAAAAAGCAAAATTAAGAAAACTTATTGGTAGTCCAAGCGCCCTTTTTCCTGTTGGAGAAGAGGGTGGAAAGTTTAGAAGTGTTAATGCTACAGAAGAGGAAGGATATGTTCATGCTGAATTTCCACTATATTTTTGCACTAAATGTTTGAGGGAGACAATTTATTACAAATGTGAATGTTGTGGGGAAATAACTAAGACAATGCATTATTGCAAGATTTGCCATCAAAAATTTGAAGCTAAAATTTGTCCAGAGCATAAGATTGGTCAAAGATATTGTTCGAAAAAAGTGGATATGCGAGAAATGATTAAAACATCTTTGAAAATGATTGGATTAGAAAAACAAGAACTTCCTTCAATGGTTAAGGGAGTAAAAGGAACAACTAATGAAAATCATATTACTGAAAATTTAGCAAAAGGAATTTTAAGAGCAAAACATGATCTTTGTGTTAATAAAGATGGCACAATAAGGTATGATGGTACAGAAGCTCCGATTACTCATTTTAAACCCCGAGAAATTCAAACAAGTGTTGAAAAGTTAAGGGAATTAGGATACAAAAAAGATGTTTACGAAAAAGAACTAGAAAATGCTGAACAGATTCTAGAACTAAAACCACATGATATTTTAATTTCATCCTGTCCTGATACTCTTGATGAAAGGGGCGACGATGTTTTTATAAGAATTGCTAATTTTGTAGACGAACTTCTTATTCGTTTTTATAAACAAAAACCATTTTATAATGTTAAGAAAAAAGAAGATCTTGTTGGCCATTTGGTTACACTAATATCTCCACATAATTGCGCATGTGTTGCCGGAAGGATAATTGGTTTTTCAAAAACACAGACAATTTACGCTTCACCATATGTTCATGCTGCATGTAGAAGAGACTGCGATGGCGATGAATTGGCGGTTATGCTTTTACTTGATACATTGCTTAATTTTTCTAGACAGTTTCTTCCTTCTCATAGGGGCGGAACGCAGGACGCTCCACTTGTGCTTAATGCAAGAATAAGAGCAGGAGAAGTTGATGATCAGATTTTAGATTTTGAAACAGTTTTTAATTACCCCCTTGAACTTTACGAGCTTTCAGAACAAGGTGGGCATCATTCTTCTGATGTAAAAGTAGAAAATGTAAAATCTCGTTTGGCTAAAGGAATTGACCCATTCAAAAATACAGGATTTACCCACGATACATATGACTTTAACAATGGTGTAACCAATTCTTCTTATAAAACAATACCTAATATGGCTGAAAAAGTAAGAGCACAGATGGATATTGTAGAGAAATTAAGGGCAGTAGATACTTCTGACGTGGCCAGATTAATTATAGACAGACATTTTATTAGAGATTTGAGGGGTAATTTAAGAAAATTTTCTCAACAAGAATTTAGATGCACTAATTGTAATGCTAAATATAGAAGACCGCCACTTACTGGCAAGTGTACTGGATGCAGCAAGGGAAATATTATTTTTACAATTTCTTATGGAAGCATAATTAAATACCTTAAGCCGGCATTAGAACTTGCAGAAAAGTATAATGTTCCAGATTATTTAAAACAAAGCTTGATTTTGACGCAGAGATATATAGAGAGTATTTTTGGTAAGGATAAAGATAAGCAAGAACCCTTGGGGAAGTGGTTTTGAGAATTATTCTAAAACACATAAAAATATATAAATAGTTCTCACTTAAAATTAATAATGATAAATGAGACTCCTGAGCAAAGAGGTAAAAGGGCATTGGAACGTGCCGTGGCTTTGGGTGTAAGAGAATTTGCAGCAGAAAGAAATGATTTGGAAGGAGATTTTTCTTCGTTTTCTGATCCAGTTATTCCTGTTCCATATCATCACCTTACAAATAGAAGATATATTAGTAGTGCAGAAGTTTTAAGGCAGATAGCGACTTTATAGATAGGGTAGTAAAAACACATTTCTAAAAATGTTTTTTTAGATAGTTGCATTTAAAAATCGAGTTTTCTTTCTTTGTTTATGGGAGGAATGTTTGGAGCTGTTTCTAAGAAAGATTGTATTAATGAAGTATTTTATGGAACTGATTATCATTCTCATCTGGGTACAGAATTTGGTGGATTGGCCCTTTTTAATGGAAGCGAATTGAATACTTTTATTAGGGATATATTAAACCATCCGTTTAGGGGAAGATTTAGAGATTTTATAGAACATGTTGGTTGTGATAAAGGTATTGGAACTATAAGTGATTCAGAACCCCAGCCGCTTTGGTTTGATTCTCCTTCTGGAGCTTATGCTTTAAGCCATGTTGGAAAAATAACCAATTTGCAAGAACTCGCCTTAGAACAATCCTCCAAAAATATGAAAACTATTTATATCAAAGATAGAAAAACAGGAACAAAAATTGTTCATCCAATAGGAATTCTTTCTAATTTGATTAGTTCTGGGAAAAATATTGTTGATGGGATAGAGATTGCACAAAATTCTATTGAAGGTTCTTCAAGTATGATGCTTCTGAATCGAGAAGGTATTTATGTTGCAAGGGACAAATATGGAAGAACACCAATAGTTATCGGAGAAAAAGAAGGAGCAATGGCTGCAGCTTCTGAATCTTGTTCATTTCCGAATACTGGATTTAAAACAAGTAAATTCTTGGGACCAGGCGAAATAGGAATTCTAACAGAAAGAGGCTATCAACAAATAAAGAAGCCAGGCGAAAAAATGCAAATATGTACATTTCTTTGGGTGTATTATGGTTCTCCTGCATCTTCTTATGAAGGAAAAAATGTAGAGATCATTAGAAATAGGTGTGGAATGGCATTGGCTAGAAGAGATAGAGAAGAAGGTTTGCTTGTCGATCTTGTTGCAGGAGTACCTGATTCAGGAACTCCTCACGCAATAGGTTATGCGAAAGAATCAGGAGTTGCTTTTGAAAGATCATTTGTGAAATATAGTGATACTTGGCAAAGAAGTTTTATGCCTCAAGAACAAGTAACAAGAGCGCTTGTGGCGAATATGAAATTACTTCCCATACCCGAACTTATAAAAGATTTAAAATTGCTTTTTTGTGATGATTCTGTTGTTCGAGGAACACAATTGAAAAAGAAAATAAAAGATTTATTTCATTATGGTGCTAAAGAAGTTCATTTAAGACCAGCATGCCCGCCATTAACCTTTGGATGTAATTATCTTAATTTTTCTAGGCCATCAAGAGAATTAGATTTAGCTGCAAAAAGAGCAATTGCTAATCTTGAGGGACTTAAAGCAGGTTCAGAAGTAAATATAGAACATCTCACTAAATATTTGCAAGAAGATTCTGAACCTTATCGAGCAATGGTTAAGCATATTGGTGAAGAAATAGGCGTGACATCATTAAGATATCAAAAACTTCCTGATTTGGTTTCTGCAGTAGGGTTGCCAAAAGAAAAGCTTTGCACCTATTGTTGGGATGGTTGCCGGGGATGTAAGTAGAAAAATTATTTATAGAATATAATACAAAATCGTACTAATTAACAAGCTTCCCATCATATGTGTTCTTCTAACGCCCGAATAAATGCAAGTGAGACCGATACAAGATGAAATCAACATTGCCAAAAATCCAAGAAAGCCAGAGAAATAAAAAACAACTAAAAATAAAATCAGAATAATAATTATTGAAAGAATTTGATAATTTACTTTTGAAACAAATTTTGCAAAATACTTTGTGATGAATATGGTAATAAAAAAAGAAATTATGCCCGAAAGAAAAATAACGCCCGTTATAATAAATAAATCTTTTACTGAAAGTTGAATTATTTCTTCTATTGCAACAGCGACGCCTGTTCTTGCCTTGCTTATTGTGTAAAGTGTTATGAATGAAAGTCCTGTGACAATCGTATTTATTGCACCTAATAAAACTAAAAATTCTTTCCTATCTAAATCACCTGTTACTTCACTCCCAATTACTGCTGCCTGCCCACTTCCCATTCCAGGAAGAAAACTGCATAAAGGGGAAGCGATAAGTGATGCAAGGATAGATTTAAAGAAAGATTTTTTTGGAATTGTTATTTCTTTTAATGGTTTTATTTTTTGGAGAGGAATTGTTTGCTTTTTAGTTATTGAAGTGATAAGAGAAGACACACCAAACAAACCCGTAAAGAGGGGAAGAAGAGGTTCTTTTATTGGAAGATTTAATACAGATATTCCCAACAATCCCGAAATTATAAATATTAAAAATGCCCATAATTTTGATGACTTTTCAAAATAAATCAGAAAAAAACAGGTGAGAATAAGAATAAATGGCATTATTCTTTCAGCATAAGGATAAATTATTGGAAGAAAGAAAAAGAAAAGTGGAGAAAATAAAAGAATGATAAGCAAGCCAGATAAACTTCCATAGAGAGTGTAGACAACAGCAGAGTATGCCTCACCTTTTATCAACATTTCATGTCCAGGTAAGATTGAAAGAAAGTTTTCTTCATCTGGCGCTCCAAGAAAAATGCTCGGGATATAGTCTACGAAAGTGTGGGTCATTGCCATTGAGACTAAAAATACAACAAGAACAATAGGAGAAACAAGTGAAAGTAAAAATGTAGAAAGTCCAAGAAGTATTGCCGAAATTAGATTAATATGGATTCCAGGGGCGAGACCTGTAATTGTGCCAATGAGTAGGCCTAATAGAAGCGCGAAACCGAGTTCAAGAATCATTGGAGGTTATTTTCTCAATATTTATTTGAGTTTCATTTCCATATTTTGTTATTTTTCCAGTAATTAGATATTTTTGAGTCAAATTTATGGATAAATTTTTTGAGTTTAGTGTTCCTGTTATTTTTCCTGTACTGTCTTCTATTGTTAAAATGCAAAATTCACTTTCTTTGAAATATTCTATATTTGAAATTTGACCGTTTAATGCTACATAATTCCCGACTTTATTTTTTGTGATGTTTAGTATATCATATTCTTTTGGGGTTAGATGTGAAGAAAGAAAGGTAAGTAAGAGGATTCCCAGAAGAGATAGTGCAAGACAAATTTTTAAGTTAGTCTCCATTTTATGATATTTTGATGTAATAAGATTTATTAAGTGTTATTATCTTGTTTTTTTATGGTAGAAAAAAAGGATAAAGCTGGAAAAGAAATGAGTGTTGAAGAAAAGCTCGCATTGATAAAGAGAAATACAGCCGAGATAATAAGAGAAGAAGAATTATCAGAATTATTAAAAAAGAAGAAACATCCTGTTGTATATTGGGGAACAACACCAACAGGTAAGCCACATATTGGATATTTATTTCCTGCCTTGAAAATGGCTGATTTAATAAAATCTGGTTTTAAATTAAAAATTTTACTTGCTGATTTACATGCTGCTCTTGATAATGTTCCTTGGCCGATTCTTGAAAAAAGATATGATTATTATAGTGCCATAATTCCTGCACTTCTTCAGGCAATAGGCGTAGATATAAAAAATGTTGAATTTGTTAAAGGAAGTGACTTTCAATTAAAACCAGAGTATATGTTTGATGTTTTAAGAATGTCAAGTTTTGTTTCTGTTCATGATGCGAATAAGGCTGCTTCAGATGTTGTAAAGCAGGGAGATAACCCAAAACTTTCAGGATTAATTTATCCCATAATGCAAGCTGTAGATGAGATTTATTTAGAAGCAGATTGCCAGTTGGGTGGAACAGACCAAAGAAAGATTATGGTTTTAGCAAGAGAAAATCATCCTAAAATTGATTATGAGCCTAGAGTAGAAATCATGAATCCTTTAATTCCAGGATTAACTGCTGGAGGAAAAATGAGTTCAAGTGTTGAAGAATCAAAAATAGATTTGCTTGATGATGAGAAAACAGTTGAAGCTAAAATAAATAAAGCATATTGCCTTGAAGGAGATTTAAATAATGGTCTTCTTCCTTTTATAAAATATGTCTTAATGGTCATGAAGAAAGATAATCATGATTCATTTCTTGTTGAGAGACCTGAAAAATTCGGAGGAAATAAAAAATACTCTAATTATGAAGACTTAGAAAAAGATTTTGTTGAGAAAAAGCTTCATCCCATGGACTTAAAGAAGTCTGTTGCAAGAGAGATAAACAAGATTCTTACACCAATAAGGAAGAATAAAGAGAAGTTCGATAAAATTGCGAAAGAAGCATACGGGAAGTAAAGTATACTTCTAGAATCAAGAAAGATTTAAAAGCATTATCTCCCTAAGATTTTTATGAAAAAGAGGAGAGTATTAAGTTTAGGTTTTGTATTTTTATCATTTTTTTTAGCTTTGGTTCTAATTTCTGCAAGCGAAACAATATGTTCGCCCACAGTTAGATTACTTAGTCAAGATCCGTCTCTTGTAAGTCCAGGAGAGTATGTTAAACTAGTTTTTCAAATTGAAGGAGTTACAGACTCAAATTGCGGAACAGTTAATTTTGAACTTAAAAACGAGTATCCTATAAGTTTTGATCCTGGTGTAAATAATGTCTATTCTTTTGAATCTGGATTTTTTGAGAGAAATTATGGGGAGTTTGCAACAGTCCCATTTAAAGTAAGAGTTAATGAAGATGCTGTTGATGGAGATAGTCAGATAGAAACCCTGATTTCCTATAGTGGATATAATGGAGTAATTAATAATTTTAATATTTCAATTCAGGATTTAAGTTCTGATTTTGAGATTTATGTAAAAAATTATGATATTAATACAAATATTATCACATTTGAGATATTAAATATAGGAAAAAGTAATACTAAAGCTATAACTATGATTTTGCCACCGCAAGAGAATATAATTGTTAAGGGACCGAATAAGAATATTGCAGGAGATTTGGATTCTAATGAATATACTACTGCTGATTTTGAGGTTTCAGGTGTAGGCGGTAAAGTTCAAATTCAAGTGGAGTATACTGATGAAGTAAATGTAAGAAGAAGCTTGAACAAAACTATAGAATTTGACCCTAATTATTTTATGGATAGAAAAGCAGATGAAAAAAACACATCATTATCTACATATATTATTATTGGCATTATTGTTTTAATTATAGTTTATTGGATTTATAGAAAATATAGTAAAAGCAAAAGAAAAAAATTCGATTAATCAAACTTTTAATTCTATCCCTATTCGTATCTCAACGCCTTAACTGGATTTATCTTAGAAGCTTTTATTGCCGGAATAAGTCCTGATAATGCTCCTGTCAATGTTGCAAATGCAATACATCCTGCAAAGAGTATCCATGGATATGCTGGAGAAATAAAACTCCAACCAGCAGTATTTATGATTTGTTCGAGTGTGAAAGTTATAGCAAAACCAATTCCAACACCTGCTACTCCTGCAATCAGACCAAGAAAACCTGATTCAAATAAAAAGATTTTTATTATTTCTGAATTTCCTGCACCCACTGATTTCATAACACCTATTTCTCGTGTTCTTTCAAGAACAGAAGTAATCATAGTATTTGATGTATTTATTGCAGAGACTATAACTGAAATTAACGCAATGAGAATTACAAAACCGGCTATTCCATTTAAAACACTAGAATATGTTGCTAATAAATCATCAAATGATTGGACTACAAAGTCTTCTTTACCCTCTTTAACATCCCTTGAATTACGTAATGCTTTTTCAATATCAGTTACTACACTGTCCAACCTATTTATGTCTACTTCGGCGAATATCCAATTATATCCCTCACTCCTATTAGGGTATAATTCTTTAAAAAAATCCTGAGTCACGTATATTTGAGAATCATCTTGGGGATTGCCAATAGGACCATAAAAACCAACAACCCTTAATTCTCTTCCCTGAACTTCTATTTTGCTATTAATATCATAAGGTTTTGGCATTATTTTATCTTTTATTAGATAATTATAACCCAAAACAACTTTTCCACTATCGCCCGGTTTTAATTCTCTGCCTTTAAATAATTTAATTCCAGAAATATCCATAAGCATAAATGGTTTTGAAGGATCATATCCTATGATAAAGGCATATTTTTTTGTTTGGTCCTGTATTATTTCTGCAGCAGAATAATCTAAAGTTATAGCAGTATATACGCCCGGTGCATTTTCAACAGCGCGAAAATCCGATTCTGAAAAAGCAGGTTGTTCTTGAAATCCCATCCCGCCAAAACCTTTGGGTTGTATTGTTATCTTATTAGCAGAGCTTGTACTTGAAAAATCTCCCACGTAATTATACAGGCCTATACCAAAACTAATAAGTACGAAAATAGAAATAATTCCAATCATGATTGAAAGTATTGTAAGAATACTTCTAGTTTTTTTGTGAATTATTCCTCTAAGAGAATATAACATTAATTCCTGGCTTATGATGGGCATTGTTAACTTCTTAATACCTCCACTGGATTTTGCCTAGCTGCTTTCATGGCAGGAGTGATTCCAGCTATAGCACCAATAATAAAACTTCCTATGAGAGTTAAAAATATCAACATAAAATTAATAGTAGGACTTGTTTCAGAACCAATATAATAGTTTATGCCCAAGGTTCCAGCATAGCCGATTCCAATTCCCGCAATGACTCCAATTATTCCTCCGATTAATCCTAACATTCCCGCTTCAATAAAAAATTGAAGAAATATGTCTGAGTTTCTTGCACCTATGGCTTTCATTATACCTATCTCTTTCCTTCTTTCCATCACTGATGTCATCATAGTATTTATAATTCCAATGGTTCCAATGACTATGGCTATTGTTGCTATGAGAACAATAAACATTTGGACACCTGTAAGAATTTGATTTACTGTGGCAAGCATTGCTTCAGGAGTAGAAACCTCAAAATCTTCTTCACCTTTTTTGACATCTCTTCTTTCTCGCATAAGATCTTCAATTTCTGCCTGTGCTTTTGCCATTAAATCCTTATTTTTAATTTTGACTATAATCATGTTAACTCTGTCTGCATTACCCATTAAATCATTTAAATCAGGTTCTAACATCAATATGGCATTGTCAAGAATAAAACTACCTTTTTTTTCCATGATTCCAATAACTTTGAATTTTCTTTCGTTTATGGTTACACTCGCACCAGGCATTATTTCTTTATCAAATCCGCTTTTTTTTGCATCAGCGAAATTATTTCCAAGAACAACTTTTCCAATATCATCTTTATTTAGAAGTCGACCATATTGAGCACTTATTTCTTGTAATTCATATATTTTTTGAGTATTCTCTGTAGGAATAGAACCTACTGCAGTTACTTGAAGTTTGTTATTAAACTCTAGATTTAGGGTTTCTATTCTTCTAGGTATTGCTAATTCTACTGTACTTAATTTACCTATTGCTTCAGCATCTTCTTTTGTTAAAGGATTAACAACAAAAGAACCAGGTGGGCCATACCCAGACAGTCCTCCTGCTTGAACAGTAATTAATTGGGTTGAACTAACTCCAAATTGTGAATTTACTGCAAGTTTCAATCCATCCCCAAGAGAAATAAGTGCAATTACTGCAGTAATACCTATAAAAATTCCGAGTAAGGTAAGCCAGCTTCTGACTCCACGTCGCTTTAGATTTTTAGTTGATAGGATAAAGTAGTCTTTTATCATAGGTTAACAGTTTAATATTAAGATTTATGGTTGGAATGGCAATCCGAGATTTTTTTCCATTCACTACCGAATTTTCTAGTTATTTTTTCAACTCTTCCATCCTTAAGCCAATAAATTTCTTTAGCATGTTCTAAGGCAAGATGTTTATCATGAGTGACCATGACTATTGTTTTTCCTTCTTCGTTTAACTTGTTTAAAAATTTCATTACAATCTCTCCTGTTCGACTATCTAGATTTCCAGTAGGTTCATCTGCAAGAATTATTTCGGGATCATTAGCAAGAGCACGAGCAATTGCAACCCTTTGTTGTTCTCCTCCTGAAAGCTGACCTGGGTAATGATTGATTCTTTTTTCTAATTTAACGAGTATTAAAATTTCTTTTGCCCTTTGTTTTCTTTCATATTCTTCTACATTTTGAAAAAGCATTGGAAGCATTACATTTTCTAATGCAGTTAAATTTGGAATTAAATTAAATTGCTGGAAAATAAAACCAATTTTTTTCCCCCTTAACTGTGCAAGGTCAGATTCTGTAAATCTAGAGGTGTCTTTTTCATCAAGATAAATCTTTCCATGTGTTGGAATGTCAAGGCTTCCAACAAGATTCATGCTTGTTGATTTTCCGCTCCCACTCTGACCCATAATTGCAACAAAATCTCCTTCCTTGATTGAGATATTCATTTTATTAACAGCCTTGACCAGGGTTTCACCCATGTGATAAAATTTATCTACGTCATGCAAATGTATCACTTCTTTTGGACATTTATTTTTTAAAGTTTTTATCATCTATTTACCTCTTTTTGATTATCATCATAACTAAAATTAGATTTAATAATGTTTGTTTTATCGCGTCGCGAATTCAAGAACATCTTTATCTTTTAGTTCATGATTTACTCCAATTTCTTGACCCCCAAACTTACTACTTGGTCCCCAGATTCTTACTTTTTTTATTATGTCTGTTTTTCCGTGAAAAATTATCCTCGCTGCATCTTTTACTAGTGATTTTGGCGGCATTATTATTGGATCATTATCTTCGGGCTTTCCGGGTTGTTTTGTATAAACTCGAATCTTATTAAAAGATTTGAATATTTTTTCTTTTAATTCTTCAATTCCTTCTCCAGTTTTACAAGAGATCATAACAAAATTATATCTTTTGGATTTTAAGGTTTCTTTGATTTTTCTTTGAGTGTTTTCATCATAGATATCTATTTTGTTGAATACTACTATCTGCTTACCATTCGCTTTTTTTAGTTGTTCTTCTACTTGGGAGATTTCATGAATTTTTTCAACAACAATGAGAATTGTATCAGAAGTGTTTATTATTCCTACTTCAAAATTCTCGTTTCCTATCGCAGGCAAATCTATTATTTGGATTGGGCATGTCTCATAATGTAATATTCCTACTTCAGGAATTTGAGTAGTAAATCCATAACTTGCAATCATTGGCTTTGCATTCGTTAGAACTTTTAATATAGAAGACTTGCCAGAATTTGTAAGGCCAACAAGAACAACCTGCATATCGCCTTTTTTTATCCCTTCTTTGCTTGAAGAACTCTTTTTTCTTTTTTTATCTTTTATTACTTTTTCTTTTATGTTTTTTATCTTTAGTTTTATATCCCCTCTGAACTTCTGACTACTTTTATGGTCAGGAGCAGTTCTTAACATTTCTTCAAGAGCGATAATCTTTTCTTCGTCTGTTTGGGCTGTATCAAACTTTTTTTCAGCTGCAGTGAATTCATATCCGGCGTTTATTGGCATGTTTCTAGAAGGGAGGTATAATTTTTAAATGCTATTCTTTAATAATTCTTATGAAAGATAAGCCAAAAAGGTATTATGATGTAGTAATAATTGGCGCAGGTCCAGCAGGATTAGAATGTGCTAAAAGCTTGATTAATTCAAATTTTTCGGTGCTATTAATCAACAAAGATAAAATTCATGATAAAGTTTGCTGTAATTATCTTCCACCGCACATTTTCAAATTTTTATCAAAAAGCGTAACAAATAAAAATTTTTCACATTTGGATGTGGATTATAAAGGCATTAATACCTACTTTAATTTTGGAAAAAATAAAATTTATGTAACAGAACGAAAAATATTATTCAATTGGTATATGTTTCAGATTAAAAAGAGCAGAAATATTAATTATCTGTATGGAAATTCTGTTTCAAAGATTCATGAAAATTTTATAGAACTGCAAAATGGAATTAAGTTTGGATTTAAATTTCTAGTTGGAGCAGATGGTTCCTCTTCATTAGTTAGAGATTATCTTGGCTTGTCTTCAGAAAGAACGATGTTTGCTATTCAATATCCTTCTAAAAAAAGCTTTAAGGATATAAAAATATTTATTGATACTAAAGTGTTTCCTTCAGCTTACGGATGGATTGGTGTGCATAAGGGATGTACCTATATTGGAGGAGGTGTTTCTATTAATGATTCTAAAACTTTCAAAAAAAATCTTGATAACTGGATAAAGAAGAATAATTTTGATGTAAAATGGAATGAAGTTCAGGCATGCACGCTTAACTGTGATTATAAGGGATATAAATTTGGAAATGTGTTTTTGGCAGGTGATGCAGCTGGATTGGTGTCTGCTTTAAGTGGAGAGGGGATATATCCTGCTATTTTATCAGGAAGACAGGTTGCCTTAGATATTCTTGGCAAAAAAGAAAATCTTTTAAGAACATGGTTAATTAACAAAAAATTCCAAGAGATATTAGTGAAATTCATGCATAATATCCCAAAAAATAAAAGCATACTTGATTTTTTAATTATCTCTTTCGGGAGGATATTTTACAAACTAAGCTTAACATAAAAACAATGAAAAAAACATGTGCAGTACTGTTCTCCGGAGGAAAAGACTCATGCCTAGCTCTGCACAAAACACTTGAACAGGGATATGAGGTAAAATATCTTCTTACAATCATGCCTGAAACACAAGAAAGTTTTATGTTTCATACTCCTTATAACTTATTACTAAAAAAGCAGGCAGGAATGCTTGGAATTGAATTGATTACTGTTAAAAGTAAGGCAGAGAAAGAGAAAGAACTTGAGGATTTAGAAAAATTACTTAAAAAAGTTGTCGGGAAAGTAGATACGATTGTTGTTGGAGGAATAGCAAGTAATTATCAGGGCGATAGAGTAAAAAAAATCTGCGACAAACTCAAATTTAAATTTTATGCTCCGCTCTGGGGATATTCCTCTGAGAAAATATGGGAAGAACTTTTGGACAATAAGTTTAAGGTGATTCTTACTAAGATAGCTTGTGAAGGAATAGGTCAGGATTTTCTAGGAAAGATTATTGATGAGGAAAATTATGAAAAACTTGTTGATTTAAGCAAAAAATATAAATTTAGAATAGACTTTGAAGGAGGAGAGGCTGAAACGGCAGTTCTGGGAATGCCAAAGTTTAAGAAAGATATAAAAATTGAGTTTGAGACTATAAAAGAAGGAGAATATAATTCAATTTTAAAGATAAATAAGGTATCTTAACTAATCAAATGCAAAAATCAAAATTTCAAAGGAAAAAACTAAAAAATGGGATGACTGTTCTTTTTGAAAAAAGAGATAATGAGATTGTAAGTGTAGCTTTTGCTGTTCGTCAGGGGGGGATAAATGAAACAGCAAAAGAGAAAGGAATTTCACATTTTATTGAGCATATGCTCTATAAGGGGACAGAAAAAAGAAATTCAAAACAAATTTCTGCAGAGATAGAAAAGAATGGAGGAATACTTAATGGTTTTACAGATGAAGAATTGACTGCTTATTGGTGCAAAATTCCAAGCAAGCATATTAATGTTGCTCTTGATGTTTTGGGAGATATGGTAAAAAATCCTAAATTTGATGAAAAAGAACTAGAAAAAGAGAGAAAAGTTATTTTTGAGGAAATGAAGATGTACAAAGATAATCCTCGGCTCTATGTTATTGAAAATGGTTTGAAAAAAACACTTTATCAAGGAGATTTTTCAATACCACTTATAGGCACAGAAAGTTCAATGAAGATGAATGATAGAGAAAAATTAAAATCACTTTTTGAAAGAATTTACTCTCCAGAAAACATGATTCTTTGCGTCGTTGGCGACGTTGATTTTGAAGAAATTTGTGAATTCGCAGAAAAAACCTTTAATGGAAAAGGAAAGATTCCAACAAAATCTGAAATAAAAAAAATAAACAAGACAATTATAGAAAAGAAAAAAGGAATAGACCAAGCAAATATTGTTTTTTCGTATCATGCTCCAGAAGCTTCAAAGAAAGAAAGGTATATTGCACAGGTTTTAAGCTGTATAATGATTGGAGGAATGTCATCGAGACTTTTTCAAGAGATAAGAGAAAAAAGGAACCTTGCTTATGCGGTTAAAGGAGACTATGTTGGAGGAAGAGAATATGGATATAACTTTATCTTTATAGGAACTTCTGCTGAAAATGTGGATAAGGTTAAAGAAATAATTCTTTTGGAGTTTAAAAAAATAAAAGATTTAACTGAAAAAGAACTTGAAGAAGCAAAAGAACAGTTGATAGGGAATAATAAAATAAGCAGAGAAGATTCACAAGAACAAATGGTTGACTTACTTGGCCATGAAATTTTAGGAAAAGCAGAAGAATCTTATGAATTTGAGAAAGATATAAGACAAGTTGGGCTGGAAGATGTAAAGAGACTTGCAAATTTTAAAGATTATTCTTTCTTTGCCCTTGTGCCCGAATAATAATAATGGAAGAAGAAATTAAAGAAGAAGTTCTGAAAAGATGTTTTATTTGTATTGATTTACCATTTAAAACTAGAAAATATCTAGAAGAAGTTCAAGAAATACTTAAAAAGAAAAGTTTTTTCCATGGAAAATTTACAGAGTTTGAAAATTTGCATTTGACGCTCAAGTTTTTAGGAGAAATTTCTGAAGAGAAGATTGAAGAAGTTAAAGCAAGATTAAAGAAAATAAAGTTTAGTATATTTCCGGTCCGTTTAGATGAGATTGGAGTATTTTCTGAGAGATTTATTAACATAATCTGGATAAAACTATGTGGGAAGGGTGTTTTTGAATTGCAAAAACAAATTGATGATGCCTTATTAGGATTATTTGAAGGCGAGAAAAAGTTTATGAGTCATGTTACTATTGCAAGACCCAAGAAAGTGTTTGATAAAAGAATATTTTTAGATTATCTTTCTAAAATGAAAATAAAAAAAGAGGATTTTAATGCAGAAGGTTTTTTTCTAAAGAGTTCTAATCTAAGGGAAGATGGTCCAGTTTATTCGACAATAGAAGAGTATCTGGCAGAAAAAGTATGATTTTTGTATAATATTCGTCCCGTTTATTATATATTATTTACTACAATGATGTTTATAAATCAAGTTTAAGTTTTTATTTTGAGATGATACCACAAAAAGAGAGTAGTGAGTCTGTTTATCTTAGTCCAGAACAATTTAAAATCTTTAATTTTCTAAGATCTCGTTCATTTGATACTTCAAACGCACCAACACTTGAAGAGATTACACAAACCCTTAAATTTCCTTCAGAAGATTCTACTAAAAAAATATTAAATTCACTTAAGAAGAAAGGAGGGATAGAAGTATTTTCAAAAATTGAAAGATTGGAAGATGAAAGAATTTCTCATTATTTCTTGCCTCCGGAGACATTAGAAGTTTCTGTAAAGAAAGCAAAATCACGAGAAGAAATTGCAGAAAAGAACGGGCAGGATAGAAATATTAGATATGGCGCTTTGTACATCGCTGAACCCGGATTTGGAACAAAAGCATTTGATCACGAATATGTTATGAAAGGTCTTAGATTGTTTTTAGATGTTAATGATCTTGCAAGAGATGTTCAGCAAGTTATACTCCAGGGCGGAGTAATTCCACATATTCCCCCATATGCCTCAAAAGGAAATATGACTGCCTTGAAATTTCTTGGTTATATAGACAGGAAGCCGGGCGAAGAAAAAACTGCTTCTGAAAATATGCTTGAGGAAAAAATATGGGATATAGATGATAGATTTTTAGCAGACTTTTATGAAAAGCATGTCAATAATCCTCGTAGAAGGAAAATAGTAGATTTGACAGATGCTTTTAATGTGGCAGGAGAACAGGTAAAAATTTTAATGAGCGCTTTTTCGGAAGATACAATTTTAAGAGTTCAACTTGGAGAGGAAGATAAAAAGAACATAGGCCATATTGAAGATGCTTTAATTGCTAATTGGGCAAAAGAAAAAAAAGAAAAAATAAAAGCAGACACACAATCTGCAGAAGCAAGAATTTATAGTTTATCATTAGGCTCTCTTTGCGATCAAGTAGAAAGAGATTTTTATAAAGACATATCAAAAAGAAAAGAATTTTTGAGAAATCCAAATGAAACAAAGAAAGACTATAAAGAAAGAATTCTTAATGAACTGAAACTATCTGAAGAGTTAAGTGGTAAATTTAAATCTTATTTAGATTCTGCTTCTGATGAAATTGCTGAACGAATTGGTAAAGAAGTATCTCCTGTTCGTTTAGCAGAGACTACTTCTCAAGAAATATTAAGATCTCTTTTTTGGGCTTCATATAACTCAGATAAGATTGATGATAGAGTAAACCAAAGGATAAATAAATTGGTGGAAAGGAACTTGGCTAATAGAGAAGAGATAGAAACGCTTGAGTCGAAAATAGAGAAGTTTTCAGAGGCATTGGGCTGGACAGAAAGATTACTTGAAAGTCAGAGAGCAGGGGTCACAAGATTTACTAGACAATATCCTGTTGATTCTGCTGAATCAGAAACTTTTTGGGTTGTTGCTAAAGATAGCTATACAAAACATTTTTTTATGTGGGACACTCCACAAATGCCGCACTTGCATGTTTCAAATAGAAAATCAATTAGTGTCAATACAGGAGTGTTAGAAAATATCAATAACGGGAAACCTATTCGGGCAGAAGTAGAATCAGAAGAAGTCATGGATGGTGAAAAGAAAATTCTATTGATACACAATATCAGAAGTACATTTTCTGACGCAGTAACTCCTCGCTCAATTCACGATGCAAAATTGGAAAGTAATTATCAAAACATTGTAATAAAAAAACTAATTGATTCTCGAGAAGAAGATAATAGACCAGATATTATTTTATTAGGTGGGCATAATGGCGGGGGTTTTAGAGTTATGCCTTGGTTTAAAGATTCTGAACATTTGATTGAAGGTGAATTTGTTGAAGGTCAGAAAATAGCCTATCTCATAAATCTTCCAACTTTACAGTCTGTTGAAAAACTTGAATGGTTAGTCAGTCATAATTTTAGTAATTGGGATACTAAACGTTCTCAATCAGGACCAAATGCTTCAGGAATTGTTTTGCATACTGAAGACAAAGACGGAGTCCCAAAATATTTAGTTGTTGATGAATCACAACTTAGAACTTTTGGATTATTGTCTGAAGAAATAGAAGTTTATAGAGAAAGTCTTAGCTCTGCTAAATCTCCTAAGGAAAAGAAAGAACTTCTTAATTTAATTAAAGAAAAGAAGAATGAAGTTAAATTGCACTTTAAGAAAATTGAAGTAGCAGGAGATAAACATCTCGGAGCTCCAGATCACCCGGACAGATATGCAAAAGACCAATTACTTAAGGCAGCTCAAACTTATCAAAGAGAACATGGACTTCCAGATATTGTCTCTTGGGACGAAATCTTACACGGAGTAATGGAAAAAACTTTTAATAGTGCTACAAGATATTTAGGAATGTCTCCAGAAAAGTTTAGACAGAGAGTGATAGAACCAATTTTAAAGGATCCAAATATGAGCTCCGATAAAAAATTATATCTCCTTGCTAAGGAATCCTTAAGAAACCAAAGAGCCATAACTATTCATAATGATTCTGAACAAAAACATCTTTTTAATTTATTACTGAAGCCCTATGCAGAAGAAGTTATAAAAAAAGGTGGAAAAGTTATTTTAATGAGCGGAAATCATTATAACTCCTCTATCCGAACTTCAGATGAAGCAAAAGAATTAGCTAACTCTTTTCCAGAGTCATATAGAGATGATGGAAAAATTATTTTATTTCCTGGTATTGGAAATCCAGTTGGTGTTGGTGCGATTCGTTTGCCGAATGGAGAAGGTGCAGTAGGTCTACCTGGAAAAAGAGTTTTATTCGGGATGCATAAATTTCCCGAAAGACAAGATGAGCTTTATGGTATTCTGACACACCTAAGAAAAGCCAATCTTGACCCAGATATTGTTGTTGCAGGAGATAGACATCAACCAGGAGTTGCATACGCAGATAATCATGCAGTAGTTCTTCATCCAGGAATGGAACCAATAAATGCATATGTTCCATTTATAGGCAAACCTGCAGGAGTAAGAGGAATTATTAACGTAGAATATGATCCTCAAAAAAGAGGAGTTTATGCTTTTAGTTTTGTTTTGAATCCGACTCTAGAGAAAATAATAAAAAGAGATAATATACTTTAATAATTTTCATAGACAATTCTAAAAATATCTGCTTTCTTTCCAATTTCTCTTTCTAATTCTTCTGCTGAAGAATTGATAATATTCTTTATTGTCCCAAACTTCTTCAGAAGTTTTTCTGCTGTTGCTGGGCCAATACCCCCAAAACTTTCAATAATATACTTTTTCTGCTCTTGTTTTGGTTTTGGTATTCTTGCGTGCAAACTTAATTCTGTTTTTTGTTTTGCTTGTTGTTTTGCCAAAAGAAAAAGATAATTTGCTGTTTCTGCTTCATTTTCCGTAGCTATTACTGGAATTTTAAAGTCAAGAGATATTGAAAGAATCATGCCTTTTATTGCGTTTGGATTTATGTTGGTTTCATTTCTGTTTTTACTCGCGACCCCATTCGTTATTAATTGTGGTAGTTTATGCTCATGAAGCCGCTCGCCCTCAAGAATAAGAAGTCTATTTTCATATTGAGTCATATTTCTTAATTGTTCTAATAATCTTCTACTTAGCATACTTGAAATAAAATCTTGCATTGTTTTTCTTTCAATAATAATGTCACCGATAATATAGTCTCCAATTTCAAGAGATTTTATTTCTATTTCTGCGCCAGATTCTATAAGATTTGCTAGAACAAGAGAGTTTTTTTCATGAATATCTACTATTATTTTCTTTGCTTGTATCCTCACTACCCTTTCTGGTTTTTTTGAGAAGATGTTATGAAACGCCATCTATATGTAAGGATTAACAGGTTTAATTATTTTTTTATCTTATTTTTTAATTCTAGAGAATTCACGCCATTCATAAGGAAATACAATCCAATTTGAAGTTTCTTCAACCCAATAATCTGGTTGAAAAATAGCCTTGGGCTTTTTATATAAAACTCCTGTTTGTAAAAATTCTACGCCCTCATTTTTGCGAATGTGGCTTGAAACTTTTTTCATTGTTAAACCAGTATCAACTAAATCATCTAAAAGTAAAACTCTTCCTTCTACAGGTTTAATCGTTGCAGTATTTCCAATTATTACTTCATTATCTCTAGGTCTTTTTTCACCTTTTTTGTAAGCTGATGCAGCTATAACTCCTAATGGAAGATTCATATAATCTGAAACAAGTTTTCCAATAACTAAACCACCAGAGCTTATACACAAAAGATAATCAAATCTATTTTGAGGTATTTTTTCAACAAGTTTTTCTGTAAGATTTTCCAGTTTCTTCCAGGAGATTTTTAGTTCTGCTGACATCTCATTTATTCATACTTTTAATTATTCCTTCTGCTGCTCTTATTCCTGAAGACCATGCGCCACCAATTCCACGAGTCATTCCTGAACCATCTCCGCCAAAATAAATTGTGGGTATTGAAACAGACTGAAGATATTCATCTGTTGCAATTTGGTTTCCATGCATTTTTATTTCTGGGCCATAAAGAAGTGTTGAGTCTTGGTTTAATCCCTCTAAGAGTCCAGGAACACTTAATTTTCTTAATCCATAACGAAGATCATCCATAATTCTTGCAGGCATTCCAATTCTTACATCTCCAGGCATGTAAAGACTTGGGTCTAAAGTAGGTTTTATTCTCCATTCATTAATTTTTCCAGGTTTACTGCTTCTTTCATTGTTTAAATCACCCATTCTCTGCATTACTATACGATTTACTCCTGCTTCTTTGTATGTTTGAGCTATTCTTCTTCCCCATGCAGCATTGTCTCCATTATCTCTTAATGGCATTCGAACTAATAATGCGAAATTAGTATTATCTGATAGATGTTCAGAAGAAGAAGCACCATTAACTAAACAAAAATCTAAACCTCCCCATTCTGGCTTGCGGACATCTGTTGAAACTACGCCATATGGACAAGCACAAAAAGTTCTTATTAAATCTCCATTTGGATGCCTAAATTCTAGTTTAACATCTCTTTCGATATCTGTTAAATGTTTTAATACATTTGAATCTGTTTCTATTCTTAATCCAATATCTATTGGTCTACTAGAATGTTTTATTTTTTGCTTTTTTAATATGGACTGTAGCCAAGCAGAATCATTTCTCCCAGGTGCAAGGAAAAAATAATCACAAGTGTATTCTTGTTTTTGGCCCTCTTTGACGCCATTAACTTTCTCAGTATAAACTTTTCCTTTTTCAAAATCAATAATTCTTTCAGAAGTTATTATTCTTACTCCTTTTTGTTCTAAGTAATCTTGAATAGATTTCATCAGTTCTGGAAGTCTATCTGTGCCGATATGATAATCATGAGCCATGATATAATCCATATCATGAATTCCGGCTAGCCTGGATATTTCTAAACCCCTTATGATTCTTTCTTGTGAAACTTCTTTCATTTCTCCAAAAAGGGGTTCGTAAAAATATTTGAACTGTCCTTTTGTCTTTTTCAAATATTCTTTGTCTCTTTCACCTATTAATTCACTTAAATTTGTCCCAATTTGTCTTTTTCCCAAGATTGTATCAAAAATAAATTTTCCATCAGAGAAAGGTCCAACGCCACCAAACCCATATGCTTTATCTGTGCTATCATCTTGTTTTCTTTCTTCTATTCTTTTTCCTTGATCTAACATAATCACTTCTAAACCTTGGATAGAACTATTTATTAGAGTTAAAGCAGCACCTATGCTTGCTGGTCCTGCTCCACCTAATATTATCTTTGTCATTTTCTTTATATTTCTTTATATTTCATTATATCTTCAATTTTGGGACCATAAGAAACCAAATCAATTTTGGGTTTGTAATTTGTTTGATTTGATAGTTCTTTTACAGATTCTAAAAATTCCGCGTCTCCAGAAAAACCTATTGTTTTCCAAGAATGTTGAGATAAATCTAAATGAGAAATACAAATTTTTGTCGCACCAGAAAGCATTATTGCTCTTTTGAAACTTTCTTTATCAAAACCTCCTACTCTTCTTATTCTTCCTGAAATACTGCCTGTTTCTCCCCCCGTGTGTAATAATTCTTCAAGAGTCTTATCATCACGAATTTCATTTTTTAAAGGTGCATCTTTTGCTACTGCGGTGATATAAGGTTTTATTACAAGATAAACATCTCTTACTGCCTGAGGTGGAAGACCAACTTCTCCAAGATATGCAGAGGTATTAATTGTTCTTGCAGTGTTGTAAGGAAAATATCCTCCAAAATGCTGGCATAATTCTATCCCGTGGTCTGTTTCAAATAAGATATGTTTTCCCCGAGCAAGCGCGTCATTCATTTCTTGAACAGTGTCTGTTGCATAGTATTTTAATCCTTCATCTTCTCTTACAAAAACTGCTTTTTTATCAATTAAATCATGCTTTGCAGGATTAACCCCGCTTCCAATGCTTCCTAATTTCATTAAATTACTCTCTTGTTCAATTTGTTTATGCTTTTGAGTAACAAGTTTAGCGTTGTAATCTATTCCTAGTCGTTCAGGAGTTAGTCCTAATGTGGGTATTTCTGCTTGAAGTTCTATTGTTTCTTTTGTGTGAGGTCTAAATTCTTTTCCTCCATAAAGTAATTTTGCAGGAGAAATAAAACTTGCTCCGCCAAGAAGTATTCTTAGTTTTGGATTTACTGCAGCACAAGGAAGATGTGCAATTCCAAATCTTTTTCCATCAAGGTATATACTATGCCCTGCTTGAGGAGAGGCACTTCTCAATGCAATTGAATAATCTCCATTTAATCCGAGATACGCACAAAAGTTTCCTTTTCCTTCGTCGCCCCTTTGACCGCCAATAACAACATCTACTGCCATTTTACATTCTTCCAACAAAAATGTGGCTTATAAAGAATTATGGACTAAAATGTATGCTTTGCAGGATATTAGTCAAAATAATTTCTTTTGATTTTCTGGAGCATTATTTTTTTCATTTTCTTTTGAAGATATTTTATCCATTTCTTTTTTTAAGGAGTTTACAGCAGAATACATTTTCTTTTCTTTTCCCATTGCAGCATAATAATATGCTTCATCTCTTGTTCCCAGTGTGACAAGAGTTATTATTTTTCCTTCCATCAATCTTGCTGTTCTACCCGCTCTTTGAATTTTTCTTATGGCACTTGGGACTGGTTCATAGAAAATTACAGCATTGACTTCAGGGATGTCTAATCCTTCTTCTCCAATTGATGTAGCTACTAAAACATTTATTTTTCCTTCCTTAAATTCGTCTATCACTGCCCCTTGTTCTTTTTGGCTTAATCCATGCTTTTCACCTGACCTCATTTCTTTTATTGCCTGACCAATAAAAACCCGGGGAATTATCCCAGGAATATTCTTTATCTCATTCATTATTTTTACTGCAGTTATACGATATTGAGTAAAGACAATTACCTTTAATTTTTTATTTTCATTAATTGAATTTTTAAGTATGTTTCTAAGAATTTCTAATTTTGGATGTTCTACTTTTTTTGCTAGAAGTTCAATAAGACCAATATATGCATGATTAAATTCAGGCTGTCTCACCATACTTTGAACTGCTTTTGATTTATTTTCTCTCGCTTGTTGGAAAAGGTCTTGCATATACTCACTAAATGAACTTAATGTTTGAGTTTCTAATAATTCTAGAGCATGTTGAAGTTTTATTGCCTGTGAACATGCACTTCCTCCACTTAGTAGATTAAAATGTTTATTGCCTGAAGAAATAGATTTCATTATCCTTCCCTGCGTTTCCAAAAGAAATTTTTTTGTTGGTGGTCCAAAAAGTAATCTTCTATTTTTTAGTTCATTTGTTTTTCTATCAAACAATATCTTTAAACTTGCTCGGATTTTATCAAACTCTGGTGGAAATTCTATTTTTATGATTTCTATTTTTGCTTCTTGAATATATTCTTTTACATCTTCACTTTCTCTTGTTCGTATTTCGATTCTTTCTATGTTAAGATTTTTTGCTATTCTTTCAATAGTTTCTCTATCTGCGCCAGGGCTAGCAGTTAGACCTAAAACCCTTTGATTTTTTGCTTGTTGTTTATACTTTTCTACGACATAAGTATAGGAGTAATTTTTTAGACATCTGTGGCATTCATCTTCTATGAGCAAACTTACTTCACTTAAATCATATAAATATTTTTTTAAATCATTTCCTACACATTGGGGAGTTGAAAAAATAATATCTGCAGTTTGCCAAATTTCCTGTCTTTTTTTTGCATCTACTTTTCCTGTAAAAAGTTGAAGATCTGCAAAAAGCTCGGGTAGATATTTTTTAAAGTATTCTAGATGTTGTTCTGCGAGTGGCCTTGTTGGAGCGAGAAAAACAATTTTTGAGCCAGGAAATCTTTTTTGCCTGTTTATTGCAAGCATTAAAGCAATTAAGGTTTTTCCTATTCCTGTTGGTAGAATTACAAGGCAGTTATTATCTTTGCAAACCTCATAAATTTGCATTTGGTATTCTCTTGGTTTTATTTTAGAAAGTGTTTCATGTGGCATATTTTTTAGGAATCTGTTATTGTTTTAATATGTATACTCAAATCAGGGCATTATAAGATTATCTCTTTCGGTATTTATCTACTTCAATAATAATTTTATCTTTATTTTTTACACGTTCTTTTTTCTCTTCGTCCTTTTCCTCTTCTTTTTCTTTCTTATAGGCATTTATCATTGATTTTTCATCAGTCTCTTTGCCTTTAATCTCTTTAAACTCAGATTCTGCATTTTCATCTGTTATTTCATACTCTGATCCGGCCATATAATTTTAATGTGATTGCATTATATAGATTTTTCTATTTTTTTGGGTTGGATCAAGAATAAGAATTGATAGTAAATGGGATAAATAAAAAGGTTAATCAGATTTAAGCAAGGAATACAATTAGACCGGTTATTGTTGTTATGATTAATGTGAAGATATAAAGTCTTGAAGAACCAAAAAACATCTTTGCTCCGTCTAAGTTACTCACTGGAAGAAGATTCCAGAGAGCATAATAAAGAGAATATTGTGAAAGAAGCATTAAATTAACTCCCGGCAGAGAGAATGGAATTATTTTTGCTATGATTGAAAGTAAAAGGGGTCCTAAAATACCATAAAATCCAATCATACAAAGGTCCCATTCTGTTATTTCACTAAATCTTTTTGAGCCGTAATTTTTTACGGCTTTTGCAGGAAGAGCTTTTGATTCAAATTGAAGAAATGAAAAGCAAGGTACTGATATTAGGGAGAATATTGCTGGAATTATAATCCCTGTAGGTATTGGATTTTTTAAATAACTACTTTTTCCAATCCACCATCTTTGAAGAAGCCAAATTTTATGTTCTATTTTTATGTTAATAATCTTGGCGGTTAATTTTTTACAGAAAACAGAAGCTAAAATGATTAATGCAGAAATGATGGTTATCCATAAAAAATTTAGGGATTTTTCATTAAGAAGAATTATCAGGGACATTAACACTATTACTATAAGAATAGCAAATACCTCTTTCTTTTCCATAGTCTATTGTCTATTTACTAATATAAAAATGTTTTTATTGATTTTTTATGAATAATTCTAAGATAATCGCATAAAAATATCATGTATGAAAGATATTTCACAAAATCGAAAACTATTTAAAGCATCCCCCTCATATCCTCCTATGCTAAGCATAAAAAAAGTTAGTGAAGTCATTGGAAAAAGAGTCTTTACAGATTCTGGTGATTTTTTTGGAGAAGTAGAAGAGGCAATTCTTTTAGAAAATAAAGTTGATAGTTGGAGAATAAGAGTTGCAAGAGAAATGGCAACAAGACTTAACGGAGCAAGAGGAGTAATAATTCCCCATCAGTTTGTTAAAGCGATAGGAGATGTTTTTGTAATTAATAAAGCAAATCTGCCTATTGCAGATACAGACGAACCATCTTCAGAAGGTGGGGCAACTGTAGACCTTTCTGAAGAAAAATCCAATTAATTTAACCTAAAAAAGAATGGCAACAGGAGAATATTTTTTTAATTACCCAGTTGTAAAGGATTTTTTATTGCCATTTTTATTGGTGTTTGTACTTATTTTCGCTATTCTTGAAAAATCAAAGCTTTTGGGAGAGGGAAAGAGGCAGATTAATGCGATTATTGCTCTTGTTTTAGGACTTATACTCTTAGCTTTTTCTTCTTATGTTGAGTTGATAAAGAATATAATACCATTTTTTACTGTAACATTGGTGATATTATTTGTTTTCCTTTTGCTTTATAGTTTTGTTTATGGCGATACAAAGGGAGACCCACTAGATAAGAATATGAAGATGATATTGGGAATATTGATTGCCATTGCTGTTACAATAGCAGTTCTTTATTATACTGGGTCTTGGGAACATATAAAGGACTGGTTTTATTCAGAAAATACATATTTTATTAATATTGTTTTTGGAGTAATTATAATCGGAGCAATTCTGGCTGTTGTTTTTGGCAGTGGAAAAAAGGAAGATAGCAAGTAATAATCAAAAGATATATAAATAAGGAAAATTTAAGTTAAATAACAAAATGGTGATGACAGGATTATTTTTAGCAAGTTGGTCAGTTGTAAACTTTTTAAACTGGAGTGATATGAATGGAATTTTTAAGTATGTTCTTCCTTTTCTTTTAGTCTTTGCTTTGATATATGGTATTCTTTCAAATATGAGAATTCTTGGAGAGAATAAGGGAGTCCATGTAATTCTCGCAATTGCTATTGGACTTTTAAGTTTGTATAATGATTATTTACCTAACTTTTTACTTAATATGGCACCAAGTTTGGCAATAGGGTTAAGTATACTTCTAGCAGCGATAATATTATTTGGGATATTTATGGGCGCAGATGCAAAACTTGATTGGATAAAATATGTCTTATTTGGTGTTGCTGCATTAGTTTTCATTATCGCAATGTATTCTTCTTTAAATGATAGTAATACTTTCAGTGGTAGTTGGCAATGGCAGCAATATGCTCCTGCTGTAATTGTTTTGTTAATAATTGCAGGATTGATTGCTATTGTTGTTAACAGTGGAAATAAAACACCCACACCAACACATTAAATATTTATCAAAATTATTCTTAAATCTATTTTGTTGCTTTAACTAAAACGAGTACAAGAAAGACACTAATTGTTCCTAAGACAAACCAAAAATTTTCCTTAAATTCATGGGAGTAAATATAATCTTTTATTTCAATTAACTGGCCGTTTAAATGAGAGTCAGAAGTGTCAGGAAGCATATGGTATGCTGTTGGAAAGCTGTGAAAAATGGTGAAAATTATGACTAATAAAATTGCCGCAAAAATTATCCATGCTATTGGTTTTTGAAATAGTTCTATTTTCGTTGCCGCAAAAATTAGTGTTAAAAGTAAAAGTACGCTCACAATAAGTATTACGGCAAAAGAAGGGACAACATCTATAGCAAAATGTCTTGCTTGGTCATTTGTCACAAAAATCATGGTTATTAACAAACTCAAAACAGCTATAATCCAATTACTGCCAGGTATCTTAAGTTTTATAAGTCCTGCATAAACTAGAATCATGGCTACGAGAAAGATCCAGAGTGCATTTAAATCTCCTATTAATGAAATTATTTCCATTATTTCTAGAAGAAGAGCTGCTTTTTAAACCTTTCGTTATGTTGTAACTTAGTAGTGACATCTATTCTGGATAAGATTTAATTCGGTTCATAGGAATCTATGTCAATATATAAATCAGAGGCTTTCTTTGCACCAAGATTTGTAGGGGAATGAAAACGATAGCCATCATATATCTCTGTCCTTAAATTTTCCGGTAAATGATTTAAGTTAAAGTATAATACTTTACTAACATCCCAACCAGGAAGTATAAATCCTACTTTACCATTGGACTTTTTTATAGAACTTATTCTTATTAATGTTCTCCACATCTTTTTTTCTTTTTCACAAAGATCAGTTCTATCTTCAAGGGATATTTTGTTTTTTGTTAACATATAGAAATATTTATCTTAAATAATCTTCAAAACTAGCACTTGATTTATCGCCTTTTGGCTGAGTTCTTTTCTGAGATTCTGTTTGTTTCACTTGCTCTTCTTGTTGAATGCCTCTTTTTTTGTCGATTATGGGATTAATAAGTTTTGAGAAAGAGTCTTGTGTTGCTCTTACTTCTTTAGAAATACTTGAAACAGCTTCACCATAATCGCCCATTTTTTTTATTATTGAAAATTGAAGTTGTTGTATTATATCTTCTAATTTTTTAAGTCTATCATCAATTTCTTGTATCTTGGTATTTATCTCTGTTTTCATTTTTCCTGTTGAAGAAAGCTGTTCCTTTAATTTACCCATAGATTCTTCTATTATCTGATTAGCGATATCTCTTATTGTTTCAATATCTACGCCCGGTGATGCATAACCCTGATTAGAAACTTGAGAAGAATCATATCCTGGTGTATATTCTGGCGTGGCATATTGTTCTTGTTCTACTGGTTGCTGACCCTCTTCTTGAGCATATTGAGGTGCAGCAGGAACAGAAATATCTTGATTTGCTTCATAAGAACTAGGCATTCCAACAGTTGTTTGTTCTGCAGTTTGCATTATGCTGGGTTGCATATTTTCCTCTGCTGAAACAGCAGATTTTATATCTGACTGAGATATTGCTTCATTAATTTGCCTTGGTGAAATTCCCTCTTCACTAAGTGTTTTAATTATTTCCTGTCCAGATTTGCCTTCTTTTTTCATGTTAGATATTCTTTCTAATAAAGCCATAGTATTATGTGTATTTTTAGGTTTTTAATTTTGTTGTTTTTTATTTTCTCTTGAATCTAGGATTTTTTTTACAATATTTTCAACATCAGATATTCTGGCTAGTTCGAGTGGCTCAAACATTTTAAATTGTCTTTCTAAAATTTCTAGTTCTGTTCTTTTTGCAAAATTATTGTTTGTTTCTATTACTCCATTTAACATGAGTCTTACCCTTTTTAAGTCACCAGTCATATCGACTAAATTCTTCTTTATTTCAATTAATTCTTCATCGACCCTATCTTTTTCCGATATGAGATTGTTTCCGATGAGTATGACTCTGTCTTTTATTATGCTTTGTTTTTCTTCTATGTCTCTTAATTTTGTATTTATGCTAGAAACCAAAGAATTAAAATAATCTTCTTGCTGGTTTTGGTCTGTCATGTTCCTCTTTATATCTTATCTAGGTTTATAGGGTTTAAAATTGTTTTTATAGGGGAAATGGTGGTAAAAACACAATTTACTAGTATGCAAAACTATTTTAATACCTCTCCTTTTTATTATCTATAGTCTAAAACGAGGAAACCAAATGTTATTCAAACCAGGAACACCACTTTATGCATACGAAGTCCAAAGAGAGGGCGGGCAGGATGTGCTCTATGTAAATTATTTGGGCGCACCTTTCGTGCCTAGTATCGCAGAATATCCTGAAATAATGTCTTATACTATTGATTATATTATCAAAACTCCCAATATTTCGCGAATTGTTTTTGTTCAGCAAAGAAATTATAATTATGATTTTTCTCAGGTTTCTCTTCTTCAGGAAGTAGCAGACATATATACTTTCCTTGTACAACAAGAGAAAATACTTTCTCCAAATAAAATTTCTATTAATAATCCTGCAGTAATAGGCGATAGATATAATTTTTTGAGTTATATACTTACTGTTCTTAAAAGTGATCCTATTTCATGTTATATCCAACTTAAAGATTATATCTCAACAGAAAAGATTGCTTTAGAAAAATTAAAGGGTGAAAATGAAAAGTACGACGCAATTTTTTATATTCATCTTTTAGAGAAATTTCTTAATATGCTTTCGAATATTAAGATAATCCAAAATTTATTAGAGGATATTGCAGGATATAGGCTAGGAGACAGACAATTATACACAAAAATTTTTAGACCGGATATAATTCCAAACTTTACATTTACTCATCTTGCTTCTCAATTTCCGCAAGATGCTGAGATGATTGATCAATACTCTGTTGGAGAGGGATTTGATCAGTCAACAGTTACGATAATGAAGAGACCAGAGGAAGTAAAATTTCTTTATCATATAACTCCTCCAGAATACACCTTAAGGGAAGAACATCATATGCTCCTTAATCTTGCTAGAAATGTACTTATTGAGCATCAACCAAAAGCAGAAGAATTTACAGATCCTGAAAGAACAAGGCAAGTTTTTTTTAATGTCGCAAAAGACTTACTTGGAGAATTAGCTGAAAGCCAGCAGATTAAATTAAATTATGCAGACTTAAATAAACTTGCAACAATTCTTGTTAGACATACTATTGGTTTTGGGCTTATTGAAGTTTTGCTTCAGGACAAAAATATTCAAGATATTTCTGTCAATGCACCTATTCCCCTAAATCCAATATTTTTAAGACATAGTAAATTTGATGAATGCTCAACAAACATCATGCCTAGTCAGGAAGATGCTGATTCGTGGGCTTCAAAATTTAGAATGCTTTCAGGAAGACCGTTGGATGAATCAAATCCAATATTGGATACGGATTTGAGTTTAGGGAATATAAGAGCGAGAATTGCAGTAGTTCAGCAGCCACTTTCTCCAAATGGCTTGGCTTATTCTATAAGAAGACATAGAGAATCTCCTTGGACGCTTCCACTTTTTATAAAACAAAAAATGCTTGATCCATTTACAGCAGGACTCTTGAGCTTCTTAGTTGATGGAGCAAGAACACTTCTTGTAGCAGGAACAAGAGGTAGTGGAAAAACATCACTTCTTGGAAGTCTGATGTTGGAGATTATGCCAAAATATCGAGTAATAACTGTTGAAGATACTTTGGAATTACCTGTAGAATCTTTAAGAAAATTAAAATATGATATTTTAAGGATGAAAGTTAGAAGTGCTTTATTAAAAACAACAACAGAAGTTGAAGCAGATGAGGGAATAAGAACAAGTTTGAGATTAGGAGATAGTTGTTTGATAGTAGGTGAAGTAAGAAGTGTTGAAGCTCGGGCTTTATATGAAGCGATGAGAGTTGGTGCATTAGCAAATGTTGTTGCAGGAACGATTCATGGCGCGAGTCCGTATGGTGTTTTTGATAGAGTTGTAAATGATTTACAGGTTCCTATAACGAGTTTTAAAGCTACTGATTGTATTATTGTTGTGAATCCTGTAAAAAGTCCTGATGGGATACATTCTAGTAAAAGAGTTGTTCAGGTTTCAGAAGTAAGAAAGCAATGGACAAAAGACCCCCTTGAAGAGAAGGGGTTTGTTGATTTGCTTAAGTATAATCCTGAAAAAGATATATTAGAACCAACAGAGGACTTAATTAATGGAGATTCTGAAATAATTAAAGCAATTGCAGGAGGGGTTAAAGGTTGGGCTGGAAATTGGGATGCAGTTTATGATAATATTCTCCTTAGAGCAAAAGTAAAAAAAGAAATTGTTGATATTTCAGACAAATTAAATAAGCCTATAATTCTTGAAGCAGAATTTAATGTTATTAGTAATAATGTATTTCATGAGATAAGCGAGAGGATAACAAGAGAAATTGGTGTTCCATTGGGGGACAGGGTTTTTCCTGAATGGCAGAAGTGGGCGATTAAGGCAGCGAAGAAGTTTTAAAATGAGTATAGTATTAATTGCATTTTTAATTGGAATAGGATTAAGTATTGTAACGGTTCTTGGTGATGTTTTAATAAAACATGCTTCTTTGCAAGATGCATTCTCTGGTTGGAAATTTTTAATTTTGGGAGCAATTATTTATGGAGTTACAGCTTTTGGTTGGTTTTTTGTTATGAGAAAGATAAAATTATCAACAATTGGCGTTTTGTTTGGTGTTAGTTGTATTGTTCTTTTAACTTTAGTAAGTGTTTTTTATTTTAAGGAAAAAATAAATTTAATTGAAATAGTAGGCATTTGTTTAGCAATAATTTCTATAGTTCTTCTTTCCAGGTTTGCTTAAAGGTTTGTTCTTGTCTCTAACTTTCTCCCGTTATATTTATATATATTCTCTCGCTTGCATATTCAGAAAAAGAGGTAAGAAAGAAAAGAAATATGCCAAATCCTAGCGCAGATGACATTCTTAAAAAGTATGGAAGACAACTGCAAAACGAGATAAATAGCGAATCTCCTCAGTATTCAGCTCCAAGACAGGATTCTTCGAGCGAGTATATGCAGTTTAAGCAAGATATGATGCCAAGTCTTTCAAGATATGAAAATCTTTCAAAATCTATTGGTGGAATGATGGGAATAAAGCTTGCTTCTGCAGATTATGACAAGTTAAACAAAAATCTTAATACTGCTCATCTTGATATTACTCCAAGTCAAGTCGTTTCAACTGCTTTTCTTTCAACAATTTTCATTTTTTTAGGCGGTCTTTTATTTTGCGTTGCGTTGTGGCTTTTTGAATGGACTGAAAATTTTCCACTATTATTATTCTTCTTGTTTTTGATTTCTTCAATGTTTATCTTTTACTATCTTTATAGTATGCCAACCAGGTTGGCCATGAAATGGAAACTTAAAGCCAGTTCTCAAATGATACCATGCATACTTTATGTAGTGGTTTATATGAAACATACATCTAATCTTGAAAGAGCAATAAATTTTGCTTCAATGCATTTAGACCCACCCCTTTCACTAGACTTAAAGAAAGTTTTTTGGGATGTTGAGACAGGAAAATATTCTACAATTAAAGAAAGTTTAGATAATTATCTTGAAACATGGAGAGAATATGCCCCAGAATTTGTTGAAAGTTTTAATCTTGTTGAATCTAGTTTATATGAGCCGAGTGAAGCAAGAAGAGTTGAGATTCTCGAAAGGTCATTGCAAGTTATTTTAGACGGTGTTTATGATAAGATGCTTAAATTTTCACATGATGTAAAAGCACCCCTTACAAATTTATACATGTTGGGAATTGTTCTGCCAACACTTGGACTTGCATTAATTCCGCTTGCATCTACCCTATTACAGGGAGCATTTCAATGGTATCATGTTTTTATTATATTTGATTTGATTATCCCTTTCGCTGTTTTTTATATGACTAGTGAAATAATGTCAAAGAGACCGGGTGGCTATGGTGAAAGTTCTCTTTTAGAATTAAATCCACTTTATGAAAAATATAATTCAAAAAAACCATACATCCTTGCATCACTTATCTGCATTCCCTTGTTGATTGTAGGCTTTCTTCCTTTCATTATTCACCTTGCCCCTGTTTCATCCTATCTTGATTCAACTTTTGGATGGATAAATGGAGATATATCATTTCAGGATGTTAAACTTTTCGGGTTTATAATCGAAGATGGAAGAACCATAAATGGACCAATGGGCCCTCTTTCTTTGCTTCTTAGTTTATTTGTTCCTCTTTCAATATTGTTGTTTTTCTCTATTGCATATCGGGGCAAGACAAAAGAGATAATAAAATCAAGAGATTACACAAAAAAGTTGGAGAATGAGTTTAATAATTCTCTTTTTCAATTAGGTAATAGGATTGGAGACGGAATGCCTGCTGAAATGGCGTTTGGAAAAGTAGCAGAATCTTCAAGAGGGCAGATTACAGAAGATTTTTTTAGGACAGTCAATCTTAATATTAGGTCACAGGGCATGAGTCTTGAAAGAGCAATATTTGACAATAAACGGGGAGCAATCTTGAGTTATTCTTCAAATTTAATCGCAACGAGTATGCATATTCTTATTGAAAGTGTTAAGAAGGGATTAATTGTTTGTGCACAATCGCTTATGAGTATATCTGAATATGTTAAAAATATAAACAAGATAAATGAAAGATTAAGGGATTTGCTTGCAGATGTTGTTTCTGATATGAAAAGTAATATGACTTTTCTTGCACCATTGCTTGCAGGAATTGTTATAGGTCTTTCTTCAATGATAACACTTATAATCTCAAAATTGGCTTTGGTACAAGAGACAGGCGGTGCAGATGCAATGTCTGGTTTTGGAAATCTTGGGAGTTTTTCAACACTCTTTAATCCAGATGTAATGATACCACCATATTTCTTGCAAATATGTATAGGAATTTATATTGTAGAGATAATATTTATCCTGACTAAAGCACTTGTTACTGTTGATTCTGGAGAAGATGAACTGAAAGAAACATATGATATTTCTGCAAATCTTCTTTCAGGTGGTACGCTTTATATTATTGTTGCATTTTTGGCGATAGTAGCATTGTCTCTTTTAGCAGCGTTTGTTATGCCAGGTATGTGAGGGGAAAGTTTAGAAGAGGGAAATATTGTATATGTAAAGATGATTGAGGAAAGTTTAAATAATTGTTTTCTCTTGGGTTTGTATGGTAAAAAAGAAAAGAGGGATGAATAAAAAGGGATTAGAATCAGAGATGGCTGGTTATTGGTTATTAGGGTTGGCTGTGCTCGTTTTGGTTATAGGCGGGATAATTACACTTATATTAAAAGGAACAGGGGCAATAAATTATCTAAAGAATATTCTCGGGTTAGGATAATATGAAAAACAGAAAAGCGCAAGGTTTAGGAAATGAGAAATTAATAATCCTTGCTTTAGTTCTTTTAGTTGTTGTTATAGTCTTAGGTTTTCTTTTTAGATCAGATTTATCCAAGTTGTTGAATTTCTTACCAAGTTTTGGGACTCAAACAGGCGTGAAATATGTTGAAAAATGTCCTGTAAAAATTGCAGAGGTAAAAGATAGCATGATTTTTTTCTGTAATCAGGAGACAAAAGTTTGTGATAATCCTTCAAAATTGCAGGTCGATGTAGAAAAGATACAAGTGCATTATACTACTATCTTAGTTCCAGTTCCAGATACAGATATAGGTCAAATTTATGGAAAGACATCAATAGTAATTTTCGGAGATATAATTAGTGGAGGGACTAAACTTTATTCTTCTGTAGCTGTAGATCTTCCTTCTCGTTATAATATCATTAATCTCGATGGTGCTTATTTTCATTCTACGACAGAGATATGTCGGGATGAACTAGTACGAGAAGAAATTAAGTATTCTGTTGATGAGAAAATTGGAACATTGGCTTATAAAAAAGATTGGTATGGTTTTGGGTTGACTGGAGAGATAGAGATATATACCTATAATCCTTTATCGCCGCCTAGTGATTCTGGACTTTATATTAGCAAAGATAATTATGTCGTGAAGGGTAGTTCACGAATAGGTGTGCGTGGAACAGACAAGAAGATAAAAATATATCCTCCTGAACTTGATGAAAGTTATTCAGAAATTATAGATAAAAATACTGGTCTGACTCTTGGAGCATTTCTCAACCAATTAAATGGTGCAGAAATAACTCCTAGTGGAATATACAAAAAGAATGAAGCATAAAAATAAAATTTTAAGAGATAAAAGAGGATTTGAGCTTTTAGGTGAGAATACCGTGCAGTTAATTATCGCAGTGCTTTGCGTAGTCATACTTATTATTTTAGGTGTATCATTGTATGATTTTATTATTGGTGGTAAAACAGATGTAAAAAAAGCAGAATATGAACTAAAAGAGATGAATGCATCTCTTAGAAGCATAATTGATGATAAAACAGAAATAAAATATATTGTTACAACAATTCAAGGCTGGTCTCTTTTTACTGATGAATCTGGAGGTCTTTGTGGAGGAAATTTCTGTCTTTGCGTATGCAAAGATGAAAGTTGTAGTAAAAATAGTCCAAAAGCATGCATCTCTACAGATAAGTTTGTTCGTTTAATAGAAAATGGGGAGAGTAAAAGAATGATAAAATTAAATTCTCCATCTCAACTTAAAATGTCGCTTTCAAATAAAGAAGTTTATCCATTTAATGGTGGAGTTCAGGCTATGGACTATGGTATTATCGCATTTGGTATAGTCCCGATTTATTTCAAGTTTGATAATGAGTGGAAATGGAGTCCTGATTTGGATAATTGGATGCCTGTAACTACTACTGTTGTTTCTGGAGGAAAGCTTGATGGACAAAAACCCATGGAAGGAAAACAAGAATTTATAAACTTCTTTTCAAGGGTCGAAGGTTTGAAAGATAGTGAGAATAGGGGGATAAGTCTTTTTAACCAGATTAATGTTCATAAATCAACCGGAGTTTATATTATACAACAATGAGATATAAAAAACAAAATAAAAAAGGGGAAATGGATAGTCTTATAAAAATACTTTTATGGGTAGCCTTTTTTGTCATTGCAATAATAGCAACCTATTTCCTGATAAAGTTCATTAAGGGGCTCGGATAAAATGAGAAAATTAATAGGGTTAAATAAAAGAGGAGAGATGACTTCAAAACAATTAATTAGCGTTATAATCTTAATTGTGAGCTTTGGAATAATACTTTTTTTCTGGAGCATGTTTAATTGGGAAGGAGATATAAATCGTGAGACATGTCATACTTCTGTTTTGTTGAGAGCTAGTGCTACATTTAGAGACTTTCAATTTAGAGAGAATATTCCTTTAAAGTGTCAGACAGATAGAATATGTTTTAAAAATGGTTTGTTCAGCGAGGGTTGTGATATCCAAGGTGAGAATGTTAGAAAAGTTAATGTTGGAAATAAAAACGAGCTTTTAGATTTTGTCGCAAAGGATATTTATGATTGGCATAAAACATTAGGTGAAGGGAAAGTTAATTTTATGGAAAGAGGAATAACAACAAAAAAATATTGTTTTATCAATTCAATATATTCTTTAGATGAAAATGTAAAAAAACAAATTGAAAGTGAAGGAGGAATCACCTATAAGGAGCTTTTTGAGTATCTTGAGACTAAACAAACTGACCAAGGAACTAATTATTTCCAAGAAATTTATAAAATTAAAACAACCGAGGATTATTTTAATGAATTTGAATCTTTTAAAAAAACTAACAGCAATGTTAAATTTAATTTAAATGATAAAATAAATTTCTCAAGCAATGATGCTTTAATAACACAAACAATTTCTATGGGCACAGGCAAAAGTGCTACAATTGGCTTAATAGCCGTAGTCGCAGCAGTTGCTGCTCCGTTTACAGGAGCTAGTTCTTTAGTTGCAGGAGGAGTAGCTATAGCTGCTCTTGGTTCAGGGAGTTATGTTGCTTATTGGTATCTACCTGATCCAACCTATCCGATTTTTATTCCACCTCAAATAATAAAATATGATGTTGAGACTCTTAGTGATCTTGGTTGTACTTCATTTGAATCTCTGGCATAATTTTTAATCAATCTAAAAAAACATGAAAAGCAAAAAATCACAGAATTCTATAACTGGTACAGTAATGTTCATTATTCTTAATGTAGCATTTTTTTCTATAATGTTTATTTTTGTTGGAGCAGTTGGAACAACAGGCGGTTTTATAGAAAAAGAGTATGCTAGGAAAATAGCACTTTCAATAGATAAATTTGTGCCCGGAACAGAAGTCTCTATGGACATATCTGAGCTCTACTCTTATGCCAGAGATAATAATTATGCAGGCAGCATCGTAACTGTAGATTATGTTAATAGCAGGGTGATAGTAAAGATTAAGGCAGGCGAAGGTTCTAGTTTTTATTATTTTACTAAATTAAATTCAGGAGCAGTGTCTATTGATGAGAAAAAAATGCTGCTTATAATTAAAGTATGAAATTTTTTACAAATAAAAAGGCAGATGAAAAATACTTATCATTCTGGATGTTTCTTATTTGGGCGATAATTGGCGTATCTATTGTTTTAGGGGTATTAATGTTCTATTCTGTACAGGGCGATGTTCGACAGATTGAAGCTCAGTCACTAGTTAATAGATTATCTTCATGTCTAAGTTTTGGTTTTAATTATGAAGAAATTACAAAAAGTGATTTTAACATATATTTAGAATGTGGTTTAAATAAATATGTTTTTGATAAACAAAATTTTTATTATTTTAATATAAACATAACTGATGGGAGTATTACTAGTCAATCTGAAAAAATTATTTCTGGAGGAAATAATTGGAAGACTGAATGCGATTATCAGCTGCTAAAGAAAGAAACTGAAAAAGAAAGTAAATTTCCACAATGCGCAAAAAAAGATTCTATCGTTTTTGATTCAAAAACAAATAAAAAATACGTTATCTCTGTAATTGCAGCATCAAATCAAAAATGATAAATAACAAAAAAGCACAAATACCTTCTACAATTGTTTGGATAGTTGCAACATTACTTATCCTTCTGATAATGGTGTTATATCTTGTTTTTGGAGGAATAACTTATCTTGATCAGGGTCAGAGCAAAATGATATTGTCTAAAACTCCTGAAAAATTTTCAAAGGAGTCTGTTGCTGATTCTTTAATAAGTTTTTTAGATAGTAGGGCATCAAATGGAGAAACAATTTATGAGCTTTTATCTAGGGTAGACCTCGAAAAAAAGAATGAAACAGAGCAGCTATTGTTTGAAGAGAAAGCAAGTGTTTTTATTGACAATAATTTCTTTGCCGAAGGAGCAGAATCAAAATATTATCGGGCCTGGATAAGAGTTTACAATTCTACTTCAGATGCTGGCCAGTATTATGATGGATATTATGAATATGGAAATAATCTTCGGGGTGGCTTTGGAGGAATAGATTGCGATCCTTTTGAAGTAGAATCTTTGGTAATGTCTATCCCTATTGTCCTAGATAGGAAAATCGTGCTTTGTGCAAACCCCTCAAATTAACTATGAACATCCTAAAAAATAAGAAAGCGAAGATGGAAATATCTGTAGTAATTTTAGTTTTAACAACACTTTTATTAGTTATTTTTTCTCTTTTTATATTCAATATCCGCGCAGATAGTTTGAGAAGAGAGATAACAACATCTACTTTAATAGATACGGTTTATTCTTCGTCAAAAATATTTGAGTTCAATATTCGTCATATTGCAGAACAGGTAGCTAATGAAAATAAGATAACTAATGAAAACGATTTTATCAACAAATTTAAGTCAAATTTTTACAAACAATTTTTAGCTAATCAAAAAATTTATTCTCCTTACGAATATGGTATTTATGAAAAGTTTAATGATATGATGACTGATTCAAAGAATTATGAAGTAAAGATAAAAGATAATTCGCTCAGTTTTAATATGAAAAACTTTAATTTTTCTGAAAAGCTGGTAGATAATGATGCAAGAATAGTTTCGATAAACTATGTGAAGAATATAACCTTTCAAGTTCTTCTTAAATAACTTAGAAGAAAAAGGTTTTTAAATACCATAAACCTAATAAAAACAAGCAAAAGAGGATAAAAAGATGATTAATCTAAAAAATAAACGTGCAGCTGAGATGGCTGTTAGTACAATAATTATTTTGGCTCTAGCTCTTTTAGTTCTTGTTGTTGTAGGGTTAGGATTCTGGAAAGGATGGGATTATGTTTTTGGAATTGTAGGATTATTACCTAATGATTTGAATAAAGCAGTTATGGCATGTCAACAATATGCAGGGTCAGACATATTGATAACAAGTTTCTGCCAGTATAATGAGTTTTCAATAAATAATGTAAAAGGATTATGGAATTGCAATGGAATTCATACAGAAGCCTTAAAAAGCCAAACACAAGAAGCTATTGAATTTACTAAGAAAACTTGCGTGACAGAAAAAGAATATTGTATCGCAAGTGTGACTGATAAGAAGATTAAGGTCAATGGGCAAGCTTGTTCTGAATGGGAAAAATAATTTTTCCTAAACTTTTAAAAATACTCTTTATTTAATAGAACTATAAAAGATGTCAGACGATTATGCTTGTTCAGAAAAACGGAATAAAGGTAGAGATAAATTTAAACGAAGAAAGCTCTTTCCATATAGACGTGGAGGAAAATTTAGAACTAAGACAGAAGAGGGCGTTATAAAGTAATATTCTTTATGCAGATCTATTAATCAAACTGTAACTGGAAAATTTAAGAGAAGGGGATTTATGCAGATTATGGCATGTTCTAGATAGATTAAACGTAACAAGATTTTAATACTTCGGATTTTTCATGTTTTTAATAAAAGAGGTAAATAAGATGTTCCCATTAAACGTATTTAATTCAACTGCAGAGATTTTTTCTTATGCAAATTGGTTTTTGATATTTATTGCAGTTATATGGATGATTTTTGCAGTAATTCAGGACTTTCGCAAAAGAGAGGTTGCAAATTGGTGGAATTTTTCGCTTATTGTGTTTGTTCTTGCTTATAGGGCTTTTTTAAGTGTTAATTCTTCGAATTATTGGTATTTCCTTTGGGGAGTTATAGGGTTGATTGTAGGAATTGTTATATCCAATATCTTTTACTATGCTAGGATGTTTGCAGGAGGAGATGCTAAGCTTTTAATGGCACTCGGAACAATATTGCCTTTAAGTTTGTCTTGGATAACAAACCTGGAAATTTTATTTTGGTTTGTAGTATTTTTTCTTCTTACTGGTGCGATTTATGGGCTTGTTTATAGTATAATTTTGTCTATTCTTCATTTTAACAAATTTAAAAAAAGATTTCGCGAATATATGATCGAGTATAGAAAATTGCTATTCACTTTTTTCTTTGTTTTTATATTCTTAATCTTGGTTTCTATATTTTTAACAAATTCTTTTTATTTTTCAGATTATTTATTAATTTTATTAGTTATATTCATTCCTCTTTGTCCACTTCTTTTCTTTTATGCAAAAGCGATAGAAGATGTGTGTATGGTTCATTCTGTTCCTGTTTCTATGCTTACAATAGGAGACTGGCTCGTTAAATCTCTCAAATCAGGAAGGAAGAAGATAAAGCCGAATTGGGAAGGTTTGAGTGAGGAAGAATTAAAGGATATACAAAAGCATGTTCATGGAAAGGTTTCAGTGAAATATGGCATTCCTTTTACGCCTTCGTTCCTGTTTGGTTTTTTAGTAATGCTCGCCTTATTTTATTTTAAGATTAATCTTTTTTATTGAGATAAAAATGAAAGCAAAAGACTATTTTAGAAAGATAAAATCAAGACGAATAATACTTCTTTTAATTATAACTCTTTTAGTAATTATCTTAATTTTAATTAGAAATGCTTCTACCAGACAGATAGATGATGTAAATCCTAATCGATTTTGCGAAACAGAGTTTGTAGATAAAAGCCAGACTTTAATGATTATACCCCTTCTTAACAATATTTCAATTGCGAACAATAAAAGTTGGTGTGAATATGTATTAAGTTTAAATAAAACTCTTGGAATGCACGGAATTTATCATGATTATAATGAATTTTCTTTTAAAATTGAAGAAGAAAATGTAAGAGAAGGAATGGAAGAATTTAATAAATGTTTTGGCTTTTATCCGGCAATATTTGAAGCACCTAGATTAGTTTTAAGCAGAGAAAATAATAATCTTTTGAGAGAAATGGGGTTTGAAATAAGAGGTTATGGTTTTAACGTTTTTCATAAAGTTTATCATTGCGTTAATTTTGAGAAGACTTCTTATTTAGTTAAATTGAACAAGTTTATAGATATTTTTTAAATTAGGGTATTCTTCTTTGAAGTTTTATTATTTCTGCAGGTTTAGATTTGACTATCTCTTTCTTTGTTTCTTCTTTCTTTTTTCTCTTTACTTCACCTATTTTTTCTTTGATTTTTGTTAATTCTTCGGGTTTCGTACTTTTTCTGCCCTTTATTTCTACACCTTCATAAACTGGAATCAAGTTTATTATTGCATGTCCGAGTTCTTCTGAAGGTGAAATTCTTATCTCTTTTGCCTTCAACCTTTTTGTCAGATGTTTTCCTATTTTTTTTGCAACCTTTTCCATGTCATTGGGAAGATCCTTTGCTTTTTCTATATGTTTTTTAGGAATAAGGAGAGTATGTCCTTCTGATAAGGGATTTATTTCGAGAACAGCTAGATAGTCCTCATCTTCATAAATAGAAGAAGATTTTATCTTTTTTCCAGAGATAAGGCACATTATACATTGTTTTTCTTCTGCTTCTCCCCCGCCTTCGCCACCTTCTGTTTGTTTTATAAGTTTGTTTTTTATTATGAACTCTTCAAGTTGTTCATTATTAAGAGATTCTATGTGATTTTTTGCTTCTTCTTTTTTATCCTCTGGAAAATTTTCAAGTTGCTTGAAAATTTGTTCTTTTATTACTTTTGCTTGTTCGTCTGTCAGTGTCATGTTTTTTAGAAGAAAATGGGTTTTATATAAGTTTTGGGAAGACTATCCAAATGCTCTGCTCGCGTCAGTATAGTGTAATGAATAGAAAATTTGTCACTATCCAAATGCTCGACGAAAGTCGATTATGTCTATAGAACTAACAGAAGGAATTATCTTTAATTTTTCTTCGATTCCTTCAAGGGGAATTGATTCATCTATCATAAACTGGAGAATTATAGCATTTAACCCAAATGCAATTGGTTCTTTTTCTGTTTTTGCTTCTGTTCCGGCTATTTCTTTTACTATTAACTTTGCCTGTTCTTCTATAACCTCAAGAGCGGTTTCAGGTGATTCAGGCATAATTTTTATTTTTACTAGTGCTTTTCCCATGATTCTGTTTTGTGAAATCGGTTTATAAAAGTTTGTTTTATCTTTTAATTGTTATTATGCTAAACAATAGTATTTAAATATCATAATTTTTATAGTGAATTATAAAAAGATGTTACAAGGAAATTACGAACAGATTTTAAAGTTAATCTCCCAGAATTCTGGAATATTGAGAGAAGAATTAGAGAGGAGAATAGAGGGTAAAAGAGCAAAGCTTTCTGGATTGATAAGTAAGGAAGGCGCAGCCCAAATTGTCGCTTCTGAATTGGGAATAAACTTTGAAAAACAGAAAATGAAGATTTTTGAGCTACTTACAGGTATGAAAAAAATAAATATTTCTGGAAAAATAATTAAAATGAATAAGGTTGTTGAGTATAACAAAAATGGGAGGAGTGGAAAAATTGGTAGTTTCACAATTGCAGACGAGACATCTAATATAAGAGTGGTATTATGGGATGTTAATCATATAGCATTAATAGAAAGGAAAGAAATAAAAGAAGGAGATGTTATTGAAATTTCAGCAGGAGATGTTAGAAACTCTGAAATTCATCTTACTAGTTTTTCAGATATAAAGAAAAGCAATATCATTATTGAAAACGTTCAGACAAAACAGGTTTTTAATAACAAAAATATTTCGGAAATCGGTTTTAATGAAAACGTTGATATTAGGGCATTTGTTGTACAGATTTTTGGACCTACTTTTTTTAAAGTATGCCCTGAATGTGGAAAAAAAGTTTCTGAATTAGGAGAATGTGAGGCTCATGGAAAGGTAATTCCTCAAAGAAGAGCAATATTGACACTTATTGTCGATGATGGAACTGGTAATATGCGGGCGGTTTTGTTTTCAGAACAGATAAAGAAGATAGCTTCTGATTCTGAATTAGAAAGCCCAGAAAGTTTTATGCCAAAAAGAGAAGAACTAATTGGAAAAGAATTTCTAATCCAAGCTTCTTCGAGAAAAAATAAGCTTTCTGAAACTTTAGAACTCTTTGTGAAGGAAATTGAAGAAGTTAATATGGATAGATTAATCGAAGAACTTCAGAAGAGGTAGATGTTCCTTTTTAGATTCTTAAGTGTATTAAATATCATGGTTTTTATTTTTTGCAGTAAACTATTTAAACTAAATCATCAATATCAATCCATGAACAAAGAGGAAAAAGCAATAATAAAACATCTGATAAAAAGAGAGCTTGAATGGATTAAAAAAGAAAAAACAGAAATCGAATTTCCCCAATTGAATTTCTTAAAGTCTATGGATATGTATCGGGAAAAATTGAAAGAGATGGATAAAAATTTGTAATATGATTGAGCAGATAAAGATAGAGGGAATAGAACTTTTAACAGAAGAGGAAAAGAAAGAAGCAAATCGTATAATTGGGAAGGCATATGAGAAGCTTAAATGGAAAGTAAAGAATGATTTTCTTTTAGATATTGCTGTAAAAGAATATTCTAAATCAGGAGAAAATTTCAATAAGAGGAAAAGATATAGCATCCACGCAGAAATCTCTGGACCCATTAAAGTTATTGAAGCAAGCGCAGTTGAGTGGGATTTTAATAAGACACTTCATATGGTAATGAATAAGTTAGCAGCTGAGGTTGAACATTTATTTAAATAAAAATTAGATATAATTAAACTTAAATAATTTTTTTATATCTTATTTATGCCTGTATAGCTCAGTTGGTAGAGCACTTGATTCGTAATCAAGGGGTCGGGAGTTCAATCCTCTCTGCAGGCTTTGAGGATTGAAATTCAATCCCGGAAAGTAGCGAAGCACTTTACGGATTAGAAAATTAATATTTTCTAAGCTCTCTGCAGGCTTTTACAATCTATGAAAAAGAGAACAAATAAAATAATAAAGAAAAAAGGCAGAGCATATTTATATGCGGGCATCATTTTCATTTTTTTACAGTTATTTGTTTTTTTAAGAAATGAATCAAATTACTCAAATTTAATCTGGTTTTGTAATTTCGCCCCAATTTTTTTTGCTATAGCTTTTTTTATAAAAAAATCGCATTTAGTAAAAGCTCTGATAAATGTTGCATTAATACCAGATATACTCTTTTTGATTGACTTTTTTTCAAGTTTATTATTTAATTTTGGAATATTTGGAAAAGTTCAGCCCTATCTTCAAGAGAATTTTCTGTTCATATCCACGACAGTAATTCTACATCTTGTTGCATTTTTAGCTCTGTCTGTAACTTATAAAATAAAACCCAATAAAGAAACTCTTCTTTATTCAGCAGGCGTAGTGTTGATTACTTATATCATTACTCTTTTGTTTTCCTCACAAGGTAGTTTTTATAATTATGTTTATGGTACAAGGCCAGGTTATATAAGCGTAAAATATATTCCTTATATTATTATCACGTTACTTTGGCCAGCTTTAGTATTCATTTTTTTAGTTTTGCCTTCACAGGGAATACAGTACTTGCTTTGTAGATTGAGTCAGAGCTATAAAAAGAAATAGTTTTTTGTATTACTAATATTTTTTTGGTTTAAGAATTAAGGTTTTGATACTTCTAATCCGAAAGGTTGTCTGTTTGTTCTTTCTTTTTGTTGTTTGTTAAATTCTTTTACATAACCCATTAACTCATTCATTGTAGGAACCAAATATCTTTGGCTTACAGAAGTTGTTATCCTTAATCCTGGTCTTATTAGTGAAGATTCAACAATAATCGGGTATGTTTTGTTTCTTATAATTAATTTAAATCTGTAGTATTTCCAAGTTTATGTGTTTTCTAGAATCAGATTCTATTTTGAATATATATACCGAAGAAAAATAATGCTTATAAACTCGGTTACAGGTTTTTATGATATGGCATCATTAAAAGAGATAAAAGAAGAAGTTGAATCTGAAAAATCTGAAAAAGAAAAGACAAAAAAAGA
>Ga0247842_10000324_pt1 | contig 103343 bp, 125 predicted proteins | sample LaCruzMarch2015__3_FD_192411 | JGI IMG/M metagenome (GOLD analysis project Ga0247842, IMG submission 192411) | Freshwater microbial communities from meromictic Lake La Cruz, Castile-La Mancha, Spain - LaCruzMarch2015_19m | ecosystem: Environmental > Aquatic > Freshwater > Lake | place: Spain... | reverse complement strand
TAATCAACCTTGACTACGCAGATGTTTCTGCTATCATGAAGAAAGGACAGGTTGCTGTTATTGGTATCGGTGAATCAGATTCAAGTGATAGAGTTAATGAAGCTGTAAGACAGGCATTAACACATCCTTTGCTTGATGTTGATTACAGAGGTGCTAATGGCGCTTTAATCCATATTACATGCGGACCAGACATGAAGCTTGAAGAGTTCAGTCAAATTGGTAATTTAGTAACAGAAAATCTTTCTGAAGAAGCTCAGGTAATTATCGGAGCAAGAATTAATAAAGAATTCGAAGGAAAGGTTAGAGTTATTACAATTATGACAGGAGTTAAAAGCCCATATGTTCTAGGACAAGACAGAGAAGAGGAAAGAACTTACGGAAAAAGATCTGCTCCTGAACTTTCTGACTTGGGAATAGAGGTCCTTTAATTTAATTTTTATTTTAAATAACAGCCCGAAAGGGCTGTTCTTTTTATTTTTTTGTTCTTTCGGTAGATTTATAAAAAATATATTATAATGAGAACTATGGCATCAGAAACTACATTAAAACTAATCTTCTTTGGATTAATTATACTTGCAACAGCGCTTGAAGTTGCAGGAGATATATTTTTCAAAAAATGGAGCATTGGTGGAAAAAATATTATTCTTATCTTGGGATTTTTGATATATGCTCTGGGAACAATATTTTGGGCATTTTCCTTGAAATATGATTATTTATCTAGAGCAATATCTGTATTGAGTATACTTAATCTTATTGTAGTAGTTTTGGTAGGAGTTCTTTATTTTAACGAGACGCTTACTATAGTGAATAAGATTGGGATTGCTTTAGGAATATTAGGTATGATTTTGATAGAAATTTGAAATATGATAAAAATAAAATGTGAAGGATGTACTAATCATTGTTGTGGGAAAAATCCTTTTCTTACTCCTGTTTTGCTTCCTTCTGAAGAAGAAAGATTCAAGGAATATTCTGAGATTATAAAAACTTCTTATGGAAATATTAGAGTTTTATCAAAAAAGAAAAATGGCAATTGTATTTTTTTAGATGATAAAACTACAAAATGTACAATTTATGGGACTAGGCCATTTGAATGCAGACTTTATCCATTCTTACTTGACTTTACAGAGGAAAAACCTGCTGTAAAACTGGATAAAAGATTTTGTCCCAATCTTCAAAATCTTCATTTTGATATGAATAAAATCTCAAATGTTATTAAAAAGCAACAATTCCCGGCGGATTGGATAAAAGCGTATGAAACTTTAGAAGATTATTAACTAATCTATTTCTTTAATCTAATGGCATTGGTTCTCTAGTCATATCTCTTTTTGCAAAACCCCATCCGTCAAAATACATAACACTTTCTAAGAGAGGTTTAGATTTTTTCTCTGTTCTTTCAACTTCAAAGCCAACCGGAAGAAGTGCTTCTATTTGAATATTATCTGGAATTTTTAAAATTCTTTTTACTGTTTCATCTGAGAATGCGCCTATCCAGCAGCTTGCTAGCCCTAAATCAACTACTTTAAGAAGAAAGTTTTCAATTGCTGCTCCTGCTTCTTGTCTTATATACATTTCTGCTCTTTCATAGTAACTTTTCTCAAGGAATTTTTTATCTGTGCAGACAACAACAATATAATGAACTTTTTCAATAAATTCCTGCTGGCATGCTTCTGCTAATTCACCAATTAATTTTTTATCAGAAACAAGAATATATTTTAGGCATGGAAGATTTCCAGCAAGTGGAGCTTTTGAAGCTGCGTCTATTGCTTCCATAATATCTTTATAATCAGGTTTTTTTGTTTCCTTAAATCTTCTTGCTGAATGCCTCTTGTTTAGGACTTTGTCGAATTCCATAATTCTCTTAATAATCGAGACTATAAAAATATTGCTTTTACTTATCTTAAGATCAGAAAAACCTTCTTGTTTATTTGCGAGGTTTTTAGGATACAGAAAACAACAGAAGTTGCAAGGCAAATTCCGGAGCATAAATACTCTGGTTTTTTATTATTTTCTGTATGAACAAAACTTTAAAAAGGATGAAATGTTATTACTTTATAATTAATAATATAACATGGCAGATATTTACAAAATAGAAGATTTGACATTGAAGCAGATAGCATCTATCTGTGATCATACTTTTCTCATGCCTGATCAGGCTTTTCATGAAAAAGCAAAAGAGCTTAAGATGACTGCTTCAGCGTTAAGAGAAAAAGAGTTTTACAGTTTTCTTGAATTCACTGTTAAGACAGATTTGACACCCTACGCAGTATGTGTACTTCCCCAAGATGTAGCATATGCAAGGCAATACTTGGATAGCCACGGAGGAAGTGGAATAAAGGTAGCTTCTGTAATAGGGTATCCAAATGGCGATTGGGATAGTACAGAAGAGAAGATTGAATGTATGAAAAGAGTTTCACAGGAAGGAGCAGTTGAAATTGATCCTGTAATTCGTTATAGAGCATTAAAGGGGGGAAATATAAATATGGTTGCTAATGAAATATGGCGGATAGTAAATGGAGCTCATAATCAGATGATGGGATGTAAATATATTCTTGAGACTTCTGAACTTACACCTAACCTTATAAAAGAAGCCTGCGAAATTGCGAACTCTTGTGGTTCGGATTTTGTTAAAACTTCTACTGGAATGGGATATTCTATTGCAAGAGAAAAAGATATTCTCATAATGAAACAAAATTTTCCTCGTGGAATTAAAGTATCTGGCGGAGTTGCAGAAGCGAATTATAAAAGCTTACTTAGAGCAGCATCTGGAAGGACAGATGGAATGATAGAACTTGATCCGATGAAAATAAGAATTGGTGAAAGCAAACTTATTGCTGAAAAGAAGTCCGGATATTGATTCTAAGAGATAATATAAAACGACTTCAGGAGGGCTCGAACCTCCGACCCCATGATCCCTGCTTAATGATTTTAACAGTCATGTGCTCTACCAACTGAGCTATGAAGTCATGATAGTTTTAAAGAATAATTGTTTTTAAAAGCTTGTGGTTTTGCTTTCAACAAGTTTTTTCTCTAAATATGCATAAACACTGGCATGCTTGCTTCCTGCAATTAAATTTGTAAGAGCATATATTGTTGTTTTAATATTTTCAATGCTCCCAATTATTCCAACTATGTTGTTATGAACTACTATAAAACAATCTGTTAAAGATTCAAGTGTATCGAGAACTCTTCCATTTGTTCCAATTATTCTTGCCCTGATTTGACTCATATCTCTTCTTTTTGCAATACTTTTGATATTTATTTGTTTAAATATGATTTCTTCATCTTTCAAGAGAAGAGCAACTTTTATGCTAAATCCAAGGTTTATTGATTCTATTGCTTGAAGACAGATATATTCATTTTCAGCTTCTCCTTCAATAAAAACTATCTTTTCTTTGCTAGATAATTTTACCTTGAGTGTTTCTTCAATAATCTTTTTATTTTTAATTATTTTTCTTGTGTTTTCAGAATAAATTTGCTCTGTCATGATTAATTAAAATTCGTTTGATATTCCTTTCATGAATCCTCTTCTTTCAAGCCATTGAATTTGTGCAGGAGTATAGGTGAAGATAATATCTCCTTTACTGTCTCCTTCAAACTCCCATAGTTCAACTAGAACAATGTTTCCTTCTCTTATCCACATTTTTCTTCTTAATCTTCCAGGTATTCTGCAATTTCGTGATTTGCCATCAAAGCATGAAACTAACATTCTATTTGCACCCACTCTTTGTTCAACTTTTCCAAGTACTTCTTTTCCCCGTGGTGTTCTGACTCTTGTTGGAAAGCCTACGGGTGCTTCGCTAGGCTTTTGGTATTCTTCTGTTGATTCTTCAAATTGTTCTTCAAATTCGTCTGGCATGAATAAGATAAAGAAAGAGTATTTTTAAAGATGATGATTTATAAATGACCATTAATTATCATCTACATGAGAAAAGATTTGGTGATATTTGTTCCAGGAGCAAAATATATAAAATCAAAATATGATTTACTTGAAAAATCTATAATAAAATTCTATGAGCTGACGAATATAAGACAGCCAGTTTATATAAATTATGCTAAATTATGGGAGAAAAGATTAAAAAAATCTTCTAATGAGGTTATATGGCTTCATTGGAATGGGGGAATTAGTTTCATATCGAAATATCTTGCTACAAGAAAATTGAAAAGAATCATTAAACACTATAAAAATACTCATAATATTCATGTTGTTGGATTAAGCCTGGGCGGGGAGATCGTATTAGAATCTGCCAAAGATTTAGATAAACAAATTAAATCTATCGTGTTATTGTGTTCTATCAATAAGAATAAGAATATAAATCTTAAATTAAAAATTTTAAATATATATTCGCCTGATGATTTATTTGAAAAGATTTCAGTTAAGGTTATGTCGCCCTTTCAAGGAGGAGTTTTATTGAAAGGAAAAAATGTAAAGAATATTTCTATACCCCATCTTAGACATGAGGACTTTTGTTTAGATAAGGTGATTAAAAATGGGAAATATTCTGGTAAGAGAATTTCTAGTATAGTTAACTCATTTATCAATTAACTCTACAACAACACCAACGCAATAGGTACACCCTGAATTCTTATTATTCCTTCTGGCTGAACTAAGCCAGACTTCAAGGCAACATTGACAGATTCTTTTCCTACAATATTAAAAGTAGCGTCTTCTCCTGCACTATCTTCAATAATCTTTAAAATTTCTTGTTCTGTTTTTTCTTCTCCCTTGAAAAAACTTTCCTTGATCTCTATTGCTTTTTTACCTTCTTCGAATCTTTTCCCGAGCAATTCATCATCACAAATCGCAACTATTCTTCTATAAGAACTATGTATTTTTACTAGCATTATCAAAAAAATGTATTTAAATTTCTGTCTCTGGTTATAATTAACTCTACTGAATTAGGTAGATAAAAAATTTTACTTGCCTTTCATTCTGCAAACTGTTATTCCGCAATTAGGGCATTTTCCCTTTGCCATCTTAACGCCTCTTTTTGTCAAGGCCTCTGTCTCTTCTTTCATAACAACTGATTTTTTGCATTTAACACAATATCCTTCTGTCATTTTTTTTACCTCCTATCTCTTTTAATTAAACTTCTGTCTTTTTAAATCTTTTTTATTCTTATTTTACGATTATACTCTAAAAGAAGATTTATAAATGAATGAAAACTAATATGAATATGCCCAAGGTTAGAAAAAAAGAGGGGAATAAAAAGCCGGCGTTTAAAAATCAAGATTTGAAACGCTTGAGATATGCTTTTATTTCAGGAATACTTATTATAGTTTTATTTGTTCTTTCAATAATTTTAAATAATTTATTTACAGATAATATTGAAACATTACAGATATTATCTATGATTCAGAATGTTTTAACAATAATTTTTATTTTCTATTTCTTTTCAGGATTTATTTTACTGGGCAGAGAATATGACCGACTTTTAAAAGTAGCATCTATCTTGATGATAATTCTTATAGTGGGATTTTATCTTCTCATGCTATTTTCTGCAAGCTTTTTTGGTAAGAATATGATACTCAATTTGGATGAAAAAGTTAAGTCCATTGGATTTAATTCCGCGACAGAATTTTTTGATTATTTGAGCACGAATCAAGCAGAAGCTCAACAATATTCGGACTTTATTGTGAATGAGGTGATTCCCTTAATTCTTCCGTTAGTTATAATGATTTTTGCTTATCTTTTAGTCTTTTTAGTTGCTGCTATTATTTTTGGTGTTGGTTTGATAAAAATCGGGGGAGATGTTAAATATGCAAAGATTGCAGGAATATTGGAGATAATTGGGGCAGGTACTATGATATTCTTTGTTGGGATTTTTATTTGGCTTGGTGCTTATATTTTTATGCTTATTATTCTTTTCAGGGAATCAAAAAAACAAAACGCAGTTAAATCTTGAGGAATTAGATTCGAACTAAATTCGAGTATCAAAAAATAATCTAAACTTATGAAAGGAGGTATAAAATGACAAAACTTAAAAAAATAAGTCTATGGACTTTTGGTTTGATTATTGGGCTTGCAGTTGTAATTCAATCACTGACCCAACAATTAATCTCTTATGGACTCAGTAAAGTTCCTGGAATTCTAACCTCTCTTCAGTCAATTCAGTCTGTCTGGCTTTTGATACTAGTGAACCTTGTTTTCACATTTATCGTTGCAGTAATAGCAGCAGTTGTGTTGGCTATGTTGTATAATCTTTTATCAAAATATATCGGCATAACTATGGGATTTGAGGATAAAAAGAAAAAATAGTTTTTATTTTTAATTAGATTCCAGAACCAAGAGAATGCTTTGCACCGCATGCAAGACAATGTATAAAGAGAATTCTATCTTGTTTCATAAATTCTGTATCTGGTTTCTTGCATTCACGGCATATTACAAATTCTTCCACATATTTTTGAATTTTTTCATTTATGGGTTTACTAGATATCGCTCTTGTAATTATTAGTCTATCACCCCTTATAACTCCCGGACTTGCTAATTCTTTTAAAAGAAATTTGATGACATGACTGCAATCTCTTCTTATGTAATCACATACTTGTTTAAAATTCGTGATTATTGTTTTTGTTCCTTCTATATGACCTTCTACCCCGGGCACTTCAAATCTTTCTATTTTACTTTCAACTGGTTTTATTTTCTTATACGCTTCTTCAAGAAGTTTTTCATAATTTTGTTCATTTTCCATAGTTATTTTAGAAAGAAGGAGTTTTTAAATTTAGCCTAAATACCTTACTCTTCCCGGTCTTGGTTCGAAGATGATTCCGTCCTCTAGAAGTTTTATTATCTCTGAATTTATAGCAGAAGGATCAGAACTTTTTATTTTTAGTATTATCTGTTCTGTTTCTATTCCACCAGAATCTTCTGAAGATTGTAATGTTTTTATAATCTCTTCTCTTAGACTTCCAACTGGCGCATTTTCACTAGAATTTGTTTGTTCACTTTTTTGATTCTTTTCTATTTCAAGCTTTCTTATAAGAAGATATCGTGAATCTATTTTTTTAATTATTTCGGGGGAGATATATACTTCGTTATTATAACTCCTTAACAAACCCATTGTAATAATGGTGTCTCCTTGGTTTAAATTTTCAAATTTGGATACATCCTCGCCAAAAAGTTTTAATCTTATTTGACCTGTTCCATCATCAATTGTTAGTGTAGCAAATTTTTTCTCCCCTTCTGAACTGAATTTATCAATGATATTGGCTATAAGATTGACTCTTATTATCTGTTTTTCTGCAATTTCAAGAAATCTAAATTTTTCTTTATTGGGTGTACCTTCCTCACCCTTTACATCTTCAATGATAGGTGTTCCGTTAAGAATTTCACCTATTCTTAATTTATATGCTGTCTCTCTCTTCTTTATTTCTGCCATCTTATTCTTTTTAAAGAAAGAGTTAGTTTTTAAAGATTTATATTATCCTGCTTGTACTGGAAAAAAGAAAAATTTATCCTATTAATCTTCTTACTCCGTCAATTTGTTCAGCTATTTCTGCACCTTTTTTTGTAAGTTTTATAAGTTTGATTCTCCCCTGCTTTTCAAATCCAACTAAACCTAATTCTTCAAGCGTTTGAAGAATTTTTACAGCGTGAGAATATGTACAATCAACTTCTTTTGCGAGGATGCTTCCATAACGGGCTTTTGAAACCTTTTTTAATGCAACTAGCATTAATGCAGGTTTTCGTCTGAAAAAAATATCGAAATTATCTTTCATTGGTGATTTTGTTTAGTTTTTGGTATATTTTTTGAGTATATTCTAAAAACTATATATCTAATCATATATATCGACTTATAAACTTTTCTCATAAAAAATTCAACTAGGCGGTAGTGAAAATTTTATTTATCTTTTCAAAGAAGAAAATCTTTCACTTACTATTTTTTTAGCATCATCCCACATTTTTCGTTCTTGTCTAGGTGTGTAAACAAAAAGAATTTCATTACCCATATCATCACGACAGGGAGAATCATATTCTTTCTTTAATTCAACACAATATTTTTCAAGAGTTTTTCTACATATCCTTGAAAATCTTTTATCTCTTGGAAAAATTCCCATTAAATGGGCTTCCATACAAGAATGCTTAAATGCGTCATTAACCATCATTCTGTAGTTATTGCTTCCAAGAAGCATATATGCTACTAGTTGTTTTTCGCTGATATATTTGTATCCTTCGCATTTCATTTTAAAGTAATCTTCAGAAAAATAATCAAATGCTGTTTTTTCTTCTATCCTTTTTAATGTCATGATTATCCAAACAGATGTTGGTTTATAATAATTATTGTAATGGACTGCAACTCAAAAAGTTTAAATATCGTGCAGGGCTTAAGAGAACATGATAGATATAAAACTAATAAGAGAAAATCCTGAACTTGTAAAAGAGAACATAAAAAAGAAGTTTCAAAATGATAAAATTCCATTGGTGGATAAGGTAAAAAAGTTGGATCAAAGATGGAGAGAAATAAAAACAGAAGACGATTTACTTAGAGCAGAAAGAAATAAGATTTCTGAAGAGATTAATAAGGCAAAAAAAGCTAAAAAACCTATTGATAACTTATTGAAAAAAGCAAAGGAGATTCCAGAAATACTTGCTAAGAATGAGGGAGAAGAAAAAAAGCTTGAAGAGGAAATAAAGCAGATGATGTATCAGATACCCAATATTATTCATAAATCTGTTCCTATTGGCAAAGATTCTTCTGAAAATGTTGAAGTTAAAAGGATTGGTGAACCAAAAGTACCCAAATATGAAGTTTTTCATCATGCAGATACTGTTGAAAGACTTAATGGTGCAGATTTTGAATCAGCCAGAGAAACATCTGGAAATGGATTTTATTTTATTAGAGGAAAAATCGCTATTTTGCATTCAGCAATGCTTGCTTTTGCAAGAGATTATATGATTAAAAATGGATTTGAATATGTTATACCTCCATTTATGATTAGAAAAAAAGTAGTTGAGGGTGTTATGGCCTTTACTGATATGAACAATATGATGTATAAGATAGAAGGAGAGGATCTTTATATAATTGGAACATCAGAGCATTCTATGATTGGGAGATTTATTGATAATACTCTTGATAAAAAAGGATTACCTATCACGCTTACAAGTTATTCTCCATGTTTTAGAAAGGAAATTGGAGCTCATGGATTAGAGGAAAAAGGATTTTATAGACTTCATCAATTTGAAAAGCAGGAAATGATTGTTATTTGTGAACCTGAAGATTCTTATTCTTGGTATGATAAAATGATGCAGTATACTATTGATGTTTTTCAAGCATTAGATATTCCTGTTAGAGTACTTGAATGTTGTTCTGGAGATTTAGCTGACCTTAAAGCAAAATCCTGTGATATAGAAGCTTGGAGTCCAAGACAAAAAATTTATTATGAAGTAGGTTCGTTAACAAATATGGAAGAAGCTCAAGCAAGAAGATTAAATATCAAAGTTACTTCCTCAAAAGGCAATTATTTTGCTCATACATTGAATAATACTGTTCTTGCATCTCCGAGGGCAATTATCGCTTTAATAGAAAATAATCAGCAAGCAGATGGGAGTATAAAAATTCCAAAAGCGCTTTGGCCTTATACTAGTTTCAAGGAAATTTCTGCTGAAAAAAAAGAGAAGAAGAAATAAAGTCTTACGGGTAAACTATAAAAACCATAATCTTTCTTTATATTACATATGATAATAACTATATCAGGGAAACCAGGTTCTGGAAAAAGCACTATCGCAGATATGCTTGCAAAAGAGCTCAAGATGAAAAGATATAGTGTTGGTGATTTCAGAAGAAATATGGCCCAAAAAATGGGTTTAACATTAAGTCAACTTAATGAACTCGGAGAAAAAAAGGATTTTACAGATAAAGACGCAGATAATTGGCAGGTAGAAATAGGTAAGAAAGAAGATAATTTTATTATTGACGGAAGATTAAGCTATTATTTTATTCCAAACTCAATAAAACTCTTTTTAGACGTACATCCAACTATAGGCTCAAAAAGAATATCTGGTGATAATAGACCAACAGAAAAAACATTGGATGATAAAGCTACATTAAAGGCATGGCACGAAAGAGTCGAATCAGACATGAAAAGATATAAAAAATATTATGGTTTAAATCCTTATGACCTGAAAAATTATGATATTGTTATTGATACTTCTAATCTTTCAATTAATGAAGCTTTAAAAAAAGTAAGAGAGCTTGTAATAATTCCTCTTAAGCGTCCAAATACTAAACTTAAAATCCTTGCAGCAGGAGATATACACGGAGATTCAAAATTATCTCAAAAGCTTGCAGAAAGAGCTGAAAAAGAGAAAGTTGACTTGGTTATCTTAACAGGAGACATAACCGGAAGCGTGCAAACAAAAGGACTTATAAAACCGTTTATTGATAGGAAACAAAAAGTTCTTTTTGTTCCCGGAAATTGGGAAACAACAGAAGATGCTGAAGACTTCTCAAGTATGTATGGCATAAAAAATCTGGATAAACATTATGCAGTATATGGTAATGTGGGAATATTTGGAATTGGAAGCAAAGATTGGGCTCTTTTTCCAGATAATCAAAGAACATTTAAAAAACTTGACAAAGATTTTCAAAAAATAAAAAATCTTGAAAAGAAAATCATGATTTCTCATTTACATGCTGCAGGAACAAAATCTGAGCTTTCAGGGATTCCAGGCAATGATGGAATTCGAAGGGCAATAGATAAGTTTCAGCCAGATTTGTTTATCCATGCACATATTCATGAGTTAGATGGTGTTGAAGAAAAGATAGGCAAGACAAGAGTTATTCATGCAGGAAGAAGAGGAAAAATTATTGAAATCTGATTTTAATTATTCCTGATAATCACATGATTTTATTTTTTCAGAGCTAATGTAAGAGTCATTACTACTATGGCCAGTAGGATACCAAATATTTCCAATACACTCTTCATTATTTCTTTTGCAAATCGCAAATTCTCCTCGCCTATGAGTTTCTAATCTAGCAAATCTGCAAAGTCTTTCCAATATTTTTTTATCCATTTTTTAGCATCTCCAGATAGCTTCTTTTTTCAATATCCTTCTCTTCCAAACCAAAAAATCTCATTGCTTTTTCAATATCTCTTTCATATTTTGCTTCAATCTCAATAAAATTTCCTTTAGTAGTACGATCTAAGAATATTTTGCATCGACCAAAATCAAATTGGGCTCTTGTTTTATGGTAGTAAAGGGTTTCATTCATGCCTATTTTTCCAAAAATTTTTCTTAGAACATCAATTTGTTCTTCACCCCCTAAAGAAAGCTCTATTTCTTCTCTTGAACCAAATTTATCTTCAATTTTCTCTCCCTTGTATGTTATTATGGTCCTGCCTTTTTCCCGCCTCAGTCTAAGAAACCCATTTCCTACTTGATAAAAAATATTTGTTTGATCGAAAAATTCTGGATTGCCTAAAAAATAAGTCATTTCTTCTAATTTACTATTATTAATTTTAATTTTAACTTCTGTTTCTATCATTTTATTTTCTCCAGAATGTAATCTACTCTTTCTTTTATTGGCATTACTGGAACAATTATTAAATTATAATCAAAACTTTTATAAGTGGAAATTATGGCCTCGTGAATCTTTTTCGCCTCAGTATTATCTTTTTCTACTCTCAATCCATCATTTTCAAAAGGAAGTAAATCCAAGATAAAAATAAAATCATATTGGTTTTTAAAATCAAAACTTCTTAAGGGTTCGGGAATAAAACCTAGCCTAAGCTGGCAATAAGCTATCCCGTCTATATGCCCCCTGTCTAGAAATATCAATCCCCCTGTCTTTTCTTCCGCTTCTGTTTCTTTTTCTAATTGCTTTCTGAATATTTTAATTTGTATCTCTTCATATTCTATTTTAATGTTCTCAGCTAAAACCTCTCTGGCAGATTCTTCAATAACATAATATCCTCTCTTTTTGAGTTCTTTTATTAATGTGCTCTTTCCGCAGCAGGGTCCGCCGGCGATAACGATTTTTTTGGTATCTTTCATATTACTACCTATACCTGTAAACTATATACATATTACTGAACAATATTTGTCAATAGTGTTGTATATAACAGAAAGCCTTAAAAACTCAAGAATTATTACAATACATAAGATGTTAACGAATGATGAAATAAAAAAAATAGAAGATTTTGTTTATGCAAAACCAAGAAGCATACAAGAGATAGCAGAACATTTAAACAAGAATTGGAGAACAGCAGACCGTTACATAACTGAAATAGAAAAAGAGTTTGGAACAATATGCACCAGAGTATTCAGGGGAGGCACAAGAGGAGCATTAAAGGTTGTTTATTGGGCCAGTGTAGAAAAAATATCCCATAGTGTTTTTCAGGAACAACTTGAAGAAAACATCATGAAAGGAAGAACCAAGGATGATTTTTCAAGCTTTGATATTTTTCAGCATGTTGATAATAAAAAGAAAGATGCATGGATAAAGACAGGAGAAAGTGAATCAAAAGTAGGCAGATTAAAAGAATTTACAGATCTTTTGATGACAGCAGAGGATCAAATTATCTTTTTTTCTGGAAACTTGTCTTTTATAAATTTTGATGATGGAAAAATAAATGTCTTTAAAATTTTAGATTCTTTAGTAAAAAGGGGAATAAAAATGAAGGTAATATGCCGTGTGGATGTAGCAGGTAGGGAAAATATTGACAAACTCCTTTCATTAAATTTTAAATACGGAAAAGAACGAATTGAAATAAGACATAGAGAACAACCATTAAGAGTTACTATTATAGACAATAAAATATGCAATCTAAAAGAAATTAAAGAACCTACGGGAAGAGAAAAAGAGCTTAATAAAAAGATTTTTATATTCTATACAATCAAAGATAAAGACTGGATAGAATGGCTTTCTAGAATATTCTGGAAGATGTTCTCACAATCTATTAATGCAAATAAGCGAATTGAAGAAATGAATAAATTAAAATGAAAATACGAAAAGAAAATATGCCTGAAGAACCACCCAAGGAAAGCATATACAAGAATGAAAAAGCGAAGAAAAGAGTAGAAGGCATAGAATTTACACCAATCCTTGATGCAAAGCAGACAGTAGAAATAGTTGAAAGGCCCAAGCCGAGATTAGAAGAAATTGAAAAGATAGAAAAACCTCTAGCAAAATCTGAGAATAAACGAACAAGTAAAAAAGAGGTTAATTTTGAAAAACCCCGGAGTGCAAAAAAAGTAAAAAAAGGAATAATTGCCCTTACTGGAAACTCTATTTTGATCATTACTGAAAAACCCCAGGCAGCAGCAAAAATTGCAGCTGCTCTTTCAAAAGGAAAAGAGAGAAAATATTCCGAAAATGGAATTCCTTTTTATGAATTTCAAAAAAATGGTGAAACAGTTATTGTTGCTTGTGCTGTAGGACATTTATTTTCACTTTCGCAGGATGTAAAAGGGAGTGACTATCCTATTTTTGAAGTATCATGGAAACCTAATTTTGAAGTAAGGAAAAAGGATTTTACAAGAAAATATTACAATGCACTTGTAAAGCTTGTAAAAAGAGCAAAAGAGATAATAATTGCTACAGATTATGATGTTGAAGGAGAAGTTATAGGGTATAATTTAGTTAGATTTATTGCAAATCAAAAAGATGCTAAAAGAATGAAGTTTTCTTCTCTTACTTCTGATGAGCTTGAAGATGCTTATAAAAACGTACACACTACAATTGATTGGGGCCAGGCAATAGCAGGAGAGACAAGACATTTTATTGATTGGTATTACGGTATAAATCTTTCGAGGGCATTGATGAATAGCATAAAAACAACAGGTAAGTTTAGAATTATGTCCATAGGAAGAGTTCAGGGTCCTGCGTTAAACATGATTGTTGAAAAAGAAAAAGAAATTTTGGCATTTAAACCAATTCCATTCTGGAGAGTTTTTATTGATGTTATTGATAAAGAAAAACAAAAGTTGAGATTAAAGTATGTAAAAGATATTTTTATAGAAAAAGAGCTTGCCAAGTTTGAAAAACTTAGGGGAAAAGAAGCAGATGCTAAGACAGAAAAAACACAACAAACAATAATTCCACCTGCCCCATTTGATTTAACAACATTGCAGACAGAAGCGTACAAATTTTTCTATATCTCTCCTTCAAGAACACTTCAAATTGCACAGCAGCTTTATCTCTCTGGGCTTATATCCTATCCAAGAACAAGCAGCCAAAAAATTCCCGAAGCTATAAATCCTAAAGAAATCTTAAAAAAACTTTTGAAAAATTTTTCCCAAGTTAAATTGGCAGTAAGACAAACGCCTGTTGAAGGAAAGAAAAGTGATCCTGCTCACCCATCAATATCACCAACCGGAGAATTTCAGCAGCTTTCTGGTGAGGATAAGAAGATATATGATTTGATAGTAAAAAGATTTATTTCTTGCTTTTCGCCAGATGCTAGAATAGAGAACAAAACAATAACTGTTTCTGTAGATGATTTGCTTTTTAAAGAAAGAGGCCTGGAAATAAAAGAAAAAGGATGGATGGAAGTATATGATGCAAAACTTCATGAGAAAGAGCTTAAAGATATGAATGGAAAAGTAAAAATAGAAAAAGTTGAATTTGAAAAAGATGAAACAAAACCTCCAAGAAGGTTTTCACCTGCTTCTATAATCTCGGAATTGGAAAAAAGAGGATTGGGCACAAAAGCAACTCGTGCAAACATTATTGAAACACTTTATGACAGAAACTATATCACAGACAATAAGTCGATAAAAGCAACATCTCTTGGAATAAGCCTTATTGATACATTAAGAAAACATTCTCCGGTAATAATAGATGAGAAGCTTACAAGGGACATGGAAAAAGATATGGAAAGAATAAGGGAATCAAAAAAAGATCTTGAAAAAAGAGAAGAAGAGACACTTGAAAAAGCGAGGAACGTATTAAAACAGATATCTGCTGATTTTCATAAAAAAGAAAAATTAATTGGAGAAGACCTGATTAAAGCTACACAAGAATTTTGGAAGCAACAAAATACTGATAATGAAATTGGAGAATGTCCTGTGTGTCATAAAGGCAAACTTGCAATAAAGTTTTCTCCAAAGAATAAAAAGCATTTTGTTGCTTGTAATGCTTATCCTGATTGCAGAACAACTTTTTCTCTTCCGCCTTTTGGCATGATAAAAAAGTTAGGAGAAGGCAAGGTTTGTGAGCAATGTAAGTTTCCTCTTTTGATGTGCTTGAGAAAAGGCAAGGGTCCGTGGATATTTTGCTTTAATCCTTCTTGTCCTTCAAGGCAGAATAAGGAAGCAGTAGTTGATAATGATAAAGAAAGTTCGAGTGCCATTGAAGAAGAGGGTAGTACCAGAGAAAAAGTAGAAGATAATTCAGAAAGTGGGGAAGAATAAGAGTTTTGTCTACGCCCTTGCCCAAAATCATAACCAACCCTTTTTTCTTAATCCTTCATTGACTATCTCAAAATCTAATTCGCTTTCTTTTAAGCTTCTATGCTTATTTAATACTGCTTTTCTTTTCCCACCGCTTATCCTCAATTCTATGATGCACTTACTCCAATAACCAGTTATATCTCCTCCAACAAGTCGTGCTTGTTTTTCTTTACCTTCTTGGAAGTCATCTTGATTGATGAATCCATAATAAATCTGATTTGTGACAATTATCGGAATATTTCTATTTCGTGAGATGCTTGCTAAAATTCTCATGTGCCTTGCAAGCTTTGAATTTATTGCTTGGATGCTTTTATTTTCTTCTTTTGCTTCTGCTAATTCTAAACGATAAAGCATTGTCATGCCATCAATAACAATAAGGCCAATATTTGATTCTGTTTTTATTTCTTTTAATAATCTAGTTAAGGATTCATCTTGTTCTTCAAAATTAGTTGGTTTTAAAAGGATGATATTTTTAAGTGCTTTTTCTGTTTCTTCTCCACATAGTTGTTTTAGTCTTTCTATAGAAAATCCTCCTTCTGTATCTACAAAAATAACTTTGTTTCCTTTTTTGGCTTGGCTTGCTGTAGCCATCATGCAAAAATTAGTTTTTCCACTTCCTGCAGGACCATATATCATTGTAATGACATCTTTATCATAACCACCATCCAACCATTTGTTTAGGTCATGGCTTCCGGTAGAGATTTTATTTGATTCCATGATTACCCATAGATAAGGGAGTTTTAAGGATTATTATATTGGGAAGGCTATCTTTTTTGGTCAGGTTGAATTGGTCTTGTTAATTTTTCATTAAAATACATTGCAGGAGCAGAATAAGAACTTCCGCAGAATAGGCATTTATGGTCTAAATGATAATCTGAAATTTTTATTCTAATTTTTTCTGGACAACTTCTGCAACTATACTCATAGATTACGTCTTCTTTTTGATTAATCATTTAACCTTCTGTTATAGCTTTTTTATAAATATTATTGTTATAGAATATAAATGATTATTACTTCACAGCTTTCTTAAACTCTTCTAAGATTTTATCTGCGTCTTTTTCTGCAGATGCAACAGCATCTTCTAATGCTTTTTTTGCTGTTTTTCCTTTTGTAATTATCTCGAAGATAACAGGCTTGTCTGGATTCTCTTTTTTCCATGCAGCTAATTCTACTGAACTGTCTTCGTTAAGATAATTTCTAAGTAATTCAGCAATTGTTTGATTGTCTATCTCTATCTTAAGATTATTCTTTTCGTCCTTGAGAATTTTAATTTCCATAATTTAAATCAGAAATCAGCATTTATAAAACTTGCTATCGTTCTTTGTCTTCGTCAACAACTTCAATATCCTTGCCAACAAATGCTTTATCTTTTTCTTCCTTTTTCTTAACAAGTTCGTATATTGTTGGTGTTTTCCCTTTTATTTCCTTTTTCTCTATAGTACTTACTGCTCGTAGACCATCTAGTTTTGGTGTTTCTTTCTTGCCAAAATCTTCTAATTGCTCTCTTCCAACCTCATATCTTGTTTTATGGGTAAAATCTTTTTCTATTTTTTCATTTCTTTTCATAAGCTCTGCAAGAGGAATGTTTTCAACAAAAGTTTCATCAATCCCCTTTAATCCTGCTTGTTCTATCATCTCTTTTTTCATTGCTTCTCTTTTTTTCTCCCCCTCTGCTTCTTCTATTTCTTGCAATTGCTTTTCTTTTTCTTCAATCTCCCTCTTTCTTTTTTCAAACTCATTTTCTCTGAGTATTAACTCTCTTGGATCTGGTTTTATTAATCTAACACCAAAATACTTCTCTAATTTTTTTATTAAATTGAGATAATTTCCAGGCAATTTGTTTTGTTCGACCATTTTTATAGCCATTTCGCTTTCCCCCAAAGCTTCTCCAAGTTGTTTCGCAGTAATCTTTCTTTTTCTCCTCATATAAAGGACTATCCAATGAAAATTATCAACAAGCATAGCTGGCTTTTGATTTAATCTTCCAATCATAGAATTTTCATCAATTTTCTTTATTTCTTGTGCAAGAGTTTTTTTCTGCGTTTCTGGGGGTTTTATTCCTGCAAGTCTCATCATTCTGGCCCTTATGCTTTCTGTTCTTTCAGAGTATTTAAGCTGTTCAAGAGTTGGTGTTTTTAGAACAGGAATATTGTCTATAAGTGAGCATCTTTCACAAACTTTTGCTGAACCGCCAGCATATATCCCTTCAAGAAGCTCTACTTCTTCTTCTGTTCTCTTGCATCTGATGCATCTTTCCATGATAATAATAAAAAATAAGCATTTTTATTCATTTGTATATGGTAGTATAGGGTTAAGTTTATTGACTTAGTCAACTCTTATTAGTAAGGTTATTAAATCTATTTCTACGAGTGAATATATGCAAAAGGTAGTTGTGATACCGACTTATAATGAGGCAGGAAATATAGAAATTCTTATCAATAGAATTATTGCGCTTAATATTAAAGATTTGCAAATAATTATAATCGACGATAATTCTCAGGATGGTACAGCTGAAATTTTGAAGAGAATGTCAAAAAAATATCATCTTTCATATTTTATAAGAAAAGATAAAAAAGGGTATGGTTCTGCCCTTAAGTTTGGACTTGAAAAAGCAAAAAATTTTGATATTATCATAACGATGGATGCGGATTTAAGTCATAATCCTAAAGAAATTCCAAGAATGATAGATAAGATAGAAAAGGGATATGCTCTTGTTATTGGTTCGAGGTATGCTGCTGGAGGGAAAACAATTAATTGGCCAATTTTAAGGAAGTTCACAAGTCGAGCAACAAATTTCTTTGTAAAAACAATGCTATTAACCGGTGTAAAAGATAATACTTCAGGATATAGGGCATACTCGGGAAGAATTATTAGAAAAATATTGAAAAGTGTTAATTCAGAGGGTTATTCTATTCTTGAAGAAATTCTATTTTTAGTTAAAAAAGAAAAATATAAAATTACTGAAATTCCTATCACTTTTGATAATAGAAAAATAGGAAAATCAAAAGCAAAGATGATAAAAGAGATGGCGGGATTATTACAAACCATGTTACGATTAAAAAAGAGGAGTGTAAGGCGATTCTTAGAATATTGTATTGTTGGCGTATCAGGTATATTGGTAAACGAGGGTTTACTTTGGCTATTGACAGAAGGGGCGGGATGGCATTTTATAGTTTCAGGAGCAATAGCCATTGAATTATCGATTTTGTCGAATTTTGTATTTAATGATTTATGGGCATTTAATGACCGAAGAAATGGAAATTATTTTTTTAGAATGTTAAAATTTAATTTTTCGAGAATATTGACAGGTATTTTAAACCTGGGAATTTTATGGTGTCTAACTCAAATAGGATTAAATTATTTATTGTCTAATCTTATAGGCATTGCAGTAGCAACTATTTTTGGTTTTACACTTTGTTTGAGGTGGGTATGGAAATGAAAACTAATTCAATTGAAAAGGGGGGAAGAAAAGAAGTAATAATATTTTTAATATTCATTTTAATGCTTCTCCTTTTAGGTTTATGGTTTATATGGTCAAATTCCCTTTTACTGTGGGATGAAAACGTCTTCTTGGGAAATGCAAGAAGTCATATATCTTTAAGTAACTTTATAGAGGACTTTAGATTTCCACTTCTTGAGTATATAATTGCAAGTGTATGGTTTTTCACAGGTGAAAGTGTTTTTTCAGCTAGACTTTTATCGGTTTTTTTCTATATTCTTTCTGTATTTACTTTTTATCTTATAATGAACATTCTTTTTAATAAAGATAAAAAAGTGATATTATTTTCAGCACTGTTTGCAATAACACCCGTAATGCTTTATTGGTCGTTTAGAGTTTATGCAGATATTTTATCTATGGCTATGAGTTTATTAGTCGTATATTTCCTTATTATGTATAGTCTGTCTAAAAATAAGTATTCTTTTATTGTTTTAGTTGGATTTTTTTCTTCAATGGCATTTCTTGCAAGATTCGCTCTTGCAATACTTGTTTTTTCTGTTTTTGTTTATCTGATAATAAAGAAAGATAAAAAAGCATTTTTTTTATTTGCATTAGTCTCACTTTTGTCTATTCTACCCTGGCTTTTTTATAATTGGATTAATTATGGAAATATGTTTTGGGATCTGTTGTACTATCAACAGAGTGTTAATATGTGGACAACAAGAGAGCCAATTATAAATGAAATTAAAAATATTGCTTTAAATCTGGGTTTTCTTATAATCTTTTTTATTCCGGGCCTGGTTTGTTTTATAAATAAGATGAGTGGGGAGATTAGGGGGAAAAAAGCAGGAATATATTCTTTTTTATCGTTTTATATTCTTTTATCCATAATTTATTACACTTTTTTTGTAAATCTTAAGGATGAGCGATATGTGATTATAATGTTACCCTTCTTCTTTTTAATTTCATTTTTTGGACTAAATTATATCGCAAAAAAGATATATTTCTCTGGGCGAAAAATTAAAAAAATAGGGTGTATCCTTATAACTTTCCTATTACTTTTTTCATTCATCTTTTTTTTAAGTATAGATCTGTCTAAGTTTTATGCTAGTTCAGAATGTCAGAAAGAAAATGCAATTCTTTATTCTATAAACTATATCAAAAATAATTCTCTCTTGTCAGATGGAGATGTAATTATTTCAAATCATTGGCCATATTATGCTTATTATTTTAATGTTAAAGCTTATGCCATCTGGGGCTCTAATCTCGATGAGAAGATAGAAGAATACAAACCAAAGTTATTTATCTTAAAAGAGAATGATGGAACAGATTATACCACAAAGTCAATTGAATCTAGTGAGAATATAATTTCACTGCAAAATTTTTCAGATAAATGCGGCAATAAAATAAAGATTTACGCAATCAACTTTTCAACTTCTTCTTTATCTTGAAACCCTTCTATCTTCTCTTCATTTATTATTACTGTCGGAGCAGTTGTTACATTATAAAAATAAATAAGAGTTCTTATCATATCCAAATCAAGACCAGTATCAAACGAATAAATTTTTATCTTATCTGAAGTATACTTGGTTTTTAAATTACTAAGAACATATCCCTGTTTTTCACTTTCGAGTTCATTATCTTTATTTGAGTAGAAAAATAATACTAAATTGTAATCAGAACCGCATTTTTCTTTTCTATTCTTCATGAGAAGATAGTGATTCACTTCTATAAGCGAGTAATATTTTTTTATCTCTAATACCTGCTTATTTTCTTTTCCTAGACTATTTTCCATAAAAGTGATTCTTGAGGTAATATCCTCTAACTTTTCTTCAAGCGGGATTACTGAGTCAGAGCATGGATTATCTTGAAAGAGTATATTCTGAAGCTCTATAGACATAACTTCAAGTTTTAAAGAATCCTGCATTTCGTTTATAGCAGAAACCTTCTCATTCATGAGATAAATCCCAAAGGTTAGGCCCAAGATAAACATAAGCGTAGCAATAGAAAATGCTGCTACATACTTGTTAAAATCATAATGCTTTTCCGCTTTTGGAAATTCTCTTTTTATTTTTCCTACCTCTACCATGATTATATAATATTAAGTTTATTTTTAAGTGTTATGTTCATGTCTTTTTAGCATTCTTCCATTTACATAACTGTTTTTCCCCCATTTTATCTCTTTTCCCGTGATAATATAAAAAATAGAAAGAACCCACCAAAAAGCAAAAAAGAAGAAATAGAATAATGTAAAGAGGACAAATGCAGAAAAAACTCCCCTTTTCTCTCCAGAATAATACTTAGTTATAACAAAAAAAGATGCCATTAAAAGTACCCCCGCAACAAGAAAGAAAACATACTGGCTTGTTGCGTAGTCATATACTAATTCCATTATATTTTTAAGAGTTATATTCGCGATAAGTGAACTGACATCAAACCCGGTAACACTAAGTTGAATAAACCAGTCATAAACAAATTGGAGATTGTAATAAAAAAGGACAAATAAAGAAAGAAATGTTAGGAGTATGGTTATATACGATGCAGGTAGAATAAGCATTGATAAATCATTCTTTCTTCTAACATTAAACAGATGATTGTAATCCCACGAATTTCTCATAAAACCAGTGTACCATCTTATTCTCTGTTTATTTAATTGAGAAAAACTTTCAGGGGTAATCGTGTATACCATTGCACCAATGCTGTTCTTTATGGTATAACCATAACTTTGCATTCTCATAGCCATTTCTGTATCTTCGGTTATATTATCTTCATCAAAACCGCCATGCTTAGCAAAATACTCTGCTCTATAAAGAGAAAGAGGTCCGGGAATTATATGTATTGCCTTGTTAAGATCAAACATTTTTCTTAAGAATATTCCCATGAAATATTCTGCCCATTGTATTCTTTGCATGAACCCCCTATGATTAAGTACATTTAATGAAGATGTAACTGCCATTGTATTCTTGTCTTCAAAATAACCTACCATTTTTCTTAATGAGTTTTTATCAAGGATAGTATCAGCATCAAATCTGGCTATTACTTCTCCTTTTGCTTTTCTTAAACCAAAATTGACAGTATTTGCGCATCCACCATTCTCTTTTGTAAATATCCTGACTCTTGAAGATTCAAATTTTTTTATTCTTTCATAAGTTTTGTCAGTGCTTCCATCATCCACAACAATTATCTCAAATTTATTTTTTGGATAGTTTATATTTAGGAGAGATTTTATTGTTTGCCCTATGCTGTTTTCCTCATTAAAGACAGGAATAATAATCGATACGAACGGGAATCTTTTTGGTACTGGGTCTCTTATTTTATTTCTATTACCAAAGTAAGTAAGAAGAATGAACGCAGATACAAAAAGACCAAAATAAGCAGTGATATACACTGAAAAGGATAAAAGATTCATGATTACTTAACCTCGTTTTTTTCTTCTTTTTTGTTTTCCCTTAGTTCTAATTCTTCTCCATCTTTTCCATTTGCTTTTTTTTCAACATGAAAATATTCGTAAAAATTCTCTGTTAATGAAAGTTCTAATGTATGGCCTGCCCTTTTTGTTCTTACAAGACCAACATCAATATAATGTTTGATATGGTCGTATGCTTTATTTCCTCTTATTTTGATTATGACGCTTTGTTTTACTGGTTGTTTGTAAGCAATTATGGCGAGTGTTTCTTGTTCTGCTTTTGAAAACTCTGCTTTGCCTGTAGCAAAACGGTTTATCATATCAGAATATTCTTGTTTTATATCCATTTTCCATAATTCATCCTTATTTAGAAATTCAATAGCAGAGTCAATATTTTGGTATTTTTCTTGAAGTTTAACAAGAAGCTCCTTTAGAATAAGTGGATTTATATCTGTTAATTCAACAAGTTCTTTTACAGAAAGATATCTTGCAGATATAAACAATGCCGCCTCAATCTTTTTGAGATTTTTTACTTCTATTTGCTTATCTAGTTCTTCTTGGCTTTGAGATGTTAGTTCCATTTTCTCTTTTTTCTCTAGAATATACTAAGAAAACAGGATTTTAAAGGTTTGTTTTTTTGATTTTGAAAAGGTTTTTAAAATTGGTTTTTCTGTTATTTATAGGTGATGGTCGAGTAACTTCACGAGCCTAATCCATATGAAGGCGAGCGGGGTTATGAGTGAAAGAATCGCCTTAGAATTCTAGGATGAAAATGGATATTTATGAAAAACACAGAGCATCAATAGAAGATTGGGTAAAATCATATCAAACTGCTAAAGTAATAATGGATTTCCCTTCAGATGTAGATTTATCTTTTGAGAGATCAGGAACATTAGCCTCTGTAAGAATGTCTGTTGATAAAGTTACTTTTGCTATGAATGGAGGATGTTGCATAAACATCAATCCTTATTTGGTTGAAATCAATACTTCTGAAAACCTTCGCCAGTTTATTTATTCTCATGAAATTGGTGAAATAACATTGTTGGATCCGCTAACTTCGATTTGTTTTTGTCTTGCAAGAACTTTCAGAATTCCCATTGTCCCAATCTCCAGAATAAAAGAAAGACAAGTGAACAGAAAAGTATATGATTCTTTTTGCAAAAAATCTAATTCGAATAATGCTTCTGAAAGAATGCGTAAACTTGTTGAAGAATGGCTTGATTTAAGACCAGAAGATTATGGAAACAAATTGAGAGATACTAATGAATATATCAAAAAATATATGCCTTTTTTAATGTAAGATTAAATATTAGCAGCATACCTCAATATAGCACCAATTCCTGAAAGATGAAAGAAGGACATACCTTCTTCTGTTTCTGTCGATATCATTTCTATGCTCGCCCCAATATCTTCTGCTTTCCTTGTTAGTTCTTTTATCTGCTCTTTAGGAAGTTTTTTGCTGAGATATAAAACATCAACCGCAGCACTATCCAGATATTTTTTTGTTGGTTCTAATCCATAAGCAATTTTCGTTTTTTCTTTTCCGAGCATAGAAAAAAATCTTTCCATTAGTTTTTTTTCTTTGATGATTTCCTGTTGTGCAAGTATATCGCCGCTTGCTTCAACAAGGAGGTCTATTCCATGCTCATCAGCATAACCAATATCTTTCATGCCTATAATTTTTTCTTTTAATGCAGTTACGAGATTTCCTTCTTTAACAAAATCATCTTTTGTTGGCATTGGTCCACCAATAATAATACCTTTAAGATTTTTCATGTCAAAAAATTGTGCTTTTAATGCTTCTGCACATTTTCTAAAGAATTCAATTGCAGTATTTTCAATTATTCTGCTATAACGAGCAGCACTCTGTCCACCCGCTCTTATCTTTCCAGGAATAAATGATTCAAGATGTTGAAGTATTTTTATTCTTTTTCCTTCTAAAACTCCTATTGTTGCTTCTTTTCTTTCTATGACAAACAAGCCATAAACATCTTTAATTTCTACAAGTTCTTTTAATGGTTCAACAATAAAAACTTGGTCGCATCTATAAAGTCTAATCCCCATTTCCTCTGGTGGTTGAAATGCCCATATTCTCATATCTTCTTGGCCCTCAACAGAAGAGACATTGCCAGAATATACTGCTATGCCATTGGGAGGTGTTGTTTGTCCAAGCATTCTCAATTGTCTTACTATTCTTTCAATTGCTTCTATAACGTTTTTTTGTGTTGTCCTGCTTTTTATATTTCTTGCTGTTGATTTTTCTGATTCTAACTGGTCTATTACAACATTGAGATTAGAACCAGCTGGCACGAGTACTGTAACTAGTTCTGTATGTCTTCCTCTTATTTTTTCGAGTTCTTCGATTATATCTGCTAGTTCTTCTCTTGTTACAGGTTTTGTTTCTAGTTTTTCTGCCATGTGTTAGTTATATAATATTTATTAAAGAAATTATTAAAGTATTTAAAACATAAGGTCAAGCAAACTCTACCTTAAATTCTTTCTCTTCTTTTATCTCTTTAGAACAAGTTACTGCTTTCAAATCATTCATGCAAGATTTTAATATTTTTCTATCATCTTTATTTAAACTTAAGATTATCTCTGCTTTCATGGATTTTTTAGCTTCTGATTTTATTTTTCTAACTTTTTCTATAATTTCAACAAGTTTTTGCCATACTTTTTCATCTTCTTTGTTTAATTTTACATCAAATTTTTCCGGCCATTTTGAGATATGGATACTTTTGTCTTTTTCATTTTCCTTGAAATATTTTTGATATATCTCTTCAGTTATGAACGGCGTTATCGGTGCCATCATCTTTATTATTGATAGAAGTGAGTTATAGAGTACGTATTTTGCACTTTCTTTTTCTTCATTTGTCCCATTGTATACTCTACCTTTGACTATTTCCATGTAATTATCGCAGAAACTCATCCAAAAAAACTTGTCTGTTATGAATCTTGATTGAGAATAATTATACTCCTCAAAATTCTTTGTTGCATTTTCTATGGTTTTATTAAGTTCATTTAAAAAAAGCTCATCTGTTTTTTCCAGCTTTTTGGGTTTTTTATTTTTATAATCCTTAAAATTCATAAATATAAATTTTGTTGCATTGAAAATTTTGGTTATAAATCTCATTCCAGATACGAGTTCTTTTTCTTGATATTCAACATCTTCTCCTAGTTTTGAGGATGATGCCCAGTATCTCATTGCATCTGCGCAGTATTTTCCAAGAACTTCTTGAGGTTGAACAATATTTCCCTTTGATTTGGACATTTTTTCTCCACCAAGTGTTACAAATCCTGAAACAACAACATCTTCAAAAGGATTTTTTCCATAATGAAGATTGCTTTTCAATACTGTATTAAAAAGCCAAAAAGTAATTATCTCACTTGCCTGTGGTCTTAAATTCATGGGAAATAATTTATCTTGTGTTTTCTTATCCATCATTTCTATAGCTAATCTCGGAGTCATAGAACTTGTGAACCAGGTATCAAGAATATCTTTTTCTCCCTCAAATTCACTGCTTCCACATTCACATTTCTTTTTTGGATTATTTTTTAATGGGTCTATTGGAAGGTCTTTCTCTTCTGCAAGCATAACTTCTCCACATTTCTTACAATACCAAATAGGGAAAGGAACTCCAAAAAATCTTTGTCTTGAAATAAGCCAGTCCCATTGGAGCCCATTTACCCAGCTGGAATAACGATTGTACATAAATTCTGGATACCAGTTTAATTTTTTACCCCATTTGAGCATGTCTTCCTTAAGATCGAGATATTTCACAAACCATTGCTTTGATTTGATAAATTCTATTTCTGTCCCACATCTTTCATGAACTTTTACATCATGTTGTATTTGTTTTTGCTGAGTAAGTAAGCTTTTTTCTTTTAAATCTTTTATAATCTCTTTTCTTGCCTCATGAACTTTCATGCCTTCATATTTCCCAGTAATAGAAGTCATTTTTCCAGAAATGTCTAGTGCTTCTTTAATCGGAAGATTGTACGCTCTTTGCCATTCCATATCTGTTTGGTCTCCGAAAGTACAGCACATTACTAATCCTGTTCCCTTTTCAGGATCTGCTCTTTCATCTTCCATTATTGGAACTTCAAAATTAAATAGGGGAACTTTTGCCATCTTTCCTTTTAATTTTTTATACCTTTTATCAGAGGGATTATAGAAAACAGATACGCAAGCAGGAAGTAATTCTGGTCTTGTTGTGTCAATCTTCAAGTCTTCTTTTCCAATTTTGAATATAATTGTATTAAAGAAAGAATTTGTATTTTTATCCTGGCATTCAACTTGTGAAATTCCTGTCTGGCATTCAGGACACCACATAGATGGTGCTTCTTTTCTATATACTCTGTTTTTCTTATAAAGATCAAGAAAACTCCACTGGCTTATTTTTCTTGAATGGGTGTTAATTGTAGAATAAAGAATATTCCAGTCACAGCTTATTCCTATGTTTTTCCAATCTTTTATGTATTCTGGAATAAGATTGTCTTTAAGAGTTTTTAGGCATAATTCTACAAACTTATCTCTAGGCATGTCTCTTGCTTTGATATTATTGGTCTTTTCTATGAGCCTTTCTGTAGGTAGGCCATTATCATCTGTTCCAAATGGGTAAAAAATTTCAAATCCTTTCATTCTTTTAAATCTCACAAGAAAATCTTGCTGTGCATAAGAAAAAGCATGGCCTATATGCATTTTCCCAGAAACAGTCGGAGGAGGCGTGTCTATAGAATATATCTTTTTCTTTGAATCTTTGTCAAATTGATATATTTTTTCCTCTTCCCAAAATCTTCTTATTTTTTCCTCTACCTCTTTTGCAAGATAGTTATCATTCTCAGCCATAACCTTTTTAAACAACCTTATATTTTAAACCTTATGGCAGACAATATTATGACTCCCTCAGGATCTGGCGGGATTATAAGATATGACGAAGAATACCCTAGTAGGTTTATGATAAAACCAGAATATATCATTGTTTTTATTGTAATTGTTGTTATAGCTATGGCTGCTTTAAAATTATTCTCTAACTGACTAAAATGATACCAGGATTAGACCCTAAAAAAATGGCTGCGATGATGAAGCAGATGGGCATAAAACAAGAAGAAATTTCTGCAAATAGGGTCGTAATAGAGCAAGACGATGGAAAGATTATTATTAATAACCCTTCTGTTTTAAAAGTGAATATGCAAGGAAATGTTAATTTTCAGATTTCAGGAGATATTGAAGAGCAGAAAGATGTTGAAGAAAGTCCCGAAGATAAGTTGAAAAATGATATTAGGACGATTGTTGAGCAGACAGGCGTTTCTGAAGATATTGCAGCAATAGAGTTAGAGAAGAATGATGGAGATATTGCTGCGACGATTATTGGGTTGAGTAAGTAGGTGTGTTAGTTATAGTTTCTTTTACACATCAAAAATACTTTTTATTTATGCTATTCTTAATTTTAAAAAGTAAAGGTATTTTTTGGGCTTCAGAAATTCTTGGTTTCTGATAGTGCTCAGAATCTAGCGATTCTGACATGTTCAAAAACCCGAACAGAATAATGTTTTAGTAGATGGTTTTTGACATAAATCCTTATTAACGACAAAACTCTTATTCTGTTATCATGATACAACAAACCCCCAAATATATTGAAAGCCTTGAAAAAGCCAGGAGAAGCAGAAAAATAGCAGATCATATGGCATATATGACTTATCCTATGATGGGCGATAAAAGGCTTCTTTTAAAGATTGTAGATGAAATTTACAGTGCGCTTATCGGTTCGATGAACGCCATATTGCAATATGAATATCTTAAAAAAAGAATAAGCTTGTCAAATGATGCGGACCAGAATCTAAAACTTCTTTTCGAAAAATGTAGCCAAAGATATGGTATTTCTAATGATGATGTTTATTCTATTAGAGAGTTTTTTTCCTTATATCAGCAGCACAAAAAAAGTCCTATAGAGTTTCAGAGAAAAGATAAGGTAGTTTTAATGTCAGATGATTTTAGGACAAAGATAATAGATTTGGAGAAAATAAAGAAATATATTTTTCTTGCGAGAAAAATTGAGGAAAAAGCGAGCTTTATTTTTAGTCAAGGGTTTTGAGTTTGTAAGAAAAAGATATAAATACTGGTTTATATACCCTTTTCTTGTCCGAATTACTTTAAAAAAGAGGATTGAAGATGTAAATCATATTCACAAATAGCCAAAATGCTGGAACAAATTATAAAAGAAAAAACAAGTGCAGATCATTTACTTTATGTAAGCTTAAAATATACCAAAACTTGTGATGTAATATTAAATCTGATAAAACGATGGTCTGTGATGATGGGTGCTTGCGTTGATGGTCTTCTTGTTCAGGCTAAGAAAAATAAAAAACTAAAATTAATTCCTATTGCACCCAGGCAAAAGATAGAACTTGTTAAAAAAACCTTTAAAAATTCTCCTGAGATAATGACTATAATGGAGCTTTATGAGTTTTTTAAAAGAGTTGACAACCTACCCAAGAAAAGAGAGTTTGAATTCAGAAAAAATGTGCGTCTTGTTGTTAATGATAATGGAAAAGAAGTGATAATTGATTTAGAAAAACTAAAGGAATATTCAAAGAATTTAGACATATTTATTGAATACATAAAGAAATATTTGGCTTAGATTAAATTAAACTGATATTAAGGTTTAAAAACTTAGAAAGTTAAATCAAAACATCAAGAAAACCTTCAATGTTGCCGCCGAAGGCGCAGTTAGGTTTTCTGGATGATTCAAAATTTAAACAAAAAGAAAAAATTTATGAACATGGGAAAAGTATATGTGGTGATATCTGGAAAAGGAGGTGTTGGAAAAACAACTTCTGCGATAAATATTGGTTCTTATATGAATAGTCTTGGAAAAGAAGTGATAATAGTTGATGCAAATCTTACGACCCCTAATGTGGGTTTGCATTTTGGTTCTCCTATTGCTCCAATAACTCTAAATCATGTTATTTCTGGAAAAGCAGATGTAAAGGATGCAATATATGCGCACGAATCCGGTACAAAAATAATGCCTTCTTCTCTTTCTATGTCTGAGTTAAAAAATATTAAAATAGAAAAATTATCCGATGTAACAAAAAAGCTTAGAAAAATGGCAGATCATGTTATATTAGATTCAGCAGCAGGGCTTGGAGAAGAAGCAAAAGAAGCAATAAAAGCTTCTGATGAGATTATTGTCATAGCAAATCCAGAAATATGTTCGATAACAGATGCTTTGAAAACAATAAAACTTGCAGAGCAGATGAAAAAAAATGTGATTGGAGTTATAATTACGCGATATAGGGGAGATTATCTGGATATGAAGCTTGATACGATTAGGGATATGTTAGAAGTTCCTATACTTGGAGTAATTCCTGAGGATAATTGCATAAGGGAATCTTTGCATAGGAAGAATCCTGTCGTTTACACTCATCCAAGGAGCAAGGCTGCGAAGGCTTATAAGAAGATTGTTAGAAGAATCTTGGGTCCAGAGTATATTAAACGGGGCAGGATTCAGGAAGAGGGATTTTTTAGAAGGTTTTTGAGAAAGTTGGGGTTTTAGAAAAAATTTTAATTAATAAGATAATGAACACCTCTTTTATTTATATCTGCTAAATAATCCTTGATGTTCTTTCTTCCCAATGTCTTCCAATAACAAAAAAGTATCTTCTTCTCCTAATTCCGGTTTTCTTTCATTAACATCGTATGTCTTACCATTATCAGAATAAGCTTTTACTCTTATCCCATCAAGACTACCAAAAGGTTTTCTATCAATATAGATTTTCTGATCTGCACCACGATAAAAATATTTAACTATCCCGGCATATTCTCTTTTGTTTTCATCAATATAAAACAATCCTGTTCTTGGTTGTTCGATTGTTTTTGTTTCCAACTCTTCTTTCTTTCCACTTGTAAATACTAAAACAGCACATTCTAAAGCAATAGCAGTAGCTAATGCAAGACTGAGGGCATTAACACCTTTCCGTGATTTAAGGTCTTCTGCGGTTATCATTTTCTATTTCTCCCAAGTTTTATTTTTATTTTTTCATAATCGCGCATATTACCATGCCCAAAAATAAAACCATACACAGCCGTAACAAGCCCAGTACCATATGCGAGAGTATAAGGCAGAGAAGCATCAACGAGATAATGGGGGTTTATATTAGCAGAATCAATCCATTTTAATACAGAACCCATAATCCCAATACCCAAAATAGATGCCCCATAACTCAATAAACTTTTTGTTTTATACTTTCTAGCTTCTAATTCTAAACTACTTCTAGTTTCATCTAGAGATGCCGTATGTTCAAGTTTACTTTGTCTGTTTCTTTGTTTTTCCATTTTATCGTCGTGTTTTTAGCACGGCATAGTAACAACCACAAGATATTTAAGCATTGGTAGTCATATATTATGACTACTATGAATATATCAGAGCTAATAAAATTAGGATTCAACAAGAATGAAGCAAAAGTCTATCTTTCTCTTGTCAAATTTGGAAATGCTGATGCAGGAATGATTATTAAAGATACAAAATTTCATAAAAATATTGTCTATGATAATCTTGAAAAGTTAATTGACAAAGGAATTGTCACTTTTGTTATAGAAAACAATGTTAAGGTTTTTAAGATTGCTAATTCAAAAATGTTAATTGAATTATTTGAAGAAGAAGCAAAAGAAGTAGAAGAAAGAAAAAATATTGCACTTAAAATTTCTAAGGAAATAGATAAAAAAATTAGAGAGATTCCATTTAAGCAAGAAGCTACAGTTTATAGGGGGGTGAAAGGAGTAAAAAGTTTTTATTATAAAGGAATTGAAAATAATCAAGATACCCTTGCCTTTGGAGCTCCTCAAGAATCAATAGATATTATGGGTGAAATATTCTGGAGAAATCTGCAGGTTAGAAGAAAAGCAAAGAATATACATGCAAAATTAATATTTAATCCATCCATAAGAGATTATGGAGAGACCATTAAAAATAGTCTCACTGAAGTTAGATATTTTGAAAGAGATTTTGAACCAATGTCTGAAACCCATATTCAGGGAGATGAAGTAGGTATTATTGTCTGGACGAAAGAACCCCTTCTTTTTTTAATAAGAGATAATCTTGTTGCTGAATCTTATAGAAAATTCTTTGAAAAAATGTGGAAAAGCGCTAAAAAGTAAGTTTTCAGCAAATATATTCAATAACATAAATTCTTTTAAACATAAAATAAATATCTTCTATATGAATGACGAATTTTATATGAGACTTGCTCTTGAGCAAGCAGAATTAAGTCTAAAAGAAGGTAATTGGCCTATTGGCGCAGTAATTGAATTAAACGGAGAGGTTATTGCAAAATCTCGTAATCAAGTTTATACTTTAAATGATAGATTAGCCCATGCAGAGATGCTGGGTTTAAAACAGGTTCAGCAACAACTTAGCGAAAATAAAAATCAGGCAACAATTTATACTACATATGAACCTTGTCCAATGTGTTTTGGAGGAATTATTCTAAGTAGAATAAAAAGAGTGGTATGTGGTATAGATTTAGATAATAGTGGGGCAATGTACTTCAGACAAAAATTGCCTTTATTATTCAAGCAAGATAAATTTTCTGTTGATTTTGTTAGCGGAGTTTTAGCAGATGATTGTACAAAAGTGTTTATGGCAAGTGAACTAGCTAAGGGGTTGAATAAAGAAGGGCTTTTGAGAAAAATTGCACTTTAATTTTAAGGGACATATATAATCAAAAATATACTTATTTAAAAACATTCAAAAAGATTAATTAACATGCCAGCTAAAAACCAAATAGATTATAGGGCCCATTTAATTTTAGCTATGATGCCCATGATGGAAGCAAGAAGAAAGAAAAATTGTTTACATCCTGAAGATATTCAAATAAAAAGAGAATTTATCAAGTTATATTTTGGAAGTATAGAATTAAGAGTGATGGGGGATAAAGAGATGGTGTATTCTCAAAGAGTAAACTTATCTAGTGAAGTGCCAAGAGCAGAGGAAATATGTAAGACACATAATCATGGTGATTGTACTTCTACTCTTACATCGCCCTTCGGTAGAAGAACATTAAAGGTGAAATTTAACAATATTAATTTAAATTATATAGCACAATCCATCGAGCTCATTGATACTTATTTAACAGGAAGACTATAAACTACTGAACTTTCCAACCGCTTTCTGCTTTCTTATCCGGAGAAAGCAATATAACCTGGCTTTCATCATCACTAACTGATGCAAGAAGCATACCTTGGCTTTCTAATCCTCGCATTTTTCTTGGTTCAAGATTAACTACAACAACAATCTGCTTTCCTATGAGGTCTTCTTTTTTATAATACTTTTTTATTCCTGCGCATATTGTTCTCTTTCCTGTTTCTTTTCCCAAGTCTACTTCAAGCTTTAGAAGTTTGTCTGCGCCTTCAATGTCTTCTGCTTTTTTTATTGTTCCTACTTTTAATTCTACTTTCTTAAAATCGTCGTACTTTATTATGTCTGACATGTTAAGAATTAATCTTTATTATTTAAATATCTTACTAAAATAAATACTATCTGCCTATTGAATGTGAACTGCTAAAACCGCCCATTCCACCGCCAATTGAATGCGAACTGAAAGAGGGAGAACTATGGGAAGGAGAGTTATAGGAAGGTGTGTAGCTAGAGTGATATTCTGGTTGTCTAACATGATGACTGCTTTCAATAGTTGAAGCAATACTTGTTGGATTATAATGATGAGAATCACTTTTTCCTAAAACATAACCTGTAATCAAAGAGCCTATATCAAAGCTACCAGAATAATAATCATCACTAGAAGTATATTGGCGAGCTTTTCTTTCTATTATTTTTAAACCATCTAGCTTTTCAGCAAGATTATCTCTCTCGCTCTTCTTTTCCTTTGCTTTTTCTTTTAATTCACTAAGAGTCATATCAATTTCTTCAATTCTAACAACTAATGTATCGTCTGCTGTTCCAGGATATTTTCTTGCTCTAGCTTTTAGATCTGCGATGTCCTCTCCTTGAAGTAATTCTTTAAGCTTGTCTGTAAGTTGGGTATGGTATGGATCTTTTGCGCTGTCCATTTCAGCTCTTTCATCTGAATATCTCTTGTAATCTTTGTCTAATTTTTCAATTTTAGCAAGTGCGTCTCTTTTATTTGCTTCAATTTTTGCTCCTGCTTGCATAACTTGTGTTAGTCCTGTTTTTTCAGATAATTCTTCTTCATAAACTCTCATTTCACTTACTGTTTTTTGAAGTTGTTCTTCTCTCTTGCCAATCTCAAGTTCCATTAATTTAACTCTAGAAATTAAAGAATTATAAGTATCCCTCATTGCTCTGAAAGTTGTTTCTTCTCCTGTTTGAGTTTTTTCAAATCTTCTTGCTCTCCAGGAATCAAACCATTTCATAATTTTTCCAGAGGTATATTCATTAGTATCGAATTTTTTACTTACTAGCTCCATGAATAATTTATTGCCCCTATATGCAGCAAGTTTTTCATCAACATGTGTTTTTTCTTCTGTCAATCTTTGAGTATACTTGTGAAGAACTTCATTTTGTGTCTGAGCAACACTCGCTAATGTTGTATATTCTGGAATTTTACCAAGACTTCCTGCAACTTGCTTTCTAAGATTGTCTCTTTCTGCTATTTTTTTGTTTAATTGTTGTGTAATAGAATCAAGACCTGATTCAGATTCTTTTCTTTGTGATTGAGAGTCAGCCATATATTTTTCAATCTCTACTCTTCTTCTTTGTTTTTCTGCAAATGCTTCATTAATTTCTTTTTGAATATCTGGAAGTTGTTTAATTTTTGCAATAGACTGGCTGGATAATTCTGGGCTGTAGATATCTGCTAACTGAGTAAAAGCTTGTTCTCTTTCTTCTCCAAAAGATGTTATTTGCCTTTCTAAACTAAGTATGCTTTCATCTAATCCATTTGTTTGCCTTTCTACATCTCTTATTTTATTCTGAACTTCACTATGTACTGAACTTCCGCTTGTCATTTTTTATTTTTTAGTATGGATACTCCCCACCGCAAGGTGGAACTCCTTTCATTGTTATTCTTTCATGTAAATAACCTCTTTCCTTTACTGCCATTTTTGAATCGTCAATAACATTGTTATCGTTTATATCATTGCGTATTTTTGTATAAAACTTTGGATCTTTTCCAGCAGCCCTTACATCATCTGGAGTTTCTCCACCTGATAAAGTAACTTCTCCAATTCTATAACCCCATTTATCTACATTAAGTGTTGTTTTGCTTTCTTCATGAAGAATTCTCTTTGGGAGAACTCTTCCATTTGGATCTTTTTGTTGCAATACTGCATAATATCTCACAACTCGTATTCCAGGATTATCTGGCATTCTTCTATCGCAGTCTAATATATAGGTAGTATATTCTTGGCCTAAAATAGCATCTAAATTTTCAAGTCTTTTTTCTGTTTCTTGCAATCTTGGAACATCAGGATTTTCAATAAATTTTCTTGCCTCTGAATATATTTGATCAGCTTCTTTTTTTGCTTCGTCTTCTTTTGCTATTGCTCCGATATGTCTGTAAGTTTCATCTAATTTTCTATTTAGATGAGAAAAATCAGTTATGTCTCTTTTTATGCCTGCTAAATTTTCTTTATTTCTTTGCGCTTCAGTTAACTGTCTTGTTTCTAAACAACTAATCCCGTTTTTGTACGCAACTTCTGCTCTTGTTTCAAAAACATTTCCAGGTTTCATATTCTTGACTTCTGCAAATAATGAATCTAGAGACTGTCTTGTTGAAGTTAATTCTTCTTGGGCGCCTATAAGATTGTTAGCATCATTTAAATCAGTTTTAGCAGTATCTAAAAGCGCAACAAAACCTGCAACCCTGTTTCCAACTTCTTTGTAATTTGATTGCGTAACTGATTTTTCAGCAGAACCTCTTGGGCAGAATTCATCTAAGAATAAGTCAATTTGTTTTAATTTATCACTTGAATTTCTTAAATCATCTTTTAATCTTACTTTTTCACTTTCTGGAAGTTGATTCTGAACAGCAATGTTTCCGTTGATATTCGCCCATGCTGAGTCAATTAATTTATCTTGCCTAAATACTTCTTCAACTCTTGTCTCTACACTTTTTTCAAGAGCATTTCTATGAGCTATTTTTCCGGTAATAACACTACCCCAAACAAGGGCCGTTACACATAATAACCCCAACGTAGGAAGGCCGTATCTTCTTCCTATTCTTGCTCTGTCAACATACATCTCAGCAAGTTTGTATGGCAAATCTCTTTTTGGTTCTATAAAACTCTCTCTTCTATCAAAATAAATTTTAGTAGCAGTTGCTATTCTTTCAGGGTCAGGCTTTATTCCTCCAGCGATATCTGCTTCTATTAATGCATCGCTATATCTTTTTTTTAAATCATCAAGATGAAATTGTTTTTCAGTATCCTGGCCTATCAATTTAAGCTCGTTTTCTATTGCCTTTATTTCTAGTTCTACCTTTAATTCTATTGGTTCTGGTTTGGAAATACTTTGATTCATCAATTTTCTATCAAAAACAACTTTTTAAACATTTCTATTTTGTAGAAACTCTGTAATAGTAACAAAACGAAAGATTTATAAACTTCTTTTTTGTTCTAAATTAAACAATGGTAGAACAATCACAAACTACTTCGCAGGTAAAACCGATTCTTGAAGTTAGAGAAACAAGTTTACAACCAGTTTCTAATACTACAGGAGTTTTAAAATATCTCGAAGATTCTTTTAAATATTTAGAAGCAATTGGAATAAGAATAAGAGATAAGAAAGAATCTAGATTAGTAGAAGTATTGCAGGAAGTTGCAGATATTGATCAGGCTAAAGTTTTGAACATTGCACAAGTAGTTCAATATGCTCAAGCATACAATGAACTTATAAGGGACAATGTAAAAGAAATGAGATTCTCAGATAGATACGGAAGAATTACAGAGTTATCAGATTCAGTAATAGAAGATGCAAACACTGCTGTTGAACAATTAAAAGATGGAAAAATAGATAGAATGGAAAAACTTCATAATCTTGGCGTAAGAATAACGAGAGGAACACCTGGATCAAGATTTGATAAAGTAAAAGAAATTTGTGAGCAAGTTAATGGCGATGTAAAAAAACAAGTAGAATGTGAAAAAGCAATGTTAAACGCATATGTTCAATTTAGGTCTGCATTAAAAGAAGGAGAGGCATTATCAAAAGAAGTTTTGAAAACACAAGAAGCTAATCTTCAGAAAGCAAAGGATGCTTATGTTGTAGCAAATGAAACTGTAGAAAAACACACTGCTGATGATTCTGAAAGATCAAGATTGCAAGGAGAAAGAGACAGATTAGATTTTGCATTTAAAAATGAGAGCAGGAGATATCAATTAGTTAAAGATGTTTCAGAAGCATTTACAACCGCGTATGCTGCAGGAGAAGTCCTTATGGCAAAACTTGCTCAATCTCATGAAAGTAAAGATCAAATATACAGAAGAGGAGTAATAACTCTTGAATTGCATGATAGTTTGTTTACAGCAATGAGCGCAGCTTATTCTTCTATCCTTGGAGGACTTGAAGCAGCAGAAGTGCAAAATGCAAGGCAAAAAAGTATAGAAAAAGGATTAGAACATTTATCTCAATGGGGCGGAGATGTTAATAAAAAAGTAATAGAAGCAGGATACGGCGTAATGATTCACGCAGAACCGATTAAAAATGCTGTTGATGCTGTAATAAAAGAAAGATTAGAAAGTTTACAATTAATAGATAAATGCAGACAAGATTCTACAAGAAATGCAGCAGAAGTTTCTCAAATAGTTGAAGAAGGCAAACAAAGATACCAAAAAGCAGTAGAAACCTATTATGCTGGTGCAAAATAATTAATAAATTATTTTTCTTTATTTTTTAGCTCTATTTTCTTGAATAATACTTCAGGTTTCTTTATCTCTCCATAAGTTAATTGTTTTTCAATATTCTCAAATTTTATATCAAAGCCAAGAATTTTTGCAATTTTTTCGCTTGTTTCTGGAATAAAAGGCGAGAGAAGTATGGCTATTGCTTTTATGCTGTCAACAAGTTCGTAAAGAACTTTTTTATCATGGCTCTCCCAGGGCTTTTTGTTTTGGACATATTCGTTGCATACATCAACAAAAGCGAAAATTTCGTTTAGAGCTTTATCAAGCTCAAAATTTTGCATATATTTTTCTATTTTTTTTAGTTCAAGCTTTTTCAGAAGTTTGTTTTCTGTTTTCTCTAGGCTATATTTTTCGGCAAGGGCGCTAACTCTTGATACAAGGTTGCCAAGTTTATCTGCGAGTTCGGAATTGTTTCTAGATAATAAAATTTCTTCAGAATAATCAGAATCTTCAAATACCGAGCATTTAAGCAATGAATATCTAACAGCATCTGCCCCATATTTTTCGATTAAACTTAAAGGATCTATAACATTTCCGAGTGATTTAGACATTTTTTGGCCCCCAATATTTAGATATCCATGAACAAGTAGTTTTTTTGGAAGTTCTATTCCAGCAGACATAAGTATTGCAGGCCATATAACAGAATGAAACCAGTTTATTCCTTTTCCTACAACATGAACATCAGCAGGCCAATTTCCACTTGCTCCAGAATAATAATTGATTAATGCGTCAAACCAAACATAAATTTTAAATTTTTTGTCTATCGGAGAATCTATTCCCCAATCAAGATTTTTTCTTGAAACACATAGGTCTTTTAGCCCTTCTTCTTTTAACCTTGATAGAATTTCATTCTTTTTTGATTCTGGAATAATATAACCTGAAATGAATTTGATTAATTTTTCTTTATATTTACTTAATTTAAAAAAATAAGTTTCTTCAGACATAAGTTCTGGTGCCCTATTATGTTCCGGACATTTTCCATCAACTAAGTCTTTTTCAGTGTAATATGCTTCACATCCAGTACAGTATAATCCTTCATATTTACCTTTGTAAATTTCTCCAGCATCATAAACTTTTTTAAATATTTCTTGTGCAACTTTTACATGTCTGGCTTCTGTTGTTCTAATAAAATCATCATTGGAGATATTCAGTTTTTTGCAAAGTTCAACGAATATGGCAGTATTTTCATCTATAAACTCTTTTATTGGGATTCCTTTTTCTTTTGCTACTTGAGCGTTCTTTTGAGCATTTTCGTCTGTTCCAGTTAAATACCAAACTCCTTCTCCCAAAAGACGATGCCATCTTGCTATAGCATCTGCTAGAGTTTTTTCATATGCATGACCGATATGGGGCCTTGCATTTACATAATCTATCGCAGTAGTTATGTAAAATTTCTTCTTACTTTTCTTAGTCTTGCTTGTTTTTTCCATGCTCTTAGCATGAAAAAAGAATATAAAAAGCTTCTTATTTTTTACCTGCGAGAATTCATCAATCTCTCAAATAAGCTTTTAGAACTATCATCTGGCATTTCCTTTTTAGCATAATTCTCCCTAAAAGCTTGAAGAACATTAACAGAATTGTCCAGCCATTCTTCCTTTAAACATAATTCATCACATAGCATCATATTTCTATAGCCGATGTCATATAAATAAGCTAAATCCATAAAATCACAGCATTCTGGAACAGGATTTCTAACAATAGAAAGAAGAATTCTTGAACCTACATGCGCACCCTTATCTTTAGAGATAATCATCTTCAAAGCATCCATCATTTCATGAGGCTTGTCTAATTCAACATAAAGATCACCACGCGCAGCCATTAAATTGAGATTTTTTTGATTCTTGTATTTTTTTGCAACATATTCAAGACCTTTTTTATTTTCAATTTTTGCAATTATCTCACTGTTTCCCACAAATTCTCTAAATTCATCAATATCTCTTTGAGATTCTACATAGGATAAAAAATACTTTTTGAACCCGGCTTGTTTAGCTTTTTCTATTTTTTCAATTTCATAATCTAGAAATGTAGGACCTTTGACTATTAAACTTGGATTTCTAATGTGAATTGATTCACCAGGATAAACTTTATAGTCTGGACCGCCTTCAAAAATAAGATGATTTCCATCAATTATTTTTTCTAAAGGAGCACCATCTGCACCTGCTTTGAATAAAACACTTGTTGGAGTTTCCACTTCAATAGGATGATTTAAAATTAATTCTAATCTTTCTTTATTGGGAATAACTTCCTTGACTCTCAACTGTCTTCCTTTAATATCAAAATAAAGTGGGATAGGATTAATTAGACCTTTTACTATGGAAAATTCTTTATCCAAATCAAAAGCACTCATCATCGCGCTATTCAATCTTATCCCACTCAATCTTTTATCTCCTGTAAATTTCTCAAAGTGTGGAAAACTGGGCCATAATGTTACATAAAAATTTAATTTGTTTTCCATTTGTCGCTTATTTTTAACTTCTTACCGAAAACAGGGGCTAGTGCCGCATATGCTGCCTTAACCTTGGCTATTCCTGCTGCTCTTTCATTTTCTTTTACACTTTCTATCTGTCTCTGCTCTATCTCTTCCTTAAAATAATCTATTTTCTTTTTTTCATTGGCGAGTATACCAAATGTTACATCTAAGATTCTCTCGGGCTCGCTTAAAATAGCAATATGATCTGCGCCCAAATAAGATTCCCATTGTGACTGGATTATTTTATTTTCTACAGGGAAGTCGCTAAGAGCATTTCCATAAGGTTTTCTAATCATATAAACAGAGAATTTTTTCTTTAATTCTTCCATTATATCTTTTGTTTCTATCTTAGCTTCAAGATTTACTTTTGCATATTTTTTAGCCGCATCCTTTTCAACAAAGTCATATGGTGCTTCATCTCCTACAAAAATAAAAATGGGTTTTTCTTTTGCCTTAGGCATGCTGACATTTCGTGCATAATAAAGTGCGCACATTTCATAGCTTTCTCTATAGCCCGGACCACCATTTCTTTCATGTGGGAATTCTGCTAATCTTTTTTTAATATCAAGGCCATTGACAAATGGTCTTACTAACAAACCATTTTTATCACTAGATACATCATTTATTAATGCAAAACTTATTCCTCTATTCTGTCCTAGATATGATTTTCCTTCTACATCAAAGTAAGGCGCCTTGCCAAAAACTATGCCTGGATAATCTCCCATTGAAAAAGTATCGTCTAATGCAAAAACAAGAGGAGATTCAAATTCTGTAATTAAAGAATTTGGAACAAAATCTATCTTAGGGTCACTATTAGAAGCATAACTTCTATCAGCATCTTTGTCATATTTTCTTCTTGCAGCTCTAAAGTCATTATGTTCTGGTCTTTTCCATTCGCCTGGATCAAAACTTCCTGATTCTGACATTTTATCTTTCACCTCCTTTCAATTGTTTGATTATTTTTGATGCCATATTATTCCCCCCTATTTGAATGATTTCGATTTACATTAGTAACATCAAGTTTTTCTCTTGCTATTCTTTCATTGCTTATAATATGGCTATGAAAGTCTTCTAAACGATGCATCGGAGCACATCCCGGAGTATACCCCCTATAAACTACATTTCTTGCATCAAGTAGAACTTTTGCAAAATTTCTGCCAGAAGGCTCTCGTTCAAGAAAACTAAATGAATAACTTCCCATACATAACCCTCCACCATAAAACGGCCCACTAACACTTTCAAGCGGGTGAGGTTGTTCACTTAAAAAAGCGTGGTTTCTCCAGCCGATATCAATTGCGAGTCTATGACCACTAAATAAATAATATTCTTTATTAGATGGACTTTTCAAAACATAATCCTTAACTTTAACCCAAACAGATATAGTACCATCTGCTTTCTTTCTATAGCCATACTCTTTAGAGGTGGGTTTTTTATTTTTATCTAAGTTAATCTTATTTTTCAAAACATATTCAGGAAGAATAGCCTCTACCTGTGATGCAATTAATTTCTTTTGATATATTTTCTTAAATTCTTCTAAAGATAATGCTTTATTGAGAGCATAATGTTTTCCAGCTATTGATACTGCTCCTTTCTTTGCCTCATTTATCTCATAAACATTATTATTGTAAACTGCAAAATTATTAAAATCGAAATTAGGAATTTTTAGTTTTTCTTCAACTAATCCTCTAGCTTCTTTTATTTCTCTTTCAGAAACTTCCATGCTAGTTTCTTCTTTTTCTTCTTTCAATTTACCCTTTCCAAGAATGCCTTCTAAGTCAATACTATTATCAAGATAAGGAATAACCTGATTTAGCACAAAATTCTCCAGCACACTTCCCTTATTTTGTACTTTGAAAATTCCATTAAGATATTCTTTTATTTCTTTGTTGCTGCTTCGAAAAATTCTTTCAATAACTTCTAACTTGGGACCTTCCTTAACAATAAAAGAATTTTCATTTTCTCTTCCATAAAATATTCTTCCATCTAAGATAAAAACCGGTGTATCTTTCATCATATCTAAAAATAAGTTTTCTTCTGATTTTTTATTTGTCATTTTTTTTGTCCTTAAGCAAATTTTTTATCCAAACATCTGCATTAATCTTTCTTTTGCAATCACATTTGTTTTCAGTTCCTATAAGACCTGCTCTAATATCTTTTGTAGAATCATATTTGATTGACTTTCTTATTGCTGGCCCATAAGAATCAGGATTCAAGACACATCTTGCTTCTGCAGCCATTAAACCTCCGATTATATGGTTGCTTATAACAACACTTGGTGTTGGAGCATGGATGCAACTATTAGAAATTCTTGCTTCAACCAATGCCTTATCACTATTTAATCTGCAGTTTAAACATGAAGATTTTCCAGGTTCATAAACAACTACTTGCCCTGCTTTATAATCTGTCCCACCACTAATAAGGGGGATATTGTTTTTTATCGCAAAGTGATTTAAGATTGCTCGAGTTGCTAAATTATCAACACAATCTATAATTACGTCGGGTTTTATCTTCGATAAATCTTTCTGAAAATTTTCATCTACTCTTTTATTTATGGTTTCAATTGAAACATTTGGATTTATTTCACCAAGTCTTTCGGCTAATGTTTCTGCTTTTCCTTTATCAACTTTTTCATAAAATAAGATTTGACGGTTCAAATTAGTAGTTTCAATAACATCATCATCAACAAGATATAGTTTTCCTATATCTGCATACATAAGACCTATGCCCAAAAAATTACCAAGAGCGCCAGCACCTATTACAAGTGCTTTTTTTCCTTTTAATGAAGAAGGCTTTATTTCACTTCTTTCCACTATTCCTTCTAAATTAAATCTTCCTCCAGAAGGAGAATATGCAAATCTATTAACTGTTTTTTTCCCCATTACTTTATTTAGAATCTCACCAGCCATGACTCCAGATATGATTTCAGAGACTATTCCTTCCTGCTTCTTTCCAGAATAATCTCGTATATCTGAATAATTTGAAGAAAAGAATGCTCCCTTTTCGTCACCTTGAACAATATACATCGGGATATCATGATTAGAAGCGTATTCATAATATTTTGTTATGGTCTCTACGTCATTAACACAAGAGACAATTAGATCTGGCTTTTGTAAAAATTTTTCAGTTACTTCATCCAATTCCATCTGAAGTCCGTAAATATTAATTAACGGATTAATTCTTCGTAATTTTGCTTCCATTGCTTCTACCTTTGACCTACCCTCCCCAAGTGAAGATATCAAGAATTCTCTAGAAGTATAATCCTCTTTTTTAAAAAATGCTCTAGAATCATCATATATTTTTATATTTCCAACTCCTAGCGCAGTTAGAGAAGCTGAAAGAAAATTAGAGATATTATCCGAACCAACTAAAGCAATATTGAAATTTTTTAGCTTATTTTGGTCCCAACCCTCAATTAATTCTTGTCTGCCATATCTATTTATTGATTCCATGGGAAAATAATATCGAAAAATTTACTTTTAGTAGTATTTTTTTCACTGATTTTCTTGAATTTTCTTGGTAGATAAATATTTGATTTCATCTTATTTTTTATGTCTGCCCGAATTTTAGCTTCATTAATTTCAATTCCAGGATCATAATTGACAACTCTGACAGGGACTTCTTTTAATTCGCATTCATAATTTGCGCAATTAAAACAGTATTTAGCTGTTGCAATCTTTCCAAAGGGTGTATCTCCTCTTGCGTTTACAACCAAGCTGTAAGCAAAGCCTACTTTTTGTGGCATTCTAAGAACTACTTTTTTAAGAGGAATACCAATAAGAGGATTTTTGTAATTATCATCAAAAGTAATTTCCAGCCTCTTGCTAAGATTACTTCTATCTCCAATAGCTAAACTAGATTCATCTAATTTAACCTTTTTTATTTCATCCCCAAGAAGATTTATTTCAGTATAAATCCTTGAATAATTGCCAGATCCGATTTGGTCAAGAACTGTTTCTATATTTTCATCATCAGTACCTGAATGAAATGGGCTGAAATCTGCATGGCTGTGCCACCAGCCCAAAACTCTTTTTTTCATCGCCCTTATCTCTCTTCCTGCTTTAATTACAGCTTCTGCTTCAAGTTTAGTATCTGCACTACCATTAATCTGGTCTGGAGCAAAATAAATATCTTCTATTAATCTGTTTTTATTATTCTCACCAGTTATGCAATAACCTATACATTCGGTATGCTTTCCTGTTTCATCTTTAATTAGTCTGGCATAAAGCTGTGCCTTTTCCAATGCAGGACGGCAGATGTATAATTTTGAAAATAAATTTTTTTCTGCGCAAACTTCAGCAATAGGTTCTTCGTCTCCACCCAAAAGCAATTTTTCTAATTGGTCTACCATTTTCTCTCCTGTGCATTTATATTTGTTATTCCGATTTTTTTAGCATCTTCATAAGAAATTATTCGATGAGAAAAATTGTCTCTGCTTAGACTTCTGTGGGGAGTTCCACCGTAATTTCCATAGCCCCTTAAAGTAACATTTCTCGCATCTGTTAATAGTTTAGCAAAAGCTTTTCCTTTGTCCCTATAACTATCAATATAGGAAAAACTATAATTGCCCATGCATAAATCGTGTTCACCTAATCTGTAAAACGGGCCTTCTACATTTTCAATTGTATGGGGTTGTCTTAATAAATAAGGATAATTTCTGTCCATTCCCATATCAATTCCAACTTTGTGAGAATCAAATCTAAAGTAGTCGTTACTAAAAGGTGCTTTTAAAACATGCTCGGGAACATTAACATAAACATAGAGGCTATTTGATTTTCTTATAAAACCAAAACTCCCCTCGTCATAATTATCAGAAGAATTTGCATGATTTAACTTATAAATATTTTCTTTTAATCTGGAATAAGCAGAACTATCTGCCATTTCTTCTTCTAAGGCATTGATTCTCAAATCTAAAAGAGAATTATTCACAAAATGTTTTTTAAAGTCTCCTAAATTCATCGATTTTACGAAAGAATAATTTTTGCTACCAATAGAAACTCTGCTTTTTTCAGTGCCTTCTTCTCTAAGTAAAAATACCTGTTCATTAAAAATTGCAAGATTGCAATTATTGCTTAATTCTAAAACTTTTGAATTAAATTTAGGGCTAATAGAAACATTCTCTTGTTTTTCCAATCGGTATATTTGTTTCCTAAACAAATCTCTTTTTTCATCAATATATTTCCTAGTCATTTCATCTAAGTTATCAGATGTCTCTTGTTTCTTATCTTCAGGTTTTATCTCAAGTAATGCCCTCAATGCATCAAAATCCTGCCTTAAATAAGGAAAGACTTCATTAAGAACAAAATTTGCGATTTTATCTGAAGATTCTGAACTTTTATCATAAACGTTTTTTACTGTTTCTTCTAAAAAGCCTTTTTTGAATCGTTCACAAGAAGGTTTTAAAATTTCATCAGATATTTTTTCAAGAACTTCGATTCTCGGACCTTCTTTTATTAAAAAATTGTTGGTATTCGGGTCTGAACTTTGAAGGCAGTAATATACTCTTCCATCAATAAAAAAAACCGGACCTAAATCTATTAACCCGAATACCAAATGATTGTCCAAAATCGCCTTTTCAAGTTCATTGTCTGCCATTTTAACGGATTCTGTAGACTAATCCGCCGGTTTGGATAGATGCCACTTCTATGTCAAGTGCCAAATATTCAACATCCTTGTAGTTCTTTTTCTCGAACAACCCTTCTACTCTGTCCTTAAGGTCTACACTCTTGCCATTAACAGCAACTGAATACTGTTTTAGCATTTCTTTTTCTATTCCCCTTAAGACCTCTGCTTCATCCTGGGTTGCTTTTTCCTTATCTACCATATAATCAAGAACTTCTTCGACAAGACTCTTGCAGTATTGTTCTGGAAGTTTTCTCGTTATGCTTGCTTTTGGTCCAGATAAAGCGGTTCTTAAATTTGCGATATAAGAAACCGGGTTAGGATTTGTTTTTGCCATTTTTACCTCCTGCTTGTTTATTTTGTTGCGCCTCGATTAGAGACAATAAAGTTTCTTCTGGTTTTCTGATACTCTCCCCAGAAATTGTCATGTCTGTTAAACCACTACCGGGAAGGTAGAATTTATAGGGTGAAAGATTTTCTTCGATTACTGATTTTAATCCTCTGGCACCCATGCCTTTTTCAAATGCAAGTGTTGCTATTGCATCATAAGAATCCTCTGCAAATTTTATATTAATTCCATAAGAAGTAAAATCTTCTTGATATAATTTTATTGGAGATTCTTTTGAAGTTTTTAGAATTTTTACTAAATCATCTTTAGTCAATTGCTTAAATTTCGCAATAACCGGAATTCTTCCAAGAAGTTCAGGTATCATGCCATATCTCTGTAGTGATTTTAACAAATCATGAGATTTAGAGCGGTATAATATCTCTCCATCATCTACTTCTTTTTGCTTATCAGGAGCAGAAGAAGAGGTTGCTCTTAAAATTTTATATAAATCAGAAAAAGCTCCACCACCGATGAATAATATATCTTTTGTATTTACTACTCTTTCTGTTCCATCACAAACTACTCTTACATCACCACCTTCAATAATCTTTAACAAGCCATTTTGAACATCCCTTCCAGAAACATCTCTACCAGAACCTTCCTTAACCGCAATTTTATCAATCTCATCAAGATAGATTACTCCTCTTGAAGCAGCATTAATGTCATAATCAGATTTTATTACAAGATCTTGAATCAGATTTTCTATTTTATCGCCGACATAACCTGTTCCAGAATACTTTGTGGCATCAGCAGAGATTAATGGCACTTTTAATATATCCACAATTTTTTGAATAACATAACTCTTGCCGCAACCTGTTGGTCCAATTAAAAGAAGATTGTTTTTAGAATTTTTACCATGTTTAGAAAGCCCCTTGTAATGGTAGCATATGGCATTAGATATCTTTTGTAGTGCCTCTTCCTGACCGATAACAAATTCAGAAACTTTATCATATAATTCATTTGGCGTTAGATTAAATTTGAACTTCTCTTTGATATCTTTTTCTTGGGATTCTTTTACTTTTTTTCTTAACTGGGCTGCTGAAATCCCTAATAGCTCATCCAGTTTTCTATCATTCATTTTTACAATCTCCTGCTTTATTTGGATAATGAGAAATTAAGATATCATTGCCATAACGTGGCTCATAATAACATGTTTTCTGCCCTGTTTCTTTTTCAAGAATTTTTTCAAGTATATCTTTTTCTTCCATGTTCTTTTACAATCTATATAAGAGTTGTATTTTTGATATAGATTACTTACCAAATATTGTCCTCATAGTTGTATTTTTAAGAAAGATTTAAATATCAGATTAAATTATTATAAATATGAGTTTAACAAAGGATGAAGAAAAGAAAATCTGCGATTTTGTTAGGATTAGACCTCGTTCTATCCAAGAGATATCTGAACATATAAAACGAAACTGGAGAACTGCAGACAGGTATGTTGAAAAAATATCAGACGAAACAGGATTTTTATCCACCAAAATATTTCGTGAAGGAACAAGAGGAGCATTAAAGGTTGTTTATTGGAGTTTTAGTGAGGATATTCATTCCACAAGTTTTCAGAATGACATGGTGGAAGATATTATGAAATGTAGACATAAAATAGATTTTTCTCCTTTTGATATATATCAACATGTAAACGACAAGATGAAAAAAGCTTATGCTCAAGATGCGAGTAAAGCTAACTCTGAAACTGAAATAAACGAAAGAGAGGATCTTGCGGGATTTTTAAGACAGGCAACAAAACAAGTAATGGTCTTTTCAGGAAATCTTTCATGGATAAATGCTAAACAGGGTAAGACAGAGATGACTGAAGTGATAAGAGAACTCGCAAAGAGAAATATTTCTATAAAGATAATAGCAAGAGTTTCAATGGTAGGAGTTAATAATGTAAAAAAATTATTGGCAATAAATAAAGAGCTTGGTAGGGAAATAATCGAAATAAGACATAGATATCAGCCAATTAGAGGGATAATCGTTGATGGAAAAAGCATAAAATTCAGGGAAATAAAAGACCCAATATATTATCTTGAAGGAGAAATTAAAAAAAAGATAGAGATTTTTTATGATATTTATGATAAAGATTGGGTTGAATGGATGCAAAAACTTTTCTGGAAAATGTTTTCATTGGCTACTCCTGCAGAAAAAAGAATAGCAGAGATAGGAAAAATAAAAAACGCAGTAATTTAAGTCATAATGTCAGAAATTAAACTGCATCATTTATGATATAGACGTAACTGTTACTGCGTTAATTTCTGAGCATCCTAAAAACAAGTGCCATTCAAACCATACCTTTTAAGGTATGGTGGCACATTGTTTTTTTGATTTTAATCAAACAAAGGTATAAATATTTATTAACTTAATTTTATGTAGTGATAATAAGCGCTGTTGGTTTATCGGTAGAATGAAACCTTCCCAAGGTTTAGAGCCGGGTTCAATTCCCGGACGGCGCATCTACTTAAAACAGAATTCTATTTTCTATTCAAAATCTTATTCAATGTAACAGACGTCAGTGCATATAGTGGAACATAACCATAGTCCATATGCGATTCTGCTAAACTTTCATGAGGATTAAGAGGATTATCACTGGCCCAATATCCAACATACATATTCAAATCTTTTCTTAAAATTTTGTAAGCATGCGCTTTGACAATAGAATCTAAATAGTGAGCTGCTTCCATTTCTGTTCCTATAACATTTATTGGTTCTTTCATATAATGGCGATAAACTTCTTCATTCTGCATGACTGTTCCAGGAACAGTAATCATTGGCCCGTCTGCGTGTATTCCACCATTAAAAGCTTCTTTAAAATCTCCAGGTGCAAGGCAGTTTCCATTTGGAAAAAAATATATTCCTCCCTTAATTTGTTTTTGAACATGTGTTGGAAGCATAATATCAAATTTTTTTCCTTCCTCGCATATTATTCCTGCTTTGCCTATCAGGGCGATTCCTTCTATTTGACTTCCAAAAGTGTTGCAAAGTTCTTGCATGCTATGCCTTCCTTGTTTTCCAAAAGAATAATCCATGTTAATAATTACAAGACCATGCTCTTTTGCTTTTTCTCTGTTAACTTTAACTCGTGGATCAATATGATAAGAGTTTTTTTCTAATAGTTTTCTTATGTCTATAATTTGAACATCTATTCCAGTATCATGCCTATCTCTTATAAACTTTATTCCAAGAGATTGTTCATGTTCTATTTTAGCTTTCAAGAGCTCTTTTCCTTCAGCAGTTCTGCATAATTGCTGAAGACTATAATAGAGCAATCCCCTGTCTCCTTTGGGAAGATTAGCCAGTCTTCCATTTTTAGCAGCAAGATCATTAATTAATTGCTGATTTTCTTCTGCAAAACCTGTTAGACAATTAACAACACTGTGAGTATCACTTGAAATGATAACCACCGGTCTTCCAGTATATTCTCCCAAATCTTTTTCAATATCTACTCTCCATGCTCTTGCATTTCTTGGATAATTTGATTTAATAAATTCTGGATCAAATTTAATAATCATCTCTCCTGGCTTGTGTTTTGTGATATTTTTTAACAATGGAAGCAGCCTATTATTAAGGCTAGAATTGTATCTTTTTAAATCATCAAATTCAACTCCGAGAGTATTTGCCAGCCTTGCAAGTATCTGTCTTTTTTCGTCATCTGACCTAGAATCAAAAGATTTAACATCAGTTAAAAGTTTTTTTTCTGAAGCCAATTTTCCTTTTATTTTTTCAGCCTCAATTCCATACATTATTGCACATGAAACAATATCAAAGCTGTCTGCTTCTTTTTCTCTTACAACAATTTCAAGTTCTTTTCCCAAATCAAACATAGCACGATTTCTGCACATGCAATTTACTCTTCTTACATCTCTGTCAGAATTGCTTGTTTTTGCTAAAAGATATAATCCTTCAACTCGCGTGATTGCTTCAGGATGTCTTTGAAGCGAATAGGTTAATGCAGGCAAATCCACTTGTTTATCGTTGCAAAATCTGTGCATATTTGGGTTTTGTGCTTTATACCACCCATATAAATCTCCGAGGACAATTTTGCCATTTAGCATAGCTCCTCTTATTGCTGACTCATAATTCGTTATTGCTTGGCATCTCTCGTGATATTCATTCTCTTCATCTTCTGTTGTTTTTTGAGCGATTGATTCTAGTGCTTTGTTGTTCTTTGCTATTTCCATTTATTTAAGAAAGAGTGGTAGTTTTTAAATCTTTTCTTATGATGTTTCTTTAAAGTAGTAACAAAACATAAGATTTATAAAGTATTCTTCTTTAGGAAGGATATGGGAAAAATAAACTTATTTCCGTTTAAGTTTCAACCAGGAAAAGGATTATGGCTAGTGGAGCCTTCTGATGATTTTAAATTAAACAAATCAAAACAACTTTATCTGCCTCAAACTTTTAACGAAAATGCAAGAGAATCTGCAGAAACTGTCAAGATCAAAGCAGCCCTAGAAACTGCTAAAGCCGGATATACATCGATTCATAAAACTTCTGAAGATCTTACTGCTTCGATAATTTCTCTCTTACCGACAGGATTGTTCGATTTTGGGAAGATTCCTAGCCATATTTTAAGTACAGATAACAAAACAGTAGCAAGGCGAAAATTAGAAAAAGAAAATAAGAGAAAAGAACTTGCTGAACAAAGAAGAAAAGATAGACTCATGGCAGACCCAGTCAGTATAAAAGGAGTATTAGATAAATATGTAATTGGTCAAGAGCAAGCAAAAATCGATCTTTCAATCGCTTTTGCAGAAATGTACCAGAGAGGAAAAACAGATTCAGCTTATCAGAGAAGTAATATTTTGATGTTAGGTCCGACCGGAGTTGGAAAGACTAAACTTTTAGAAACAATGTCTAAATGTTTTAATCTACCTATGGAGATAATAAAGGTAGGTTCAATGGTTCAGCCAGGCATTGTTGGAAAGGGAATGGATGATGTCTTTAGAGAATTAAGAAGAAAAATAAAAAGGAAAACTGAAAAAGGCGATTCACCTGAGATGGGACTTAATCATTTAATGATGGCAATGGGCGGTAGAAGTGAAGATTTATCAAAATATCATGCAATCCTCTATATAGACGAAATTGATAAAATATGTCAAAATTCTCAGCATCAAAGAAATGTATTCTCTGGTGCGATTCAAGATGAACTTATAGGATTAATGGACAAGGGAGAAATTAGTGGAATAGATACAAGTAAAGTTCTTTTTGTTGGCGGAGGTGCTTTTGAAGGTCTTGAAGCAATTGCTCAATTAAGCTCAAAAAAATCTATTGGATTTGGTAAAGAATCTGAATTAGTTGATTCTTTTAAGCCAATGCAAATAACAGACGATAATTTGCAGGCTTATGGTATGAAAAGAGAACTTATTGGAAGGTTCCCCATAAGAACAGTTTTATATCCACTTGGAAAAGAAGATTTGTGCAGAATTTTAACAGAAGCGGAAGATTCTGTTATAAAAACAACTTCTGATTTTTACATGAAGACAAAGAATGTTAAATTTAACTTTAGTGAAGAAGCCATAGGATATATTGCGCAGGTTTCTCAGTTGAGGGGTACTGGTGCAAGAGCTTTAAATGGTATAGTTGAGCAGGTTTTAAAACCATATAAGTTTCAGATTGCAAAATATAAGGGCAAGGAAATTTCAATTGGCTTAGATGAAGTTAGAAAAGCAGTTTAGACTTTAATTCTTAAATTAAATCAGTATTGACTTTTAAGAGAGTAGCTACTACAACTAAATATAAAATTCAAAAAAATAATTATCTAGTCATGTCAGAATAATCTTCATATCTCGAATCAGTATGTGCATCAGATTCTGTGGTATCATCTGTATGACTGTTCCTAACGCCTGTGCTCCTATTTGTCACATCTGAATGATGTTCTGCTTCCCATGCTTTTTGTTCAGCACAGCTGACATATTCTCCTCCTTGATCAGTATGTGCATTGCCATGATCATGATCTATAACATCTCTATGAGGAGTACGTGTATCATTAAAGCCTTCATCAGAAGAGCTGTAATGTAATGCTCTTATCAAAGAAGATAATACGGGATTATCTACTCTACAAGGATTCAAACGAGATAAAGCTATTCCTAATTTTGTTTTTTTCATTTTAACCCCCTTTCAATTTCAGTTTTTAATACTTTTTGAATATGTGCGAAAACAATTTTAGTTGAAGTGCAATAATAATCTTTATGTTCTATTGTATCATACTCTGAAAAAGCTCTACTAGGACAGCCACTATTACAAAACTTTTTAAATTTGCAACCAAGACATTCTTCAAGTCCACTATTTCTTTTGCTAAACTCAACACAGATAGGGCTTGAAAAGATTTTTTCTAAATCGTCATTTAATATATTGCCTAATTTAAAATTAGTATCATGCGAAAATCGGCTGCATGGATATATATCTCCACCAGGAGTAACACCTATGAAACTTTTTCCACAAGCATTATCAGAATATAAACATCCGTAATGACGACCTTCGGCAACCGTTTTCATTGCATCAAATAAATTAATAATTTTTATTTTTGTACTTTTATCATTATACCAGATATCAAACAATTCGGTAAGCGCATTTCCATATTCCTCAGGAGTAATGCTTAGATTATCTTTTTCTAAATTTGACCTGCCTATAACATCAACAGGATTTACCTTAATACTAATTTGTTCAGAATTAAAAAAGTTGTAAATCTCTTTAATATTTTGGAGGCTATTTTTTGTGATAACAGCTATACCTGATGGATGTTGTCCCATTTTTTTTAACATTGCTATACGCTTCATAACTGTATCAAAAGAACCTTTTCCATTGCAAAAATATCTATTGGCATCATGCACATCTTTTGGACCATCAAGACTTATACCATAAGAAATATTATTTTTAATTAAAAAATTAGCGACATCCTCTGTAATTAATGTTCCGTTTGTCTGCATACTTTCTTTTGTTCTATTTCCTGCTTTTTGTTTTATTAAACCATGGGCATATTGAAAAAAGTCAAGTCCTCTTAATAGTGGTTCACCTCCGTGCCAGACAATTGTAATGTTTCCAGAAACATGTTTTGTTAGTTTATCAAATAAAATATCAAACGTTTCTTTAGACATATCTTCCTCAACTCTGCTAACATAACAGTATCTGCAATCTTGATTGCATTTATTAGTTACCTGGGTAATCGCAGTTAAATGATTCATTCAGCTAATAATCAGACACTGTTTAAAAACCTTTTGTATTAATCACTCTATAATGACAATACAATAAGTTTATTTCTTAAACTTCTCTTCTATTTCTCTAACGAGTCTATCTGCCAGTTCACTCTGGGAAACAGAAACAACTTTTCTATCTGGGAAAACTAAGAAGATTTTTCTGCTTGAAAAATCTCCATTTTCAAGCGAATTTGCAACAACCATATCAGAGTTATTTTTTAAACAATGTTTATATGCTGTTTCGACTAATTCTTCATTACTAACTCTTGAAAGAAGCTTAAACCCTACTTGATAGATATTTGGATTGAATTCTTTTATCTTGGATATTACTTTTTGATTTTTCGTGAATTCTAAAACGAGTTTATCTTCATCTGAACTTATTTTTCCTTCTTTCTGTTTATAGGAATAATCTCCTACTGCAGCAGCTAGAACAACAACATCTAGAGGTTTTTCTGTGATTATTTTTTTTACAGTTGAATAATAATCTTCAAATGTTAGAATTGGATATTCGTGTAAATTGGTAGAATATTGACTAAATGTTTCATAAGCTTTAGATAGTCTTTCTAGCTCTTTCTGCTTCGGTTCTTTCGGATTCATTTTTAATGCTTCTCTAAATGGTCTTTTGGCATTTTTTCCATAGACATAATGAACAACAATATTATTTTTCAGAAAACTTTCTGCTATTAAACTTCCTGTTGTTCCTGAACTAAAATTGCCTAAATGCCTTACATCATCTATCTTTGCGATAGTTCCTCCGCTTGTTACAAGGACTTCAAGCGCCATTATTGTCTTCTCCTGCTTTCATCTTGTTTTTATTTTCAAAATAATCTATGATTGCTTTAACAATGTCTCTTGTTTTTGGTATTTTCGCTTTATTTTCTCCAAATCTTGGGGCGATTATAGTTATCCCATATTTTTCTGCCTTTGCAAGATTTTCCTGAAAAAATGGATTATCATAAAGGGAGATATGCATTGTAGGTGCCATATAAACTGGAACTTTTTTTCCTAGCGCACTTGCTACTAGACAAGTAACAGAGTTATCTGCTATTCCTGAAAAAACTTTGTCAATAGTATTTAGGGTAGCAGGAGCAACTAGAACTAAATCTTCTAGACATATATGCTCGGCCTTTCCTGTTAATTCTTTTACAGTATTTTCGCCGCTGCCCCAAACAAGTGCGTCATCCCCTACAAATTTTAGAGCTTCATGAGTAACATAACATTTTACACTAGCACCATAACGTCTTAGTTGTCTTGCTATCTTAGGTGATTCAATTGCAGCAATACCACCCGTTACACACAATCCTATTTTATATCCTTCAAGTTGGGTTCCTAGTTTTTCTACTTGTAAATCTTCGTTTAAGCTCATATTAGATCCTCCAAATAATTTTTATGAACTTCAGGGAGATGTCTGTCAAAATATGGCAAGTCCTTCATTCTGCTGATATTTTCTGAAGCAACTAATGAACCATGGCCGAGTAGATTAACAGCAAAAAATCTTGAATTTTCACCGGTTATAATCTTTTTAATCTCGTCAACTTCTTCAAGTGCTCCGCACGGAATAATTCTTGAAGTAAATGGTGCATTTTCAATATAGCAGTGAGAATGAAGCATATAATTTATGTTTTTATAATTTTGATAAAGTTTTAACTGGATTGGTGTATCTACAGATGGTTTTTTTACACCATGATACTTAAGTGTTTCTGAATTTTCATTTACTGCTACAAAAGAATCTTTGTCAATCCCTCTTTTGTCAACATTTCTTCTAGAAACATAAATCAATCCTTCTCTTCTGAAGGAAGGGAATCCATTTGTGCATCTGAAAGAAGCATTTCCCATATGTCTGTTTATAGCTTCAGGATTGTCATAAGTAAATTTTGAAAAAGATTCTGCATGGCCTTTTATTGTCTCTAAAAACTCTTCATTTACTAGGGAATCAACTTTTTCTCCAATAGATTCGCTTATTACCCGAGTATACCCTGTTAATTCTCTTGCTCTTTTTCCAAGAACTTTTCCAACTAGCTCAAAATTCTTTTCCCAATCGATAAATACATTTCCTAAAGGATCTATAACTCTCGCCACATATTTTTCTTCTTTTTTCTTAAACTCAAGTACAAGATTGCTTTTTATTTTTAATGCATCATAAATCATATCAAATGTTGTTAATTTTTCATCAAGATTCCTTTTTGAAGAAACAAAGATAAATGCTCCTTTTTCTTTTAGAGTTGCAGAAATTCTTGGTTTGTCTTCAGGTATCTTGGCAAGCCAGAATACTATATCATATTTTCCCACTTCTTCTGCTAATTTTAGAAGATGGTCGTAATTTCCGCCATTATAATAATCTGCTTGAATTCCAGTAGAGGAATAGATTTTATCAGCTAAAGACGAATATTTTCCACCTTTCTCGTCAAAACTTCCTCCTACAAATAAGGTTTTCATAATTTTAATAGCCTCCTTGCATTCTCATAGTAAACTTTTTTCTTGTCTTCTATTGAAAAATCTTTCATAGCTCTGTCAATAAGATAAATAGAATGTTCATAGGTTTGAACAGGAAAATCTGTTCCAAAAAGAAGTTTTCCTGGTCCGCATTTATTTAGATATGTTTTTATTTCTTTGACAGTTAGGTCTATCTCTTCTTTTTTGTCATTAAAATCTATTAATCCAGAACTATCAGTATAAACATTATTATTTTCTTTCGCTGCTTTTGCCATTTCATTAAAGAATGGCTTGCCCATATGACTGAATATAAAATTTACTTTTGGATTTTCCTTAGCTAAAAAGTCTAAACTTGCTGGAGAAACAGGATCAGTATATGCCACCTTACCGGTCTTACTCATGCAAGAATAAGAATATCCTACATGAAACATTACTGGAAGAGAATGCTTTTCTGCAAGTTTTATTGCATTTTTCAATTTGTCTGATTTTAAGTCTATATGCTGGTAGCAGGTGTATATTTTCACTCCTTTTATTAATTCTTTTTCAGCAAGTTCTTCAAGTTCATTCATTCCTTGATAATAAAAATAATCAAAATCAAGACTGCCAAACATTTCAAACCGGGGATTATTGTTTATCCAATTGAGCAATCTGAAATTGGATATGCCTGTTCCCTTATGAGGGAAGTATGTAGCAAGGAGAACTGTTTTTTCAACATTATGTTTTTGCATTTCTTTTGCAAGCTCTTCAAGAGTAGGATGCTCGCATGAAACTCCTTCTACTTTTCTGTTAGTCGTGTGGCAGTGTATGTCTATTTTTTTCATTTTTCTGCCCCCGTAACTTTTTTGTATAACTCTACTCCGAGGGCTGTTGCAGAACCATACCAGTTCTCACCCCAACTATTAAGATCGCTATCTTCAAAATACTCTACCAAACCAAATTTTTCCAAATCTTTATCTAAATTTGAAAGATTTCTACCATCTTTAACTTCGCCCCGATTATAGGGCGAATTAACATAGATCTCAAGTTTATTCAATAATGTTTCAAGATTCTTTTCTTGGCCATATTCTATCTGCTTATCAATTAATCTATTTATTGCTTGCTCCAAATAAATTCTTTCAGAACTAAATGTCTGTTCCAATCTTTTTTTGAGGGGACCATATTCTCTTCTCATGTTAACTTGCTCACTCATAGCTCGGAAAAAGCGTGTAATTTAATTTGCAATTAACACATTCAAAATCATAACCATCAACATTATGCGTTTGTAGGGCTTTGGCTGTTCCCAAGCAATCGGGGCAATATTTCCTTGGATCGTGTTCAAAAAGATCTTTAGGATAATAATCTCTGTGAACTTGCTTTCTTTCTTTCTTCTCATCTAAAAATTCTGCTAATGTTTTCTTTTCCATGATACCTAAAGATTAAAGATTAATTTAAACTATTTCTATAAATCTTTAAACTAGTTTAAATTAAAGAAAGATTTATAAAACTGAGCAAACTGTACTAATCATGGCAATAATAGAGCGAAGTCTTCAGGAGCTTGGTAAATCCCTTTTTGTAAGTCTTCCAAAAGAATGGGCAACGCTTCTCAAGCTAAAAAAAGGTTCAAAAGTAAAGATAAACTATATGGAAAACAGTGCTCTTTCAATTGCACCAGAATTTACAAAAGAAATTAAGAAAAAAGAAGTTGAAGTATTGTATGATGAACAGTTTAGGAGAAAATTTTATAGAGAATATTTTGAGGGATATGACAAAATAGTTCTTGTTTTTAAGAATAAAATAGGAGAAAAGGAAAAGAAAGAACTCTATTCTTTCTTTAAGATGTTTATGAATGTACAGATTATAGAAGAAAATGAAACAAAATTAATTCTTAAATCATTTAAGATAGAAGACCTTTCAATAGAAGAGTGTTTGAAAAGAATGCATTTCCTTTGTCTTGGGATGCTTGAAGAAATTGGTTCAAAGAATAAGGCATCCATTAGGGAGATGCGAAATACTATGACTAGATTCTATTATATGCTGGTAATGCAGATAAGAAGATTTCTTGAAGAAGGAAAGTTCGCAAAAGAAAATCAGATACCATTAGTGAGAGCTATGGATTTTAGGATGGCTGCTGAAAAAATACAGAGAATAGGCGAGATTGCTGAGAACTACAAAACATCCCAGATAAACAGCTCTATAATGAAGACGGTTATAGATTATTATTCTAGAGCATTTTTCTCTTTTTTGAATACTAATTTTGAGAATGCTCTTTCACTATGGTCTGAAGAAAAGTTATTAAAGAAAAAACTTGAAAAATCGGCAGATAATGATTTGCTTCAGATAATACGATATTCCAAAGAAATTTCCATGTTAGTCAGATAATTTATCTATCTAATAAATGCCAACCAGCATAGCCCCTAGAATCTTCTGCTTTCCAAGCACTAAATTTTAATCCTTCTTTTGGTGGATTTTCAGCATTACTATCCACCACTTCAAGAATTTTAAGATAATATTCTCTTCCGTCTGTATTTCCATAATTCTGTTTTCTGACATTTAGTACTTTTACTTTCCAAATATCTCCGGATTCGTGATAATATTTTATTTCTCCTCTTTTTGCTTCCATTATTTTATTATCCTCCGATATTTGCTTCTTATTTCTTCTTTTTGTGCTTCGTGTTGCTTCATCAAATCTTCATATTTTTTTCTATCATTTCTATTGGGCATTCTATTAAAATTAGTTACAACCCATTTTTCAAGATCTGTAAGACTATTGTATTCTCGAGGATAATAAGGCTTATCTGCCCATCTATCCCAATATCCGAGTATATCTGGCATTTTATTTCTCCTCCAATTTTAAAGCTTTAGCTAATTTCGTGTAAAGTAAATTCTGGCCGTCGCTTTTTCCATCAAACATTGTTCTTCCAAATAATCCGGCATGATAATCTGAGCCGAAAGTAATCAATAATCCATGTTCTTCTGCATATTTTCTAAATGGCTCATTTCTTCCATTATAATTTAACTGAATCTCCAAACCATCTAATCCTAGTTTCCTAAGCTCGTCCATTTCAGTCATATCTTTAACATCTTTGAAAGGGTGTGCAATGATTGCTAAGCCGCCTGCCTCATGAATTTCTTGAATAGCGATAGCAGGAGTTACACTAGTATTTTTATCAACTGGCTCTTCTTCTTTGCCATTTTTTAAACATTGTTTATATAAAGCATCTGTTAATTTTTCTCCTCTGTTCTCGAAAAACTTTCTGCACTCAATATCTTGAAGCATAGCCATATACAAATTGCATTTTCCCAATCTTGAGTAAGAAAATGCTTCTTCTAGTTTTTGAAGAGTGATAGGAATACCCTGCTTTGCGAGAAAGTCAACTCTTTTGATAGTAACTTCTCTTTGCTGCGCAGCAGAATAAGCTAAGAATTTTCTTAATCTATCTGAATTTGTATCTATTCCTAATCCGAGTATGTGATATTTGTCTGTGCTTACTTCTACTCCTGGAATAACTTTAAGCCCCCATTTTTCTCCTTCTCTGCTACATCTTTCATAACCATCAATTTTATCATGATCAGTAAGAGCAATAATATCTAGCTCATTTAATGCTGCTACTCTTGCTAAATGTTCTGGAGTTGAAACTCCGTCTGAAAATTCAGTGTGCATGTGAAAATCTATGTATTTTTTTCTTTCCATACTATCTGAACACAAAAGAAATATTTATATACTTCCTATATCTTTTATATCATTAATATAAAATGAGAAGAAAAGTAATAAAACAAGCAAGTCAAGCTTACACCATTACTCTTCCGATAGAATGGGTGAGGCAGAATAAAATAAATGAAAAAACAGAGTTAGAAGTAACGCCAGAAGAAAAATCACTCATAATTACTTCAACAACAGGAAAAGTTGAGGGCGGGAAGATAAGTATTGATGTTAGTGAAATAAATTCTAGAATTATTCAGATAATGATTAGCTCTTTATTTGCAAAAGGTCTAGATGAGATTGAAATAATTTCTAATAAAAATATCTCAGAAAAATTAATGTCTGCTTGTGCTAATACTCTTGGATATGCTGTTGTTTCCCAAGAAAAGAATAAATGGATAATTAGAGATATTGGAAGTGCAAACTATTCAGATATTGATGAGATATTCAAAAGAATCTTTCAAATGATTCTTGCTTTTTATGATTCTGCTATAAAAGATATATTTGGAGAAGAAAAAGAAACAGAAGAAAATCTTAAATTAAGAGATAGGGAAGTAAACAAATTCTGCTTATATCTTCAAAGAGCAGTAAATAAAATGTCTTATCCGAATACAGTCGATGGAAGAGCATTATTTACTTATTCTTTTGAATTGGAGAAATTAGGGGATGAGATAGAAAGATTATGGAGAACGAATATTAAATATGATGTTAAAAAAACAAAACAACTGAAAGAACTTGCAGATTTAGTAAAAAACGGTTTAGATCAGGCATTTGATGCGTATTTTATGTTTTCATTAGACAAAATTGGGGAATTCTCAAAGATAAGAGAACAAGTTAGAGAAGATTCTCTAAAATATTACAAAGCAAATTCTGAAACAATGAGATTCATAAGGCATCTGGTAAAAATAGTTGAAGAAGCTAATGACCTTACTCCGTTGAATATAATGAGAAGATTAAAATAAAAAAATCTCGCGTTTGCATTTCTAGAATATTCTGAACTAGACTTAAATGCAAACGCTCATCTCGCGAGCTCATTTTTATATTATTCTTCATATTACTTAAATGAACTCGCTCAAAAAAAATAAAAACAAAAAAATAAAAGCGAGAAAGTTTATCCGATTAGGATACTTCTTTCTTCGTCTCTTTTCTTTGCAATGCTTCTGCTTGAGTCTATCAAAGGCTCATACAAGTTTCTTGCTTGAGCTTCTGTAAATCCAAGATTAGCCATTACTCCAAGATAATCGTCTGCTGTTAGTCTGCATCCAGGATTAACTCCGAAATAAAGATTGCTTTCCTTAGCAACTCGAGTTTCTTCTATCAAATCGTTAAGAATTTGACCATATTTTGGATATTTCTCTACGAATGTATTAACTGCTTCTCTTATTGTTCTTGATTTAAGAGTTGCATCATCTTGTTCTATTCTTGCATAAACTCTTTGTCCGGAATATCGAGTTCCAGGCAATTCAATTGCTTGTGCAAGTTTAGGTTTTTGTCTGTCTATTTTTCCAGCCATACTCTTTATAGGTATGCCTATTCTATCTGTAGCTACTAGTTCAATTACTTGTCTTTCTAATGCTTCGTTTGTTTTTGTCATTTTTTTACCTCCTATATTATTTAATTAAATTAATTCGTGAAATTAAATCTGCTTGATTAAAGATACCTCTTTATCTGCATGTTGAAATAAAATAATTTCTGGGAATTTTAATTCAAGTTTTTCTTTATAATCTGTCCAGAGTGGGTCTTCATATCCCATGTGCCATCTAATCATTAAAGATTCTGAATTAGTCAATTCAATATATTTGCTTGTTAAAAGAACAGATTTTTCTCCGTGTCCAAAAGGAAAATTATCTTCTATCTTGTAAGGTTTTGCTTCTGAAAGATTTCCTGTCTTTAGCTTATTTGGAATGTATTGATCTACTTTGCAGCAATCATGACATATTCCTACTAAAATCGCACTTTCCTCAGGAACATTTAGGGAATATCTTTTAACTCCGTTAAAAAATGCGTTGTAGACTTCAAAAGAATGCAAGGCTAATCCTCCTTCGTAATTTCCGTGAAATCTCGTACTTGCAGGAGATGTAAAAAAATTACTTGTCTCAAGCCAATCTATGAGATTTCCAATTCCTTTTCTCTTTGTAGATTCGAGTGCAGAAATAATCTTCTTTTGATTCCTTACAATTTCTTCTTTTGTTAACATTTTATTGCCCGCCCCCTTCAGATTCATATAATAACTTTACAAAATCAGGTGTTGCAATTTGGAGATAACTTTTATCTTCCCTTATGCTCTTAAGCCAGCCAATTCTAAGTGAGTAGGATTTTCCTTCAGAGTCTAATCCGCAAGAATGCCAATTTTTGCTCCTGTTAAAATTCATAGCAGCAACTTCAACGACAGATGTTTTTTCTGGGAAAATAAAATAATCTGGAATTCCTTGTTTTTGCTTATAGATTAAAGGATTTAATAGTACATTGGAAGGACATTCTTTAACAAAATTTTTTCTTAGCAGATTTTCAAGATCTTTATTCATGCCCTCACGTTTGGCATTCACTTTTGCGAGGGTTTCATAACATGTCTTTTTTGGATTATAGGTTCCACAAAGAAGTTGGGATATTTGATTTTTTTCCATATAGACTCCAATTACTACTAAGTCAAGACATTCAGATCTCTTCAATTTTATCCAATCCTCTGTCTTTTTGCCTGGCAAATAGATAGATTGAGGATTTTTGCATACTAGTCCCTCATATTTTTCTTCAACAAGAGATTCAAAAAGGTTCTTTAATTGATCTGGATTAGATATCTCTCTTTTTTCACTTGGTTTTATCTTTTCCTGAAAGATATTTTCAGTATATTTTCTTCTTTCATCTAAAGGCATGTTTAAAATTTGCTTGCCTTCCCAATAAAGTGTATCAAAAACTCTAAGAGCAATTGGAAGTTCTTTAACAATTCCGGATTTTAGATATTCTTCTGCTCCTTTCTCGCTTATTCTATTTCTAAATCTTCTTTTTACAACATCAAAACCCATATGGCCAATTTTATTATCTCCAATAAGTTCTGAGTCTAAAATACAATCTGGAAGTCTAGAAAGAGAGGAGTTAAGCTCAGGAAGCAAATTAAGCATTATCTGATTAAGGCTTCTTGTAAAAGCCATTATCTGATTATCTTTCTTGTGAATTTGCATTCTATAACCATCTTCTTTTATCTCGGCGAAAGTTCGGTTATTGTGTTCTTGCAAAATCTTTTGATAGAGTTCATTCTCTGCTGCTCCAAGATAAATTGGATTCATTGATTCTATTGGCTTGAATATTTCGATTTTCATAATATTATGATTATAAAATATGAGATAAACTTAGGTGGTGATAAAAATCACCACAATATTTATATATTCCTCTGTGTTTATTCTTTCATGGAGAGCATTGAAAACATAAAAGAGTATATTCGAAAAGTCGGTTTGACAGAGAATGAAGCAAAAGTCTACATAACGCTCTTAGAATTTGGACCAAATCCTGCAGGGGCAATAAGCAGAAAGTCTGGGTTGCATAGAAGAGTTGTTTATGATACAACAGAGATGCTAATAAAAAAAGGTATGATAGGATATATGCAGAAGAATAACAAAAAACTCTTTCAGGCAAGCAACCCCTCAAGAATTCTTGAGCTAATACAAGAAAAAGAAGAGTCTATTAAAGATATTCTTCCAGATATGCTTAGTTTCTATAATAAAACCCAAGAAAAAGAAGAAACAAATTTCTATAAAGGAAAAAATGGACTGAAAACAGTTTTTGAAGATCAAATTGGGGTGGGAAAAGAGATTCTTATTCTTGGAGCTTCTCCTCTTGCTTATGAAATAATGGATTTTTATTTTCATTGGTTTGATAAAAAGAGAATAGCTAATAAAATAAAAACAAAAATAATCTTTAACAGGAATAAACAAGAAAAAAATAGAAAAATACCTCTCTCTGAAGTTCGTTATTTACCCGAAAAGTATTCTTCTCCTCTTGCAGTGAATATATACGGAGATAAAGTTGCAATAATTCTTTGGAGTAAAGAAAATCCATTTGCTATAGTCATAAAACAAAAAGAGATAGCTGATGGTTATAGGAAATATTTTGAGCTAATGTGGAAAATGGCTAAAGAATAACTACAATTTTTTTAAGACTTCCATTATCATTCTCAAATCCTCTTTTGTTTTTTCTATATCCACTGAAGTTTCAAGTGTTATTTCTGCATCTTTTGGAAGAAAAGAAACAATTTCTCTTAAATCTAATTCAGATTCAGCAAAACATAGGTGGTCTTTTCCTGAAAATTTATGGCCGCCTAAATGAAAATGATTGGGTTTTAATTTGATAAATTCCTTTATAAATTCCTTATAATCTCTTTTAAGACTTTGTGCAATAGTAATAGCATGATTTATATCAAAACAAAATCCATATCCGGTTTTACTTATAAATTCTTTTAATTGTTCGGGCGTATTGCATAAAGTTTTTTCATGGGGCATGTTTTCAATAATAATTCTTTTATCTTTTAATGATTTAATGAACTTAATAGAATTATTTTTTGAACAACTATTATTCTCAATCTTTCCGGGGTGAACAACTATCTTTTTTGCTCCTAGCATATCTGCTATTTTTTTTGCATAATTAAATGAATCCAGATTTTTTTGATGAATTTCGCTGTTTGCATTATTTATTCCAAAAGAAGCATGTTGAGAATGAATCACAAATGGTATTTTAAATTCTTTAAATTTTGAGTAGTCTCTGCCCTCAACAGCCATTATCTCAAAAAAATCTGCTTTGTCTTTGAAATATTCTAATTCTTTTCTATAATCATAACTTTTAACTCCAATTTTCATATTTTTGCATGCTTATCCTTCTTTTTAAAAGTTTGGTAATAGAAATATGTTATTTATCCTCTTTAGTCTGCATTAAGATTTTATCAATATTGTTCATAAGTGCTTGCATAATCTGCTTGTCACTATAAACTACATTCTTTTCTTTTATTTTCAATACTTCATTAACCGCGGCAATTGCAGAGATTTGTGAATCGATTCTGGAATCAAGAGAAGATAGAACATGCCTTATGATTCTCTCTGAATTAGCAGAAGGATTTTGATTTTGATACTTTAAAGCTTCGCTTGCAGCAGATATCATTACTAGCTTGTCATTCCTCTCTTTTCTCATGCTTGTCTTTGAATGACGTTGTTTTTAAAGATTATTGTGATTAAATTTTGCAAGGAAAGATTTAAAATAAGCATACATTTTCTCATAATATGGAAGAGGGAGAAATAGCAAAAAGATATGGTATTGATTTAGATAAGCTTAAACAAGAGCAGATAAAGATAGCTAAGATCTTAAAGATTAAGGATTCTATAGATTTTTCACTTACAGAAAAAATTGCTGCAATAGAAAGTATAACTGTAAAAAATAAAATAATCTCTGCTATTGTAGTTTGTGATAAGGATAATAATATTGTTGAGCAGCAATATTTTCTTGACAAACTTAAATTCCCATATCTTCATGAGTTTCGTTCCTATAGAGAAGTTGAATCTATGGTAGGAGTATTTAACAAAATCCAAGAGAGAATAGATATTGTTCTTTTAAGAGGCCATGGAATAACCCATCCTCGTTTAGGATTAGCAAGCCATTTTTCAATTTCAGTAAATGTTCCTTCAATAGGTGTTTCTGATACACTTTTTGCTGAAGATAAGACTGAAGGAGAGAATATACTAAAAGAAGGAAAAAAAGTTGGGAAAATTTTTTTAAGTAAGGTAGGAAGCACCCCGCTGTATATTAGTCCGGGCGATAAGATATCTATAGATTCTTCTCTCGATATCATAAAAAAATTGATTGTTCCTCCACATAAATTTCCAGAGCCAATGCACCTGGCCCATAAATATGTACGGGAGATAAAAGAAGAGTTGAAGTTGTGATCTTTGTCTATTATTTTGCGTATTATTAAAAGATTATACCGGGGTAAGTAGGAGTAGTGAAGCAGAGATAATTTTAAGGATGATATTATTATGAGATATATTCACTTTCAAAAAAACCCTTTTTCCCATCTAGAAGTTTTTTGGATGATTCAAAACGTTCAGAATAGGGCGTGTTAAAAAACATTTTGAACATCATAAAACTTTTAAACTCACCTCAACTTGTAAAATTATGTTCGGAAAAAATTGTGGTCGATGCGGAAAAAGGATAAGGAATAGCTTTTTATTCTGCCCTTTTTGTGGAAATAGTTTGATAGATAGGGCTAAAGAAGAAAAAGATTATGGCATGCTTGGAAGAGGTGATTTTAATCAGCCGCAGGCGCCAAATCAAAATAATTTTGGTTTTCCCCCATCAAATTCAATTATGGATAAAATGCTTTCAGGGGTAATAGGAAATATGATGAAGATGGTTGAAAAAGAAATGCAAAATAATATAAAACGAGAGAATCCTGCTGTAAAAAATAATCCTAATTTTCAACTTTTTGTAAATGGAAAAAAAGTTAATGTTCCAAGCATGGGTGAGGAAGTAATAGAACAAAAAAAGCAAAAAAAAGAAAAGATAAACTTTCCCATGCCATCTTCGGAAGTAATAAAAAGAAGTGCAAAGCTTCCAAGAAAAGAAGCTAAAACTAAACTGACTAGGGAGGATGATAAAATAATCTATGAAATGGAGTCTCCCGGAGTTACTTCTTTTGAAAATGTTCTTATAAACAAGCTAGAGGATTCTTTTGAAGTTAAAACTTTTGCTAAAGATAAAGTTTTTTTTAAGAATATCCCTATAAAACTTCCATTGATAAAAGCCTATTTTGGAGAAGGAAAGCTTTTTCTTGAGTTTCAGGCTAAGTAAGGATTTCGAACAAAACCCTTATAAACATAAAACAAGTGAATTTTTTGTATGGACCCTTAGCTCAGTTGGTTAGAGCGCTGCTCTGATAAGGCAGAGGTCCGAAGTTCAACTCTTCGAGGGTCCATATTATTCAAAATTTGATTATGCTAAACTTTAAAAACACCCCTAATATAAAATAAACATGGCAAAAGGATTTTATAGTTATATAAAACAAGCGTGGAAAAAACCATCTGCAGAAAAGATAGCAGAGACACGAAAGAAGATGATAGCCTGGAGAGCAGGAGAAAGAGTAGCAAAAATAGAAAAACCATCTAGGTTAGACAGAGCAAGAACATTAGGTTATAAAGCAAAAAAAGGTTTTGTTATAGCAAGAGTCACGATAGAAAGAGGTGGAAGAACAAGACCAAGACCTAGAAAGAAAAGAAGAACCAGCAGACAGCATATTCAATTAACTCTTAAAATGAATTATCAATGGGTTGCAGAACAAAGAGCACAGAGAAAATTCAGAAATCTTGAAGTTCTTAATAGCTATCTTCTTGGAAAAGATGGAAGATTTTATTTTTATGAAGTAATCATGGTTGATCCAAGTGTTCCTGAAATAAAAAGTGATAAAAATCTTAATTTCTTATGCAGAGTTCAGAATAGATTTAGAGTTTTTAGAGGATTAACTTCTGCTGCTAAAAAGAGCAGGGGATTGAGAAATAAGGGACCTGAATTGAAAGTAAGACCGAGCGTTGGTGCTTGGCATGGTAGAGGAAAATAATTCTAAAAACGATTAGGAATAATCATTTTAAAATGGTAACAATATAGAAATATTTATAAACCATATTGTACCATAAACATCATCAAACATGGGCTACGATAATAGTGTTACGAAAGGAGATTTATCATTTGGACTTTCTTTGATGTCACATCTCGGAGATGGAAATCTTGCTGTTTCTCCAACAAGTATTAGAACTGCCTTGTCAATGTTATACGAAGGCGCTACAGGTGAGGTTGCAAAAGAAATTGCTAGAGTAGCTGATCTTCCTGAAGATGCTAAACAAAGACAAAATGGATTTAAACAGCTTTCTGAAGTTTTAAATGCACAAAACGTGCCATATAAGATAAGATATGCAAATGGTTTATGGTTAGCTAATAACTTTCCTGTAAATGAATCTTACAGAAAGACTTTAACAGAAAATTATGGTGCTGAAGCTAAATCAGTTAATTTTATGGGAAACCCTGAAGGAGAGAGAACAGGAATAAACAAATGGGTGAGTGATAAAACCGAAGAAAAAATTCCAGAATTATTTAAAGAAGGTTCAATAAGTTCATATACAGTTCTTGCTCTCGCGAATGCTCTGTATTTTAAGGCTATGTGGGATAATAAATTCGATCCGCAATACACCCAGAAACAAGATTTTACTTTATCCAATGGAAATAAGATACAAGTAGATATGATGAGAAAGGGAAGAGTTGATTCAAATACACTTCCTAAATTTTCTTATGGAGAGTTTGATGGAGTTCAAACAGTGATGTTGCCATATAAAGGAAAACAATTAGTCAAGTTTGTTCTGCTTCCTCCGAAAGGTAGTGATGTAAAAAGTTTAGAAAAACATTTATTAAAAGACAAAATGAATCTTATGGATTTAATTAGCATAGTAGAGGAGAGGGAGAAATTCGAAAGATTAGAAATTCCAAAACACGAGCTTAGAGGTAGTTATGGTTTAGTACCCTCATTAACTGCGATGGGTATGGAGAAGGCATTTACATTTTCAGATGGACTAAGCGGAATAGGTCCCGGATCATTGCAAGTAAACGCAGCCCAGCACGAAACATATTTTAAAACAGATGAGGAAGGTTCAGAAGGCGCAGCAGCTACAGGATTTGGAGTAAGAAGTTTAGGGATGAGCAGACCTACTGAACCAATCGAATTTATTGCAGATAGACCTTTTTTGGAAGTAATAGCAGAACTTAATAGCGACACATTTTTATTTGTTAATAGAGTAGAAGATCCAAGAAATTAATTCAGTCTAATTTTTATGGTTTCTTGCTAAGACCTTCTAAAGTTGTTTTTAATGAATCATTTGCGGTTTTAAGACTTTCTTGTATCACGCCGAAAATTTTTGATTGTATATCATACATGGGGCAAAATCCCAAAACAAATGCTTCGCTCGGAGCACTATCACAAACCAGATCAAAATCTGAGGATAATATAAGACTCCCCCTATAAACGGTTTTAGCTAGATAAGCTGGGCATGAATCTCTAAGTTTGCAACCTTTTTCCATTTCATTTATCCTTCAATTATTTTAATATCTTCACTGTTAGTTTTTGTTAAATCAGTATTAAAAAAATCTGATTTTTCTGGCAAAAATATTCTTATATTGTTTATGTAATCTATTTCCACTGTCCCTTGATTTATATTCATCTCGAGAAGATGACCGCCAGCGTTTTTTGCTTTGTTTATAAAATGTAGATGATAACCTGGAACATTTATTTTATCAGTATACGCTGGCAAATAAAAACCTACAATAGTACCTAATGTTTCATTATTAAATTCAAATGTTGGTTGATTCTTTACAACTTCTGTAAGAACAGGGTATGGCTTTGTTTGATTAGGAACGCTCCTTGTTTTTGCATAGCTAAAATTTCCAATGATTTTTATAGCATAAGGAATATTTTTTGTCGGTAAGGATGAATCTATGTAACTTTCAATTTCTGAAAGAGTCATTGATTTGTTTATTTTAAGTTCTTTATCATTTTCAAAAAATGTTACAGACGCAAATGGGGTTGTCATTCGATTTGAGACAGAATAAACTTTTCCATCTGACTTAACTTGATAGAATTTTCCATCAAGAGCAATCATCTCACCATCGAGAGCGTTAAAGGTTCCTATTCCAAAATTTCCATGCTTTTTAAGCTGACTAAAACTGATTGTGCCATCATAAACTCCCTCTGCTATGGCACTAAAAGTAGCGACCTGAAATATAGTACTTTTTTCTTTAAATGGATTAAGATTTAGTTCTATGTTCTTGTAAGTTATAATCGCATAAGCATCGATTAAAATAAGAATCACAACCAAAACCAAGAGAAATAAGAGTATTTTAAAATTTGAAGCTTTTCTTGTTTTTGCTATCCTCACTTTGTTTTTTGCTTTTTTCATAAAATCATGATTTATTTTAGATATAAAAGGTTTTATGGGCTGGGAAATATATATAGTAAATGATTTTAGCTTTTCACTATTATCTGGTCATTTACTATCTAACAAAGGCACAAATTGAGAGAATAAGAGTGTCCTTTGACATAACTAAAAAATATAAAAAGCCTTTTTCATTATCTAAAATAAATAAGAGAGGAAATGGTAGACTCACAAAAAGTATCAATTTGTAACATAAAACCGGGAGAGTCTAAAATAGTTAGTCAACTCATTCAGCAGGATGTTAGAAAGATTAATTCTAAAGATATAAACAAAAATCAGGAAAAAGTATGGGAAAGATATTATTCTCCAAGAAGAGTCAAAAAATTTATAAAAGAAATGAGTTGTTTTGAAGTTAAAAAGGGGAAAAAAACACTTGGTGTTGTTTTCTTTGATCATGGAGAGCTTGAAGCCTTATATGTCAGAACAGGTTTTGTTGGGAAGGGAATAGGAACAAAGCTTTTGAAATTTGTAGAATCATTTGCAAAAAGACATGAATTTAAAAAAATAAAACTTATCTCTTCAAAATTTGCTGAAAACTTTTATAAAAATAATAAGTACAAATATATAAAACCTGCATATCCTTCTTTGTTTGGTATCAAATTCCATGAAGCCCGGATGGAAAAAAAGTTAAAATAAAAAGAGAAACAATATGCTATACTCAAAACTCTGCGAAACATACGAAGAACTCGAGAAAAATCCTTCTCGGCTCAAGAAAACAGAAATTCTCTCAGAATTTCTAAAGACCATAAAGCACGAAAAACATAGAGAGATTATCTATCTTCTTCAAGGTAGAGTATGGCCAGATTATGAAGAAAAAGAGTTTGGAATATCTAATCAACTTACAATAAAAGCACTTGCAAAAGCAACAGGAATAAACGAAAAAGAAATAGTTAAAAGATGGAAAAAAATAGGCGATTTAGGAGAGGTTGCAGAAGAAATAACAAAATCAAAATCACAGCATACGTTATTTTCTGCAAGTCTTACAACCTATAAGGTTCTTGAAAATCTAAAATCCCTTCCTGAACTTGTTGGGAAAGGGACAGTTGATAAAAAAATAGGGATTATTGCAGAATTATTAACATCAGCAAAACCAATAGAAGCGAAATACATTGCAAGAACACTTTTAAATGATTTAAGAATAGGGATAGGTTCTGGAACATTAAGGGACTCTATTGTCTGGGCTTGTTTTGACAAAGAAGATGAAGATGCTTATGATAAAGTTCAGTCTGCTTATGATAAAGTAACAGATTTTGCAGTTGTTTTTGAAAAAGCACTCAAGGGAAAGCACGAACTTGAAAAAATAGAATTATCTCCTGGACAGCCACTAAAAGTAATGCTCGCTCTCAAAGCAGAAAGTATAGCAGATGGATTTGAAAGAGCAGGAAAACCTTGCGCATTTGAATATAAATATGATGGTTTCAGAATGCTTATTAATAAAGATGAAAAGGGAAACATAAGAATATTCACAAGACGACTTGATGAAGTTACAAATCAGTTTCCAGAAGTTAAAGAATATGTAACTCGATTTGTTAATGCCAAAACATTTATTCTTGATTCAGAGGCAGTTGGTTATAATCCCAAAACAAAAAGATATACTTCTTTTCAGGATATTTCACAGAGAATAAAAAGAAAATATGATATTGATAAAATGGCTAAAGAGCTTCCTATTGAAATAAATGTTTTTGATATTCTATATTATAATGGTAAATCCATGATAGATGAACCTTTTGAGAAAAGAACAAGTCTTCTAAGAAAAATAATAAAAACTGAAAAACTAAAATTTAGAACTTCTGAGCAACTCATAACAGATAATGAAGAAAAGGCAGAAAAATTCTACAAGGAAGCTTTGAGAATTGGTGAAGAAGGTGTCATGATAAAAAATCTTTCTTCGCCTTACAAGCCTGGAGCAAGAGTTGGCGATATGCTTAAACTGAAACCTGCAAGCAATGAGCTTGATTTAGTTATTGTTGGAGCAGAATATGGAACAGGAAAAAGGGGCGGTTGGCTTTCAAGTTTTGATATTGCGTGTAGAGATGAAGAAACAGGTGAGTTTTTAGATATGGGAAAAGTTTCTACAGGAATAAAAGAAAAGGAAGGTGATGAAGGACAAAAAGGAGAAGATGAACAAAAAAGTGAAAAAAAAGGCAAAGATGGAACAACATACGAAGAAATGACAAAACTTCTCAAGCCATTGATAATTTCAGAAAAAGGGAAAACAGTAAGAATAAAACCAAAAATTGTCATTACAGTTATTTATCAGGATATTCAGGGCTCGCCTTCATATAATTCTGGATTCGCCTTGAGATTTCCAAGGTTTATTGCTCTTAGGCCAGATAGGGATGTTCATGATATTGCGACGATTGACGAGATAAAAAAAGCGCATAAAAAGGCACTTTTGATAAGGGAGTTTTAGAACCTTCTTCTTTTGATAGATCTAAATTTTCATTCTCTATTTTTTATATACTACTTTATAGTTAATACACTGGAGAAAGATTTAAATAATAAAAATCTTAACCATCTTCATGATACAACCCAGCGAAATTTTAAGAAATGGATATGAAGGATTCAAAGAGTTATTAAAAACTACACGTATGGAAATAGGTCTCTGTGCCTGTGCAGGATTACTTTTAGGCACAACAATACTATGTAATCATGAATCAGAAAGAGGAAAAACAATACCTCTTGGATTTTCCGAAATAAGTCAAATAGAAGAAGATGTTCGTTATTCTAATAATCAGGTCGAACCAGAAGAAATTGAAGTTATGACAAATCGCGGAAAAAGAATGATAACTCATATAGGGCACATTACCAGATATCTTGCTTCTGGGAATGATGCTGTAATGAAGATTTTTGAGTCCTGGAATGAATCGAATGAAGGTGATTCTTCTAATATGGGCAGAAGGTTTGCTAGAGAACTTGAAAGTCATTATGATTCATTGTTAAATTCTCATCATTATTCTCTTGATAATTTATTGGATGATATTCCTGCATTAGCAGACCGAGCATTAAATAAACTTGATGATTTTGTTCATGTGAAAAGAGGAATAGAAGCTGTGAACAAACATTTTGATATGTCTTGGGATGAAAATCATATAGACCATTACAGGACAGAAGTTTATACTGATACAGAAACATACACTGATTCAGATGGAAATACACATTCTCGAACTGTCCTTAAAACTAGAGAAGTCTATGATCATACTACTCATTACTATACTTATAATCCTGCAGAAGGAGAAGCATCTTCGAAGTTGATTGACGCATTATTGGGCAAATATCCTGAATTAAAATTAAGCGAAAAAATAATGATGGCTAAAAAAACAAATTCTGGCGGAGAAGATGCTGCAAGAAAAAGCAGAAAAGAAAGAAAAGATAATCCTCTTAATGCTCAAGAGTTAATAGACATAGCAAGAGCATGGAATATTGGCTCAACAATCAGAGTGAATCTTCCGATAGTTAGTTCAACTTATAGTGGTTTTCCTTTTAGGGCAGATCAGTGGAGAGCAGCAAAAAATACTGCAAGAAGTGAAGTTTATGATACTTATTCTCGTTTTGATTCTGGTCCAAAAGAATTTCAAATTGCAGAACAGATACTTGCAGAAGGGCGGTCTATTGATCGCGGGACATTTGAAGTATTAGATGGTATTGAGTATACAAGAGCAATGGCGCCGGTTTTAAAAGAAAAAGTACACCAATATGCAGAATTGATAAATAACGGTGAAAATGGAAAAGCTAAAAAATTAAGAAAAGAGGTCATGGATATATCTAAAACAATTTACAAAAAGAACTTCAAGGGCGGTTTGGATGTTGAAAGAGTAAGATGGAGTATGATTGCTCTTGGTGGATTATTGGGAGCAGTAGCTGGTGGATTGGTTGGATGGGGATTAGATGGATTAGGAAATGCTTATTGGAGAAGGAAAGAGTATAATAGATTTTAGTTTTATCCTCGGAAGGCATAGAAAGCTTTATAAACCCAAACCATTTAAAAAGCCTATCACTACAACATGGCAAAAGACGATAATTCTCTAAAGATACAAAATATTGTTGCAACAGCATCTCTAGGCAAAGATATCCCTCTTACAAAACTTGCAAAAACACTGCCAAATACAGAATATAACCCTGAGCAATTTCCAGGACTTGTTCTTAGGGTGAAAAAACCAAAATCTGCTGTTCTTGTGTTCTCTTCAGGAAATCTTGTATGCACTGGAACAAAATCTACTACACAAGTTAGAGAGGTAATAAGAGAAGTTATAAAACAACTTAGAAAAATTAGTGTTAGAATAACAACTGTTCCTAAAATAACTGTTCAAAATATTGTTGCTTCAGGAAGCATAAACATGAATCTTAATTTAAACTACTTGGCTTTAGAATTAGAAAATACAGAATATGAGCCAGAACAGTTTCCAGGACTTGTATACAAACTTGTTGAGCCAACAGCAACATTCTTGCTTTTCTCAAATGGAAAATTGGTTTGCACAGGAACAAAGAACAGAGAACAGCTTGAAGATTCTATGAGACAATTGAATATAAAGACAAGAGAGATTGCAAGAAAGTTGAAGGCGAGTAAGTAATTCTTATAAGTTAGTATCTAAATTTATTTAAAGCAAGATTTATTATAATCTTTATGGCAAAAAAAGTTGCAGATTTAGTAAAAGAAGGTAGATTTGTAGCAATTACTAACCCCGAAATTAATGCAGGATTTAAAAAAGCCTTCCAAGATGGTTCGGCTAAACTTGAAGAAGCAGTAGCAAGAAGAGCAGGTGAAACTGAAGGATTGAGAAAAATTAATAGAAGATTTTACATACAGCCGCAATACAATCCTTCTCGAACATCGCATTTTTATTCATCAAGTAATTTAAAAGATTATTCTCTTTTAGAACCAAATATTTCAGATATCCTTTTTCTATAATATACTTTCTATTACAGAAACCTTTAAAATCAAAAAGACTTCTATACACTACTGAAAATGGAACAAAAAAAAGGTGCAGAAGAACTTATTGCAGATTCAAAAAGATTTTTTGAAACATATAAGAAAGAGATAGGTAGAAGTATAAGAGAAAACAAAAAGGTTATTTTTGTTGATTTTGATGATATTTCTGGATTTTCTCCTGAACTTGCAGAAGAACTTCTCGCGTCGCCACAGGAGCTTCTTGGCTTTTTTGAAACCGCCCTTGATGAAATGGGTATTATTAAAAAAGCAAGAGTAAGACTTTTGAATCTTCCTGATAGTCAAAAAGTAAAAATAGGTCATCTAAGAGCAGTACATTTGAATAAGCTTCTAAGTGTGGAGGGGATAGTAAGAAAAGCTTCTGATGTAAGGCCACAGGTAACAGTTGCAAAATTTGAATGTCCTTCATGTGGTACTGTTATATCTGTAATGCAAGTTGAAAAGAAGTTTAGAGAGCCAACAAGATGTTCATGCGGTAGAAGAGGACAATTCAAGCTGTTAAGCAAAGAGATGGTTGATGCGCAGCATATGGTTCTTGAGGATTCGCCTGATTCATTGACTGGCGGAGAACAACCTAGAAGAATAAATGTTTTTATTCAAGAGGATTTAGTTGATCCTAGAATGGAGGAAAGAACAACTCCGGGAAGCAAGGTGCGAGTCATAGGTATACTTCAAGAAGTTCCAGAACCACTTCCATCTGGTTCAATTTCTACAAGATTTGATTTGGCAATACACGCTAATAACCTTATTCCATTAGAAGAAACATTTGAGGATTTAAATATTTCAGAAGAAGATGAAAGACAGATTAATGAACTTGCTGAAGACCCCAAAGTTTTTGATAAACTGTCTGCGAGTATAGCTTCTAGTATCTGGGGTTATGATGAAGTAAAAAAAGCTCTTGTTCTTCAAATGTTTAGTGGTGTAAGAAAAATAGGAAAAGATGGAAGTGTAAAAAGAGGAGACATACATGTATTTCTTGTAGGAGACCCGGGAGTTGCAAAGTCGATTACTTTAAAATTTATTTCTGAAATGGCACCAAAAGGAAGATATATTGTTGGAAAAGCTGCTTCTGGAGCAGGTATAACTGCAACAGTTGTTCGTGATGAATTTTTGAGAGGTTGGGCTCTTGAGGCAGGTGCGATGGTTCTTGCAAATAAAGGAATTGTTTGTATTGATGAAATAGAAAAAATGGATGAGAATGATAGGAGCGCGATGCATGAGGCTCTTGAGCAACAAACAGTAACTATTTCGAAAGCTAATGTTCAGGCTTGTTATTCTGATGATACAGAAGTCTTAACAGAATTGGGTTGGAGAAAATATAAGGAAGTAGGAAAATTAAAAATAGCTCAATTTGATATGAAGAAAAAAACTTTAGAATTTTTAGAGCATAAGGGATTGTTTGTTTATGACTACAATAAAGAAATGTTTCATTTTAAGGATAAAAGAAATGATATTTTTGTTACTCCCAATCATAAAATGCTTTTCAGAGAGCCGAGACAAAAAGAATTTCAAGCATTACCTGCTGAAAATATAAAATATAACAGAATTGAATTCATAAATTCGGGAAGTTATGATAATAAAGAGACAAAAGAATTTATTCTTCCTGCGATTAAACATAAGCAAAATAGAGTTCATGAAAAGTATGTACATCAGCATCAACCTAAAAAAATACCGATGGATTTATGGCTTGAGTTTATGGGATATTATGTTACAGAGGGGGGAAAAGAAACAGCTCCGACAATAGGTATAACTCAAAAAGAAGGAGAAAATAGCAGAAAAATAGAAAAATGCCTTAATGAAATTTCGAAATATGTTGGTTTTACTCTTACTAAAATAAAATCTGGGCCTTATTTTAAGTTTAAAATAACAAATACTCAACTTTACAGTTATTTGATGGAAAATTGCGGAAAATTATGTCATGAAAAGAAGCTTCCCTTAAAGGTTAGTGAAATATCAAAAAGACAGTTGAATATACTTTTTAATGCAATGATGTTGGGGGACGGCTCAAAAGATGGAAAGAACTTTGGCTCAACTTCAGAAAGATTAGCAGATGAATTTCAAATGCTGGCCATGTTAATAGGAAAATCTGCTAGTAAACATATTGCATATAAGAAAAATTCTCGTGGAAATAGAAAAGAGTTTTATCGAGTAGTATTATCCAATCAGATAACTCCCCAAATAAAAAGAAATTCAATTAAAAAAATAAAGTATGGTGGAAAAGTTTTTTGTTTTTCAACATCAACAGGATTTTTTGTAACAAGAAGAAATGGAAAGATAGCAATACAAGGAAATACTCTTCAAGCACAAACATCTGTTCTTGCTGCAGGAAATCCAAAACTTGGAAGATTTGATCCATTTCAACCAATAGCTCAACAAATAAGTTTACCTCCTGCATTGATAAATAGGTTTGACGTTATTTTCGTTTTAAGAGACCTTCCAGATAGATTCAAAGATGAGTCAATAGCCACACATGTTTTGAATCAGTATCAAACTGGCAATATGAACATTGCTATCCCAAGAGAACTCTTTAGAAAATATGTGGCGTATGCAAAACAAAAGATAAAGCCAATACTAAGTGATGAAGCAGTGAAAGAAATAAAAGATTTTTATGTTAAAATGAGAAATTCACAAGGATTTTCTGATACTCTTATGCCGCCTGTTCCTATTTCTGCAAGACAATTAGAAGCGCTTGTTAGATTATCAGAAGCACATGCAAAAATGAGATTATCAAAAAAAGTTACAAAAGAAGATGCCAGGATAGCTATAGAAATAATAAAATATTACATGATGCAAGTAGGTTTTGATCAGGAAACAAAAACTTTTGATATTGACAGGATTGCAACAGGAATTTCAACAAGTCAGAGAAGCAAGGTTATTCTTCTAAGAGAGACCATTTCTAGGCTGGAAGAAAGATTGGGGAAGTATATTCCGATTGAAGAGCTTGAGAAAGAGTTAATGGGGAAGATGAGCAAGGATGATATTGATGATTCGATTCAGAAGTTAATCTCCTCTGGAGATGTTTTCACGCCGAGAAAAGGGTTTGTGCAGAGGATTTAGATTTAGTTTCTATTTGTGAAGAAATGTTAGATAGATTTATAAATAAATTTAATTATAAATTATTGAGGTGCATAGGCACTCGGACCGAATTCTGAGAAATTTAATATGGCAAAAACAAATCCAGCTTTGATAGCATCAAGAATAATGGGGGGAATAGTGGCAGGATTAACAACTCTGTATTGTCTTACTGGTGGAAATCCAAGTGGTAAAAGTGTTCAAGAAAAATATTCACTTCCTGCAGAAATTAGGGTAGTTGAAACAGACTTACCCTTTTTTGAAAGAAAAAAATTAATTACATTTACAAATGAATTTGGCAGGGTAATTAAAGAAGAAAAACTAGAGAAAATAATAAATACAAAGGATATTCCTTTTAGTAAAAACTTTTATATAAAAACAGATAGATATACTTTAACAAAAAATCAAGATTGGTTACCTTCAAGAGTAATTGGTCATGTTAGCTCTCTTGCAACTAAATTATTATTTTGGGATTGGAATATGGGCTGGGGACCAGACGGAGACAGAGCAAGAGCAGCATTATCTATGATTGAAAATAAAAACAGTTTAAAAAATGTTACACTAAGATTAAATTATAATGAACCTTGTTATGATATTTTTAGATTATTTACAGAACCTGCTTTAAAAAAAAGAAATCCATTTTTAGCAAGAGCTACTCTTGGAGTACTTTCGACATTGGGCGGAGAATTATTTGCAGAATTAAGTAGGGGAGATTATTATAATCCTTACACGCACACAGCAGTTAATTATAGTAATGTGGAAGCGATATTTGCTCATGAAGTAGGTCATGCAAAGGATTTTAAAAGATTTAACACAGATTGGATTTACTCTCTTTGTAGAGCTATTCCGCCAGTAATGTTATATCAAGAAGCTAAAGCAAGTTTAAATGCAAAAGAATTACTTAGCCCAGATGATTCAAATCAGTTTTATAGATATTTAGTTCCTGCTTTCATGACTTATGTGCTTGGTCTAACTGCTAGAATGATTAGAAGAAGAATTACAAAAAAACAAAGTGAGTATCAATTATAGTCCTAGAAAAAATTACGTTTTTATCTGCTTTTCTTAACGCCGACTCTTTTGCAATATTTTCTTATTGGGCAAATACTGCACTTTGGAGAAACAGGCAAACAAATCGTTTTACCGAATAAGATAAATATGCCATTAATTTCTGTCCAATACTCTTTTGGAAGAATCTTCATAAGCTCAATTTCTGTTTGTTCTGGATTCTTTGTTTTTACCCAGCCTAACCTGTTAGGAATTCTGTTTACATGAGTGTCTACTGGAATAACTTGTTTATTGAAAGCAAAACATAAGACAATATTTGCTGTTTTTGGGCCAATATGTTTTATTGATTCTAATTCTTCTCTTGTTTGAGGAACTTTTCCATTGAATCTTTCTATGAGTTGTTGTGAAACATGCTGAAGAGCTTCTGCTTTTTTCTTATAATGTCCTGAAGAGAATATTATTTTTTCAAGTTTTTTTCTTGGAATAGCAATAATTTTTTCAGGAGTGTTTGCTATTTTGAAAAGTTCTGCGGATATTTTTTCAGTTGTTTCGTCTTTTGCACGAAGAGAGAGAAGACAAGAAATAAGGGTTTCATAGGGCGTGAAGTTTTTGCTTTCTTTTGCTTCTCTATTTAGGGTTGTTTTTCTTATGCCTTGTTGGGTTTTTTTGAGAATCTCTATGACAGTTATAATATTTGATTCAGTTATCATCAGAATTATATTTTTTCACAAATGTTAAAATATCTTTAGTTTGGCCGACTACTACTAGGATGCAGCCTTTTTTAATTACTTCTGTTGATGATGGGACAATAAGAGTCTTTTCTTTTTCTCTTATGGCAATTATTAGGATATTAAACTTTTTTGCTATATGAAGATCTTCAATTTTTTTACCAACAAATTCTTTTGGGACTTCAATTTCTGTTACCTGATAATCAGGAGATATTTCAATATATTCCAAGATATCTGAAGAAGTTAATTGATTGGCTAATCTTACTGCTCCTTCCATTTCAGGGTAAATAACCCTTGTAGCTCCAATTTTGTCAAGGATTCTTCCTTCTTCTAGAGTATGCGCCTTTGCTATAATGTTTTTTATGCCTATTTCTTTTAAGTTTAGAACAGTTAAAAAAGTTGCATCGCAATTGTCGCCAAGAGAAACTATTACTGTGTCACAGGCATTAATCCCACTTTCTTCTAATGCTTTTTTATCTCTTGAATCAAGAATGCTTGCTAAAGTTATGTAATCTGTTACTCTTCCTATAGAGACTTCATCTTTGTCAAAGGCCATGACCTGCTGTCCTAATTTTTCAAGGGTTATAGCAATGTTTGAGCCGAAAGTTCCTAAACCGATTACACCAAAGTTCTTTTTCATAGGTTAAAATAGAATTTTTAATTTATAAACCTATCCGACTGCTATTTGCTCTTCAGGAAATCTTATTTTGTCTTTACTTGTTTTTGAAATTAGAGAAAGTAATGCTAATGGCGTCATTCTGCCTATAAACATAAGCAAAGTTAGAGTTATTTTTGAGCCAATTGTAAGAAGAGGTGTTATTCCAGTAGTTAATCCAACTGTTCCAAATGCAGAGCATACTTCAAAGAATATTCTTTGAAGAGGGAATGTTTCAAAAATTGAAAGAACAAATGTTGCAGTTATGATTGTTATGACTGAAAGGAAGAACATCAGAAGTGCTTTTTGCAGGGTTTCTTGATTAATTCTTCTGTTTAAAACTTCTGTAGATTCTCTATTTTTTATAGCAGATACGACCCATAAGATTAAGATTGCAAAAGTAGTTGTTTTTATTCCTCCACCTGTTCCACCCGGCGATGCTCCAATAAACATCAGTGTTGATAATAGAATGATTGCAGCAGTAGAAATTTTAGAAAGATCTACTGTATTAAATCCTGCTGTTCTTGCACTTACTGATTGGAAAAATGAAGCAAGAACCTTTGTCCCAGAATTATAATTTTCTAGGGAATTATTTTTTTCTATCATAAAAAAACCAACTGCCCCAATTAGAATCAAAATTAGCGAGGTTATTATCACAACCTTGCTGTGGAGAGTTAACTCTCTTTTTTCTCTTCTTAAAACTTGCAGACTATCAGAGATTACGATGAATCCTATACCCCCAAAAAAGATTAATGCCATTATGGTTGCATTTAACCAAAAGTTTGAAGCATAATCTGTAAAGCTTTTAAAACTGCCCATAAGATCAAAGCCGGCATTATTGAAAGCACCTGCAGCATGGAAGAGTGCATACCAAATAGAATTTATTCCCTTATCTGCCCAAATAATCATTAAGATTATCACCCCGATTAATTCAAATATTATTATTGTTAAAAAAACTTTTTTGGCTATTTTTAATATGTCACCAATTGATGGCAAGCTTAATGTTTCTTTCATGAATAATGCATATTTTAATCCAAATGCATTTTTTGATAATAGGAAAAAGGTAATGATGGTCATGTAACCTAAACCGCCGAGATTTATTAGAATATATATGATAAACTGGCCAAAAAAATTAAATGTGTCATGCGTGTCTTGGACAACCAGGCCTGTGACTGTTGAGGCAGAAGTTGCAGTGAAGAGTGCATTGATATAGCTAACATCTACTCCCGGGTTATGTGCAAAAGGGAGCCAAAGAAATACGCTTCCTATTAATATGATTCCGATAAGCCCGAAGAATAAAAAGTAAAGAGGGTTTACTCTTTTTTTAAGTATGGGTTCGAAATCTCTTGAGATACTTATTGAACTATTTTCAGGTATCAGCTCTTTTGGTTTTTCCATGCTTGTTTTTGTATATTGGTCGCCAAGGGTCTGGAAAATTTAGAATTTTCCAGCTCGTTCAATTTGCATAACAAATTGAAGAGATATGAACCCTTTTATAGCATTAAAATCCTTTTAGGATTTTATAGATTTTCTTTGAAAATCTAAATTGCATTTATTTGCATTTTTATATTCTTCTTTATGTTTCTTAAATGCAAATAAATGGTCCCAAGGGGATTTGAACCCCTGACAACTGCATTAAGAGTGCAGTGCTCTAACCGGGCTGAGCTATGGAACCTTCATAAAAATTTGGAGAAATCGTTTAATAAACTTATTGTTTGCCAATTACATCATCGAGATTTATATCATCTTTGTAATTCCTTTTGAATTCTTGCATTGCTTTGAATTCGTCTCGTGCGCATCTAAAATAATAAATTCCTCTTTGAAAAAGATGTCTTGCACCTGCTACTGCCGCTTTTATGTCATCTTTCGGAAAAAAGCTCATGAGTCCCCCGGAAATATATTCTCCTAATTTATCTCCTTCTTCTGCTATTACTGTTCTTAAATTTCCCTTTAATTCTGCTATCTCGGCATTATTCTTTCTTCGATATTTTGCCATAAGATCTTCATAATCATCTTTTCCATCAAAAGGTATTTGTGTTTTATCCATAAGAGTATATTGAATAAAGTCCTTTTAACTATTTCTATATAGAAATATATGCTTTATAGGAATTATTGATATTCTAATATGGGTTTTTATAAATTAATATAAGCGAGCTTATTCTTGAGCGTAACATTTTCTTATAAACAGCAAATTTAAATAAGTGGAGAATTAATTTAAATTATGGTCCCCCACATCGGAACAGCAGAAGATTTAGTAAGAAGAACTGAAAATTCAGGTAAACTAATTTTACTTCGAGCAATAAATGATTATGAATTGACTGAATTAGTAGAAAATGGACCTGATCATTTCTCTTTTCATAAAGGAACTCTTTATGAAAAAGTTTTGGGTAATATGATCGCAAAACATGGAAGATTGAGAAGCGGAACAGTTATTGTTTATGTTCCTAGTGAAGCAGATATTAATTCAGAACCTAGAAATTTTGAGTTAAATGATTCTTTTGTTACTTGCAAGAAAGATTTTTCTGGACCTATTGAAGCTTTTAATATAAGGGGATTTAATTGGGAAGGAATTTTAGAATATTTAAGGAAATATGGGCCGGGGGCGAGTTAAATATTTTTCTGAAGATTACCTATATTTTCTTCTCGAGTACATGTAATATCTACTATTTTTCAATTACTATATCTGTATTCTCTTCTCGAATATCGCTGCTTAATTTATAACTTTAGTATCATCTATATTCTCTGCTCGAGTACATATAATCTTTTCTTATGGACTAGAGATTATCTGTACTCTCGCCACGTATGATTGCACTTAGTGCACTTGAAGAATTTGGTTTCTGCCTCATCTGCTGACCTTGTTTGAGAAGTCCAGAAATATGCTTCTTTATGCCCGCATTTAGGGCATACTGCAAAAACAACAGGCATGACACTTATTTCCTTTTCTTTTATTACAGTTACTTCTTTTTTCTCTTTCATATTTTCAGAGCTTTCAATCTTTACTTTGCCTTTTGCCATATATCCGCATCGAGCACAGCCAAAATTCTTTCTCTTTTCAATAAGAACACAACCACATTTGGGACAAAATTCCATTTAGTTGTTTGTTATTTAGGGTTTTTAAAACTTTGGACACGCCATGTGTAATTAGCTTTCTGAAGAAAATTTATAGAATATTATTAATAACATAGAATAAGTAAGTTAAGGCGAGTAAATTCAAGAAGGGAATTTTTATAATCCTGAATCAAACTGGTTTTATAATTAATTATTTAAAAAATCTTATTAAACATCTCTGCAAAAAAAAGTTTGACCCATCCAAGATAAGGAATACGGCCTACTGCAACACCCACTATTTGATTATTATTTATACTTTTTTCTTCTGCTAGCTGATCGCCGTTATGGTCTCCTTTTGTTTGTAATGGAGAAAGAGAGATTACTCTATGTATGATTGGATTATTTCTTCCTCCGTTGAAAATAATAACATCTCCAAGATTAATGTCTTTTTTGCCAAAGATTATCATAATATCTCCTTTTCTGAAACCGTTTTTGAATTTGAAACTTTCAAATTGTTCTCTTGTTATATTTTTATTTTCATACCATTCTCCGCAGGTTTGCCAATAATTGTCTATATTGAAATAAGAAGAACTTTCAAAATTTTTTCCGCAAATTTCATAATCATTATTGCTCCATTGAGTGCAGGTAACAATAGTTATTCCGTTTTTCGTGCTCTGTTCTGCTTTCAGACAATATTCAAGCGAATGATGGTCCATACTCGAAGATTCTACTATCGCAAGAGGAAGAGATGTTCCAAAAATCAAGCCCAATCCTGGAAGAAAAATAAATTTGATTATTATAAAGACAATTAAGAGGAAAACAAGATAGCTCCACCAGGAGTCTGATGTCCAGATCCACTTCCAAAATATTTTCAGAGAGTTTTGTTGTTTTACCTCTTTGTGTTCCATACATATTAAAGAAAGCAAGTGTTTTTAAATCCTATTTCTCTGTGACTTTTGTAAAATGGATCCGTTCGTAGAAAAAGAGTTAATTGATGTTTTGAGAAATATTAATCTTAATTTGAGAGATGTTAAGAATGAGCTTTGCGAGATAAAGTTGGCGATAAGAGAGATGGGAGAGGTTATTGAAGAGGAAGGGGAAGATGAAAAGGGTAATTTTAAGGGAGAAGACGTGGGTGAGGAAGAGGACGACGAGGAAAAAGTAGTTGAAGTAGAGATATAGAAAGTATGCAATATCATAAAAAAGCAAAATTATTCCCCCGTATTATAACTTATTTCTTCAACTTTGCAATTCCTAACCTTAATCTAATTGCTTCTGAGATTAATTCGGCTCTAGAACGATAACCTTCTTTCGCTTTTTGCATATATTCATCAATCTTTTTAGCTAAATCTTCAGTTATTGAAATATTAACATATCTTACTCTCATTTTTATCACCCTTCATTTATAGGTGGTGGAAATATTTATAAATAGGTTTTCACGCACACATGCGTGAAAGATAAACATTTTGGGCTTAAAATAAAAAAGTAGATTAAATGAGAAACAATTTGATTAGAAAGATAGAATTGATTTTAAGACATATTATTAAACCAGAAGAGAAAGAGTCAGAAAAAAATATTTTAAAGTTTATCTGTATTGGAAAAGGTGCCGATATTGGATGTGGTTCTAATAAGGTATCTAAAAACTGTATTGGCGTAGACTTGGTGGGAAAAGGTGAAATAGGAAAATCTGGATGTGAAAAGAATAAGATTTCTGAAGCAGATTTTTGTTCAAATGGGGACGATTTATTTATGTTTAAAAATAATGAACTTGATTTTATTGTAGCAAGGCATAACCTTGAGCATTATAACAATCCCAAAAAAACAATTGAGGAATGGAAGAGGGTGCTAAGGGTTGGAGGAAAAGTTGGAGTAATTGTTCCAGATGATGATTATGTAAGTTCTATAACTCTCGATGCTCATTTATTTTCAAATAAAGAAACTTCAACACATAAAGTTAGTTTTAACTCTAAGAGTTTAAGAAAATTATTTATTGGTTCTGGTTTTAAAATTTTATCATCGGGCGTAGCTACAAAACATTGGAGTATTTATCTAATTGGAGAGAAATAATTCATAATCGAAACATTTAAATAGTATACATTCTGCTGTATACACAACTAAGTGTATACAAAAATCTTCAGAAGACATCTGATTTTTCATTACACCTACTTTCAATTCAGGGGCTACCAGAATTGCCCCTGATTAAATTCGCAAAATAAAAACAAAAAAAAACAAGGAGAAAAAATAACAAATGGATATATTTGACAACGAAATATTATGCAAAAACTGCCACAAGACTATGAAACCTACGCTTGTGACAAAAAATGGATTTAACCTTAGAACTTTGAGATGTGCTAAATGCGGAACTTTAATTGTTCATCCTGCTGACAAAGCAGAATATGAAAACTTTATGAAACTGAAAAATAAAGAATTTGAAGTTAAGATGAGAATGGTTGGAAATAGCTATTCTGTTTCTATTCCTCGGGAAATTGTTGATTTCATGCATGATCAGGAAAATATGATGAATAATATGGTAAAAATGTGTTTTCATGATGCTAATAAATTAAGTTTAATGTTTAATACTCCAAATCAAAATATGGCAGAAGATTCTGAAGGCAATAAGATTGATTCTAGAGTTGTTAAAGCTAGAGAAATTAGAGTAGTAAGAAATAACAAACCTGTTCTTCATGTAAGACAAGTTTCTGATTCTAAACATCCTGAAAGAAATCAGACAAGAATTTTTAAAGCCAATAACAAATTAAATGAAGCTGAAGAAGAGGAAGAGTTGTAAAATGGATAATAGAAAAGCATATTCGTGGGAAGGCGTCACTTCTTGTGGTGCAGGTTATTCTAACGGTAGCCTTTATTCTAGTCCCAATGTAGATCGTTCTTCTGCTATGGGCTATGATATTTCAAAAGATTATTCATCTCCAGATACTAAATACGAAACTAATTAACTAACATGGCAGAAAAAGAAACACCAAAAATTGTAAAACTTCGTGTTGTAGAAGCACTTCAAGATGATGCTTACAAAGGAATAGCTCGAGTAGACATGGAAACAATGAAAGAAATGGGCGTAAAGAGAGGAGAAATTATTTCTATAAAAGGACAGAAAGAAACAGTTGCAATGGTAGATAGAGCATATCCTGCAGATGTTGGAGAGGGCATAATAAGAATAGACGGAATTTTGAGGAGAAATGCAAAGACAGGAGTAGGAGAAAGCGTTATAATTAAAAAAGCAGAGATTAAAGAAGCAAAAAAAATTCTTATTGCACCAGCACAAAAAGGAATAATGGTGCAAGCAGACCCTGAAACTCTTAAGGCAGGTTTGCTTGGAAGAGCAGTTGTTAAAGGAGATATCCTTGTTATGGGCGGTGTTCAAAGAAGAAAAGATATTATGTCAGAAGGTTTAGATATGGATGAGATTTTTGGAGATTTAGATAAAATGTTTGGTGGTGCTCTTGGTGGAATGAATGGAATAAATTTTGGAGGAATACAACAGATAAAATTTATTGTTGCTAATACAAATCCAAATCAACCTGTAATAATAACAGAAAATACAGAATTACAACTTTCAAATAAAGCTGTTGAAGTCTCAGAAGATTCAAAGGTTCTTGAAGTTACATATGAGGATGTTGGTGGATTAACAGAAGAAGTTAAGAAAATAAGAGAAATGGTTGAACTTCCACTTAAACATCCTGAAATTTTTGATAGATTGGGAATAGAACCTCCAAAAGGAGTTCTTCTTCATGGTCCTCCTGGAACAGGAAAGACTTTACTTGCGAAAGCTGTTGCAAATGAAACAGAATCTAATTTTATTTTGCTTAATGGGCCAGAAATTATGAGTAAATTTTATGGTGAAAGTGAGAAAAGAGTAAGAGAGATTTTTGATGAAGCAGAAAAAAATGCGCCCTCGATTATTTTTATAGACGAAATTGATGCGATGGCTCCAAAAAGAGAAGATGTTCAGGGAGAAGTTGAAAGAAGAGTTGTTTCTCAATTGCTTACAATGATGGATGGATTAAAATCAAGAGGAAGAGTCGTTGTTATTGGAGCAACAAATAGGCCGAACTCGCTTGATCCTGCATTAAGGAGACCAGGAAGATTTGACAGAGAAGTTGAAATAAGTGTTCCTGATAAAGCTGGGAGATTGTCTGTTCTGAAAATACATACGAGAAATATGCCATTAACAAAAGATGTTGATTTAGATAAACTTGCATCTGTAACACATGGATTTGTTGGAGCAGATTTATCTTCACTTGCAAAAGAAGCTGCAATGAATGTTCTTAGAAAAGTTTTACTTAAAGTTGATTTAAAAGAAGATAAAGAAATTCCTGAAGAGATTTTAAAAAGTCTTAAAGTTGGCCAAGAAGATTTTGATGAAGCATTAAAAGTTGTAAGACCTTCTGCTATGAGAGAAGTTTTAGTTGAAACTCCTAATATAAAATGGGAAGATGTTGGAGGATTAGAAAAAGTTAAACAAGAATTAAAAGAAGCAGTTGAATGGCCTCTTAAATTTCCTGATTCATTTAAGAAAATGGGAATAAGACCTCCACGAGGATTATTGCTTTATGGTCCTCCTGGAACAGGGAAGACCTTACTTGCGAAAGCTGTTGCAAAAGAGAGTGAAGCAAACTTTATTCAGATTAAAGGACCATCTTTGCTTTCTATGTGGGTTGGAGAAAGTGAAAAAGGAGTAAGAAAAATATTTGAGAGAGCAAGACAGGTTGCGCCTTGCATAATTTTCTTTGATGAGATTGATTCACTTGCAGGCAAGAGGGGAATGGAAGCAAGTGGGAACAAAGTTTCAGAACATGTACTTAATCAGATTCTTTCTGAAATGGATGGAATAGAAGATAATAATGATATTGTAATTATAGGTGCGACAAATAGACCAGATATGCTTGACCCTGCGATATTAAGGCCAGGAAGATTTGACAGGATTTTGCTTGTAGGTCCTACTGATAAAAAAGGAAGATTAGAGATATTTAAGATACATACTAAGAACATGCCTCTTGCAAAAGATGTTGACATAACTGAACTTGCAGAAAAAACAGAGGGTTATGTTGGAAGCGATATAGAGGGATTATGCAGAGAAGCTGCAATGCTTGCCTTAAGAAAAGATATCAAAGCAGATAAAGTTAATCTGGCAAATTTTGAAGATGCAATGGGAAAAGTTAAGCCGAGCGTTACAAAGAGTGATATTGAAAGATATAAGAAAGTTGAAGAGAATTATTTAAGAAGCGCAAAGGCGGCGTTGGAGAATAATGCAGCTTATTTGGGGTAAATCTTTCTAATTTTTATCTTGTCATAATACTCATCAAAATATTCTGACCGAGTGCCGAAGAAGCGAGGTCACCATAACTTAAAGAATAAGGATTGGGTGACATTTCCCAACCACCGGCCAAGCCGAATTGGCTGTAAATAACACCATAATAGTTACCTATTTTTATTGCTTCTAGTTCTGGAAGCATAATTGGTTTTCCAATTTTTCCTGCTAGTGCAGGAGTTATTTCAAGAGTCTGAATATTATTTGGCATTTTGAATATTGAATCGCTTTGAGGAATTTTTTCTAATGAAGATTCTGGAAATACTTTTTTCATTTGTTCTCTAAATGAGGAATCAAAACCTTTTCTGCCACAGCATGCTTCTGCAAATACTACTCCACCTTTTGAAACATATTCTCTAAAAATTTTTAATTCAGGTTCGCTTAAAGAAAATCTTTCATGACCGGTAATATAAATAATAGGAGAATCAAATATTTTTGTATCAGATAATTTTATTTCATTCCTTGCAAATTTTACAGGAATATCTGTTCTTGCATTAAAACCTTGGAGGAGAACATCTAGTCCTGCATGTCTTGTTTTCCATTCTCCATCATAAACAATTTGGGTTATAGAAACTTTTCCTGCAGAAGTCTTATCTATATCTACAAACTTTGATGCATGCACAAAATTCTTCTGCCATGCTCGCATAGACGTTGCATAGGTAATAACATTCATTCCAATCTTCCTGCTACTCTCTTCGCTGTAAATCCTATCAATATCTCTTTTTCCTTCTTTTCCTGACCAGCCAGCATCTAAACCCAATTCAGGAACAAAGACCATGGTTCTGCAATTAATAGTTAGCCCCATTATTACTGGAAGAATTGTCTTTTCTCCTTTTGTCCCAATTTGGCATTTTACTTTTGAGATATCATAATATGAGTGTAATGCTGGATGGTCTAGACCTAAAGGAAGCATTCTTGTTTCAGGAAACATTGTTTGTATTTCAGAAACAGCTGATTCAAAGGCAGGTCTTGAACCTCTTCCAGGATTTATTATAAGTGTTCCTCCTGCAAGTAAATATTCTCTTAACTTTTTTCGTTCTTGTTCATTAAAAGAAAACCTATAATGCGTTGATTTATATAAAATAGGATTTTTTTCAGGGTCTGAGCTTATATCTGCAAGACTTTTGACTTCACTTGAGTAATTAGCATTAGCATTTTTTTTCATTTCTGTCATAAGACCATTAACATCATTAGGTGTTGCATTCCAATCTCTTGCTTCTCCTTGTTTTATTTTTGCCATTAGTATTGGTGGAGAAGGAGGATTTTTCTTTTCACTTCTTGCTTGAGGTTGCGCTGGTGGAGGAGGATAAGGAATAAATGTTTCTGCACTTGCCATGTTTGCTGGAGGTGGAGGAGGAAGTCTTAGTTCAGGAGGAGGAATAAAGCCAGGTTCTGAAGAGCCGTCGTTCGCGAGTTCTTGAGCTTGGCATGAGGAGACAAGGATATTTTCTAGGGAACTATTTTTTATTATTGTATTTGGAAGGTATGATGCAAGAACGATTGAGGCTATGGCAAGACCCCTCTTTAGGTAGCTTATCATTAATAAAATATGTGTTTTGAATATATAAAGTATTCGTCTTATTAACCCAAAACTTATAAACCTCGCTAACCGGAAATTGATATGCAAAAAGATTATACTTTTCTTGAATCAACAATTAGCCTCTGCAACAAATGCGAAAAGAGAATAGACGCAAAAATTATTAGAAAAAAAAATTCAACTTATATTCTTAAAAAATGCAAGGTTCATGGAGAACAATTAGAACTTCTTGAAGAAAATGCAGATTATCATTTTAGAAAAAAACAATATGACAAACCTGGAAACTCTATAGTGCCTGATACAAAACTGGAGAAAGGTTGTCCTTTTGATTGTGGTTTATGTTCTGAACATGAACAGCATACTTGCACTGCTTTAATCGATGTTACAGGAAAATGTGATTTATGTTGTCCCACATGTTATGCTTCAAGCGGAAAAGGAAAACATCTTTCATTAGATAAAATTGAAAAAATGATGGATTTTTTTCAGTTGAAAGAAAATGGCAAAGCAGAAATACTTCAGATTAGCGGAGGAGAACCTACAACCCATCCAGAAATATTAAAAATAATAGAAATAGCTAAGACTAAAAATTTTAGATACCTTATGCTGAATACTAATGGGTTGAGACTAGCTGCAGATGAAGAATTTGTAAAAAAACTTTCAAAATTCAGAAACAGGTTTGAGATATATTTGCAGTTTGATGGTTTTAAAGAATCAACCTATAAACATCTTCGTGGAAGGGAAGATTTGCTAAAAATAAAACTGAAAGCTATTGAAAATTTAAAAAAATATAAGATTCCAGTTACACTTGTTGCTACAATTCAGAAAGGTATTAATGATGATGAATTAGGAAAAATGTTTGAATTTGCTATAAATACTCCCGGAATAAGGGGGATTAATTTTCAACCCGTAACTTTTTTTGGAAGAAATAATAATGTTCAAACTAAAGATAGAATAACTCTTTCAGGAGTTATTGATAGGCTTGAAACTCAAACTTCAGGAGCATTAAAAAGAGTAGATATTGTTCCTCTTCCTTGTGATGTTGAAAGAGTGGCTGTTTGTTATTTTTATCGGGATAGAAAAGGATTTATTCCTTTAACAAGACATTTTGATGTAAAAAGTTACTTGCCACTCATAGATAATACCTTTGGTTTTGATGCTGAAAAGATTATAAAAGAGAATAAAGAAAAAAGCTCTCTTTTATCGTGCTGCATGAATACTTCTTTTCTTAGTGGGCTTGCGAGAATTATACCCCGAAATTATTCTTCTATGAGTGAGGAGAAAAAAGCTGAATGGTGGGATAATTATTCTTTTAGGATAAGTATTGTTTCCTTTATAGATAAATATAACTTTGATATTAAATCTATGAAAAAAGAGTGTGTTCATTTTATAACACCAAAATTAAAGAGAATACCTTTTTCTTCTTATAATATGTTTCATAGAAAGAAAAGTATATAAATCGTGAAAGCTAATACACCTTATGGCAAAAAAGAGGAGAATTATAAAAAAAGTTAATAAAAAAGTTAATGTTTTAGGTTATTTTTTTCTTGGTTTGATTTTAACAATAATTGTCCAAACAATTTTCATGCTTGGTGGAATGTATGTTGAAAAAGGGATGAATATTCCTTTAACAGGAATTCCTTCTTCTATTGGGCTAACAATAGTTCTTTTAATTGGTTTGATTATGTATAAGAAAAGCCCATTTGTGTTATTAGGAAGCTTTACAGTTGGTTTTCTTTCTCCTTTAATATTATTGCTGATAGTTTTATTTGGAGCAATGGATTTTCTTAAGCCTCAGATGTATTATTCTCTTATTTATACTTCTTTGATGGTTTTTGTGGTGTATATATTTTATATGAGGAAAATTTTAAAAGACGATTTTTAAGATGGTAGAGGAAATGAATAGTTCTGGAGTACAAAATGATTACTATGGAGATAATACGGGAAGAAAAGTCGGAGATTTTTGTATGGGCTTTTTTGGACCATTGATCCTTTTCCAATTATTGCAAACCCCCCTTCTTATTTTTTCTTCTATATTTTCTAGTGGGATGTATACCATGTTTTCTTCTATTCTTATTTTTGTTTTAGCATTATTTTTGGGCATATTCTTTTTTATAAAATTTAAAAAAACAAGAAGGTATATCTCTATGGGCATTATTTCTTCAGTAGTCATTCCACTGATATTATTTGGTGCTTGCTGGGTGCTTTTTAGTGGTTTAAATGGGATTTAATTTAAAATGAACCTTTTATATCCTGAAATTTTGAATATTGCGATTATAGGGTTAGCTGTTCTCATAATCTTTACTTCAATTTTAATTAACTTTTTTGAGGCTCAACCAACCGGAAAAGTCAAAAAAGAGAAGAAAAGCATTGTTGAAACAGGAAGTATGATTGGCTTCTTTATTATTTTTTATCTGGTTATTAGACTTAAGATTGGGGTGTTTGATTATTCTGATTTTTTTATTAGGGTAGGACTTATGATACTATCTTGGATTGTTATTGCAATAGGAGTTTATTTTAATGTAGCTGGAAGATTCAGACTTGGAAGCAATTGGGCTAATCAAGTAAGAATTTATAAAAATCAGACTCTTGCGACCAATGGGGTGTATAGTGTTGTTAGACATCCACTTTACGCTTCGCTTATGTGGATGTTTTATGCTGCATCACTGATTTATTTTAATTGGCTTGCTTTTTTACTCAATACTATTGTTTTTATTCCATTTATGTATTATAGAGCGAAGCAAGAGGAAAAAATGCTGGAGAAAGAGTTTAAAAATTATAAAAACTATAGAAAAGAGGTTGGAATGTTTTTTCCAAAACTAAGATGGTAGAAGAACAAAAAAAGAAGGATGACTATTATACAGACAGACCCGGAAGAAAAGGGGGGGATTTTTTTCTGGGTTTTTTTGGAGGGATAATTGTAGGCTTGCTTTTTTTAAGTCTTAACTTTTTTTCAATAGGACCTTTATCCTGGAGTCTTTTGATAATGTTTTTATTAGGAATATCTAGAATTTTGATAATGGTGATTATTATATTATTTTGTATAAGAATGTTTAAAATAGGCAGAAGATACATTGCTTTTGGTGTATTAGCAATACCCGTCTTAAGTATATTGGTATTTCTTATATTGTTGGGGGCATGTTTTGTTGCTTTAAGTGGGACAGGTTGGTAAAATGAAACAACAAATAACATCAATTAAAAGCGCAGAATTTGCATTCTGCAGATATGGTGTGGCTTTGCTAGTATGGCTTGCACTTATTTTTAGGATTAAGGGAATAGTTTTACTTGTCTTTTTTATCCTTCTGCTTTCTGCAATATTCACTGTGAAATACGCACCCATGATTGTTTTATGGAGATATACTTTTGGAACGTTGTTCAAATCTAAAGATGAAATATTAAATGTTAAGGCAATGAGATTTGCCCATTCGCTTGGAACAATTATTGCAGGAATATGCTTGCTATTTTTATATTTTGGAAATCAAATGGTTGGATGGGGTTTTGTTGCTTTTCTTGCAATTATGAAGACAATATCTGCCCTTGGATTTTGTCCTGCTTCTAAAGTTTATGTTTGTATGTCTAATGGTTCATGTTGTGCTTTCTCTAGAAAAGTGAAGGAAATTAGAGAAGGTAAAAAATAATATGCTAGATTTTCATCTTGTCCCTTCTCCTGAATGGGGAATAAAACCAGTCCTTTTTTATTTTGGAAGTTTTCCTGTTCCGTCTTATTCTTTTTTTATGTTGTTAGCTATCTTGGTTGGTTGTTTTATTTATTGGCTTGAAGCAAGAAAAGAGAAGAAGGCTAATGAAAATAGTTTTTATCTTATTATCGCGGCTCTTGTTGGAGGAGCTATTGGAGCAAAACTTCCCATAGTATTTTTATATTGGAAAGAAATAGTTTCTAGTTTTCCTGATTTGAGCATACTTATTTCAGGAAGAACAATTGTTGGAGGATTAATTGGTGGAACACTGGCTGTGATTTATATAAAGAATAAATTGGGAATAAAAGAGAGAAGAGGAAATTTATTTGCTCCTGCTATCGCGCTTGGAGTTGCAGTTGGCAGGATAGGTTGCTTTTTAAGAGGATGTTGTTTTGGAAAACCTACTGATTTGCCATGGGGTGTTAATTTTGGTGATGGGATTTTGAGACATCCAACGCAATTATATGAATCAATTTTTATGCTTGGTATGTTTTTTTATCTTAGATATTTGGGAAAGAAAAATCCTGCACCAGGAAAACTTTTTGATGTTCTCATGATATATTACTTTACATTCAGATTCTTTATAGAGTTTATAAGAGTGGAGAAAATTGTATTTTTGGGATTAACTTTTTTTCAATTAGTTTCTATCGCAGCAGTAATTTGGTTTGCTCGAAGATATTTTTTTAAGAAGACGTTTTAGTTATCTTTATTCTCCTCGTAACCCCGCTCGCTTTATTTGTGCAATGGGCTCGTGGAGTTACTCGCCTAAAACTTCAACCTTTCCATCGAAAATTATCACACTACATTCTGCCTGACTGATTGGCGAATGTGATTCTTCAATTAATTGGTTGAACTCATTGATTATTCCTGCTTGCTCCAAATTTCTGAGGGCTAGCAAACCTCTTGTTCCAAACTTTTTTTGAACTTCTCGCTTTGAAAAAGGAAGTGTCTTTTTTTCATCAAGAATAAATTCTAAAACTTGCCTTGCAAAACTATCTCTGACTTGTCCGCCTCTTGTAATATGAAAAATACTGCCGCCTGCGCCGTCATAAACAATGCCATTTCCGGCTGTTGCAAATGGTTCTATTGCAAAGGCACCTTCTCCTAGTTCTTTCTCGCTCTGGCTTTCATAATTGGGTATTGTTAAACCAGAATGAACATCATATCTGTCTAATCCGTGGCCAGAAAGGTTTTTTACAGGAGAAAATCCATAACTTTCGATTGCTTTTTGTATCGCTTTCCCTATTTCGCTTAGTGTAGATTTTTCTTTATTCTTTTTTATTTCTTCTACTGCTTTTTTTAATGCTAATTCTGAGGCTTCAATAAGTTTTGTATATTTTTTTTCAGGAGTTAAGTCCATGGAAAAAGCAAAGTCAGAGATATAACCCTCTACACTCACACCTATATCAACTTTTAGTAACCCATTTGCTTTTTTATCGTCATTTAGTATAGGAGTATAATGGGCAGCAACATCATCTATGCTAAGATTTATCGGGAATGCTACTTCTGCACCTAATTCAATTATTTTTGCTTCTATTTTTTCTGCTATTTCTGCTAGGGGTATATCTTTTTTTATGATACTTTTTGCGTATTCTTTAACTTGTTTCGATATTTGTCCTGCTTTTCTGTAATTTTCAATTATGTTGTTATTTTCTTTGGTTTCTTGAGATTCTTCGACTTGCTTTTTTTCTTTATTCTCTTTTTTTACTGTACTTGCAATTGGCTTTGATGAATTTGTATTTGTCTTTGCATTCTTTCCTATTTTGGAAGTTGTTGCTCCACTGTAATCTTTTTCTGTCATAGTGTTTTTAAGAATAAGAGGTTTTTAAACTAATTTGTCTAATCCCGCAGATAAATTATCTCTTCTTGTTTCTATTCTTCCATTTTTTGCTCTGTCTATGAATAACATTGGGTTTATTCCGTCTTCAAAAGGATTTGAAATTGGTTCTGCAGGATAATTGTCGAATATTCTTATTGGTGAAGATAAAACATAACCTATCCAATTAGTTATTCCTATGAATTTATCTCTTTTTGTATACTGACTTGTCATAAAACTTTATTAAGAAGCCCATTCTTAAACTTTATGAAATGTAGAATTATAATTTTTTAATAAGCTGATTTATCTTCTTTTTGTTTTCTCTTGACTTTATTGTGTATATCAAGCCGATAATGCCCATAAGAAGAGCAAAACTATTTAGAAATGTGAAGATGTTGTCTTTAATTTGGATAGAGTATATTGTCAGAGCAAGAGAACCTAAAACATAAAGAGACGCAAAACCGAGATTAAGGTGACTATGTTTTGTTTTTATTATCTCTATTATTTGAGGTATCCAGGCGATAGCGATGCATATTGAACCGATAATGCCTGCAATGTTTTCCATGATGGGGAGAGTTAGTGGATGTTTATAAATTTATTCTGAGTTATTGCTTTCCCTTTCGTCTTCGTTCTTTTGGTAAATAGTTTGTTATCCTATCATCTGTTAATTTTCCCATGCCGATTAAATCATCTCTGTGCTTTATTACTTTGAAACCTTTTTCCTGACTTTTGAATTCTTCTTTACCTAAAGCACCAAGGTTCTTTGAGGTTTCAATCTCCTTTGTTTGATTTTTATTATCCAAAAGAATATCTTCTCCTCTGAACCAATTGTCTTTTTGTTCGTTCGTTAGTTCTATTATGTTTTTTGTTATTTGATTCTTTAGAATATGAAGAGCATCTAAAGAAAATCTTATTTCTTCAGGATATTCATGGAAAAGATACATGCCGATAATTTCAACTCTTGAATTTTTTTGCAGTTTTCTTATTTCTTCAAGAGAAAGAGAGCCAGAATAACCTCTGACTTTATCTTTACCTGATTTTATGAGCAAGAATGGAAGTTCGTTTATGCCATAATAAGCAAGTTTTTTCATTATTTCTCGTTTTTCTGTGTTGAATATTATTTCCATGTTATTTTTTTAAGTTATCTGTAAATTTATATAACAAATAAGGTATTATTGCCATAAGCCAATATCCTATGGTGTGCCATATCAAAAAGAGATTTCCTATTTTGTAATTTGTTAGAGGCATGCTTATGACTTTCCAAGAAGAAACTTGCATGTTAACTAGTTCTGTTAACAAGCCTGTTAATGTTACAAATATTAAAAGTGAAAGAATGAATGAAATAGCAGAATTAATTTTTAATTTTTCAAATATTTTTTTCCCAATCATTAAACTAAGCAGGATATAACTTAGTGGGAGAGCATATTCCAAAGTATATTTCAAGAGTTCATCTAAGAAGGAGGTATATTGGGGGTAGACCCAATAATTTAACAATATTCCAAGTCGGTCTATGATTACACTTGTTATTATCAAAAGTCCGATAAATATAAAATATTCTTTTGTTTTCCAATCTTTGAATAAATTTTCTTTTGAAATAGAATTATAGATGTATAATAAGATGATGAAGGCTCCTATTGAAAATAGGCTGTAGAAATGAGCTTGTTTTAAGATTATGGCCTGATAAATTGAAAAAAGCAAGGCTATAATTCCAAGCAGTAATATTAAGTTTTTTATTTGTTTATTCATTTTGATTTTCTCCTTTTGTTTTATCACTTAATTTTTTCATTTTGCACAAGAAAAAACCTTCTGTATCATTATCTTGTGGATATAATCTTACACACTTTTTTATTTCTTCTGAGTATTTTTTGCCTTGCCATTCTGTTATTCCTTGTCTTGTTTTTAATGGGAGGTCTATTTGTTCAATACTTATATCAAAATTATCTAAAAGATGCTGAATAACCTCCTCGTTTTCTTCAGGGGCGTGTGTGCATGTGGAGTATAGTAATTCTCCGCCAGTCTTCAGGCAACCAATTGCATTTGCCGCTAGATGCTTTTGTATTCTTGAAAACTTTCCTGTCATTTTTTCATTCCACATAATAAAAGTTTCAGGACTGCTTCTTAGTGTTCCTTCTCCTGAGCAAGGAGCATCAACAAGAATCTTGTCAAAAAATATTTGTTCTTTTTTGTATCTTATGCATAAATCTATTCCGTCATTTTGAGTAATAATAGTATTTGAAACACCACATTTTTCTAAATTTGAAGCAAGTATAATTAATCTTGGGAGTCTGCTATCATTTGCTATTATGCTTCCTTTATTATTCATCATTGAAGCTGCTTGGGTCGTTTTTGAGCCAGGAGATGCACATAGGTCTAGAAAAATATCTTCTTCTGTTGGCTTTAATGCTAGTATAGATAACATACTTGAAATTTCTTGAACATAAAAATAGCCCAATAGGTGTTCTTCTGCCTTCCCAAGTTCTCCTGGTCCTAAATCGTTTTCTATTATCATTATTTCAGGATAATCTTTACAGGGTTGTTTTATTTTCCAGCCTCTTTCTTCAAGTCTTTTTTTAAGCTTTTCGGCAGAAATTTTAAGAGTGTTGCATCTGATTGAGTTGTTGGGTTCTTTATGCACGATTTCCCAATATTCTTTCTTATCTTTCTCGTCTTGAAGAAGAGAGTTCATTCTTTCTATGAATGCTGGCTTTGGGTTGAATTTGTATGTTTTTTCTTGTTGGTTTTGCATAGGTATTTGAGTATCATAATGCTTTTAAATCATACGATGCTTATTGATTTATGTTAAAAAACTTTTATTTATATCTGCAGCAAATAGGTGAACATAGAGATCTTGTTCTACAAACAGATCATGACGAATTTACTAATTTCACCATGTGCAGTAGTGGCTTAGAGGGATTAGCAGAAGATTTAGTCTGTAGAATCAATGTTAATTGGGGAGCAAGTTATACTGGCAAGGTTGATATCTATAGTCACCCTAGTGAGTTAATGACTAAACATCTTCAAGTTGTTGGATTTCCTATTTCTGAATTAGACAGGAAAAAGTTTGAGAGGTTTTTACCGAAAAGAATTTCTGTAAACTGGGTTGAGGAAATAAAAACTAAGTAACTAATTATGTCTTCTAGCTATGATAAAAGAAATTTATCTTTATAATCAAAGAAAAAACAAACGTCTTTATCCTGAATTGGTTATTATCCAGACTAAATTTTTAAGTACAAGTTCTAATTTAAGTTTAGAAGAGTTAGCAGATGTTTTAATTGATGAAGTTCGCGTTTGTTATGGCCGGAGTTATGCTGGGAAAGTTAAAATTAAACCCTATGCTCCCCCAAATTTAAATAAATTAATAATCTGTGAAGATATTTCTCCTTTGCGAGAGGTTCAAAGATGCAAGTTTGAAAAATATTTGCCGTCGGCAATATGTGTTGAGTGGGTTGAACAAGAAAAAACTAATTAGTGCATTATACATATTTTTAAAAAGAGAATTCACATTATATTTTTATCAGAAATTAAATCTTAGATGAATTAATTTAATACTATGACTACGAGAGTATGCAAATTTGGCGGAACATCTCTTGCAACGAGAGAGCAAATAGAGAAGGCTATAGAAATTATGTTAGCGGATGCTTCAAGAAGATATATGGTTGTTTCTGCGCCAGGTGCAGCATTTAAAGATGATATAAAAATTACAGATTTACTTATTCGATCTGCTGAAGAATATAGGACAACAAAAAAATCTCCTTCGGCGGATGCGGTTATTGCTAAGTTTAATGAAATAATTCCCGGAGATGCTGAATTAGTTGGAAGATTGTGGACAAATTTGCAATCAAGGCTTTCAGATACTAGAGCTAAAAATTATGTTGATGGCATAAAAGCGTTTGGTGAGTATGCTAATGCTGTTGTCATAAATAAAATTCTTCAGGAAAAAGAAATAGCTTCTAAGTTTTTTGATCCAAGAGAATTAGCTTTTACATTGGTTGGAAAAGGAGATAATGTAAAACCCGATGCAAGGGGCTATAATAAAATGGGGGCAATACTAAACGCAAAGTCTGAAAATTTAAGAATAGGAGTTATACCTGGTTTTTATGGATATAACCGAAAAGGAGAATTAATTACACTTCCGCGCGGAGGAAGTGATGTTTCTGGAGCAGCAATTGCTCGAGCAATTAATTCAAGGATTTATGAGAATTGGACAGACGAAGACGGATTAAAAAGAGCAGACCCAAGAATTGTTCCTTACGCAGAATTTATCAAAATGATGACTTATATTGAAGCTAGAGAGCTTGCTTATATGGGATTTAAATTACAAGATGCATGTTTTGGCCCGATAGTAAATCGTGGAATAACTTTAAATGTTAAGAATACAAATAATCCAAATCATCCTGGAACTTTAATAGTTGATGAAAGGGAAGTTTCTCCTGAAGAATATATTATTGGAGTTGCATGCGAGAATAATCATATTTGTATTGGAATGAGAAAAATGTATTCTGACCAGGAAGTTGGTTTAGGAAGAAAATTGTTTCAAATTTTTGAAAAAAGAAAAATTCCTTATGAACACCACCCGAACGGTGTTGATTCTCTTTCAGTAATTCTCAGGGGCAGGTATCTTGTGGGAGATAATAATTTAGATAATATCCTCAGAGATATTTCTGAAAAATGCGGAGTTGAAAGAAAAATTTCTGTTAGAAGAATATCTCTTTTATCTGTAGCAGGTTTGGGAATGAATAATCATCCTGACACACATGCGAGAGTCTTTTCTGCTTTGGCAGGAAAAGGAATATCGGCTAGAAGTATTGATGAGGGCGCAGATGATATTAGCATGTTTGTTGGTGTTGATGAAGGAAGAGCAAAAGATGCAGTTCGTGCGGTTTATGATGAGTTTTTTGGAAAGAAAAATAATTAATATGGAAATAACAGATCATGCCCATTGGTTCTTAACTTCAAGATGTAATCTTGATTGTGCTTATTGTTTTAGACCAACTTTTCCTGCTGCCTGTGGCGAAAGTCAAAACAGAATTAAGAACTTAGCGGAGATTTTAGTTGATGGGGGAGTTAAAATGGTTACTTTGACCGGAGGAGAACCAACACTTGTTAAAGCTCTTCCAAAAGCTTTAGAGATTTTTGAAAAAGCAGGAATTTATGTTCAATTGCATACTAATGCTACTACATTAGATGCTAAAAGGATAGCCCAACTTAAAAAATATCTGGGGGATATAGCTATACCTATCGACAGCATAGATTCCAGTATTCAAAAACAATTGAGGGGAATTGATTATTTGCCTAAATTTTGGGAAGTAGTAAAAGAATTAGAAAAACAAAAAGTAAAATTCAATTTGCATACTGTTGCAACAGACTTGAATATTGATGCTTTTCCAAGACTTTATCATGCTCTTAAAAATTGCAATTTTGATCATTGGAAAGTCTATGAATTTAATGAAACTATGGTAGATAATAGATTTTCAGGTATTGAACGATTTCAAGAAGTTAACAGATTGAATAACTTGCGTGGAGAATATTCTATTCAGGATTATAGAAAAGGCTTAACAGATTGTCTTCTTGCCAGATTTTTATTAATGGAAGAAAAAATGAAACAGAAAAAAGACAAAAGATTAAAATTTGTTGCAAGGCGAGATAGGGTAACACCTTATTTTTTCTTAGATAATAGTGGAGATGTAAGATATTGCACTTATTTCACTAGGGAGAGAACAGTTATCGGTAATTTGTTTCAAGATGGTTTTGATGGAATAAGAAAAAAATTTAATTCTGCTGTTGAAAAAGGACCATTATTTGATGAAGAAGGTTTTATAGAAACAGAAAATGATCAACCAATCTGGATTAGACTCTGGCTAGGAAATTTCTGGACAGAAGAAGTTGGAGGATTGGATTATCCTCAAAATGAAAGTGAAAAAGGTATAGATGGAAGAAGCTGGCCGAAAATTCTTCATTTGTATAATCTTTATAGAAGAAGAGAGTCTAGACAGGAGAGGAAACTTATAAAATCTAGTTATGGGGCACTTGTTCCTTAATTAAAATAGCGTCATCTGTTTTTTTCCAGATATAATTTCCTTAACATTAATACCGAAAACCTGAAAAATATTATCTACTGCAGGAATTATTTGATGATTCAAATAATATTCAATATTATACTCTCCTTTTTCATCTTCGAGCTTTACTTTTTCTCTTACTAAAACCTTTTTTTCCCTTGTTTCTGCTATAAAGTATCTTATCAGCATGCCTATATTAATAGGCATTCCTTTTTCTTTCATTTTTTCTGCTGCAATGACATGAGGTGTTATTGATTTATACTCGCTTAGTGGTTTTTTTAGCTGTGTTCTAATCATTATTTCTTCTCTTTCTATTTTTCTATCCTTGAAATCTTTGATTGTTCTTTTTAATAATTCTAATGCACTTTTTTCATTACCCTCATTTAATATCTTCTCTAGAATTTTGTTCTGCAATTCTCTTGCGAGATTGCACCAATCTCTTCTGACTGTTTCAAATCCCCTTATTTTTATTTTATCTTTCTCTGTTATTAATGCATATTTCTTTTTTGCTCCAAATTCCCCGTCTCTTTTTGTCACCCATAATCCCCTTTTGTAAAAATCTTCTAATTCTAGTTCAATTATACCTGGCATTTTTCCGTTTAAATTTTTTAGAAGTTCTAATATGTCTGCTTTTGTTTTATCTGCTTGAAGGAGAGCAATTGAATCTGTATCAGAATAAATTACCTTACAATTTTCTTTCTTTATTTTCTCTATTGTTTCAAGAATAGACTTCCTTGCTAGTGCTGCTGTTGCAGCAGCCGCTTCTCTGCAATAATATCTTGCTCCAAAAAAGCCCTGATAACCATAAGAAGCGTTTGCTAGAAGCTTATATGCATTGCTTCTTGCTTTTGTAAGATTATTTTCATTCTTTTTGTATTCTGATTTATACTTTTTTCTCTTTTCTATTATTTCCAGAATCATTCTTGGAAAAAAACCAGGGTTTTTTGAAAAATAAACTTTTTTCCCATCTAATTCTACTTCTAATGAATTCTTCATTTTTTCCTCAAGAAGAGTTGATTTTGAAAGATTAAACGTGGCAATAACAGAGGAATACATACTAGTGAAGTCAAAGAAGACAACATTAGTGTATAATCCTGGTGTTGGTTGAAGAACAAATGCACCCTCATATTTTCCTTTTTCTCTTCTTTTTTCAATTTCGTCATGAACAGGTCTTTTTTCTGCTATCTCATTGTATTTTTCGAGGTTATGAAGAATATAGTTTTCAACATGTTGAGACATGCCATCCCTCGTAATATCAAAAAGAGGTTCCTGAATTATTCTTGAAAATTCTAACATATCTGGCCACATTTTTTCAGCCAGTTTATATGTTAAAACAGAATCTTGTAGATTATAATCAAAATATTCTTTCCATTCATGTTCTTTAATTTTTGAAGGAGTTTTCTTTTTTTCAAATTCATTTTTTCCTTCTCCTAACAATTCGAGTGCAACCTCATCTAAACCAAGTGTTTCTGACTGAAGATATTGTGAAAAAACAGTTTCTATAAATCTGAATAAATCAACATGAACTATTCCGAATATACTCGCAGAAGTTATTCTTCCCCTGGAAAATGTTGGTTTACTTCCGTCGACTCCTAATGAAAGTTTTACCCTGTTTTCTTCTGCTCGGGCTTTTAGATAAGGCATATCAAACCCGTCTGAGAAATATCCGGTTAGAATGTCTGGTTTTATCTCTTTAACATATTCAACGAATGCTTCAATCATATCTGCTTCATCTTTAAAACATTCAACAAATTCTTGGCTTTTCTCGCATTTTTTCCAGGTTAGAACTTTCTTTGTGTTTTTGCCATACAGTGAAATCATGAGTATCGCTCCTTTTCCTATTTCAAACTCGTCTGTTTCAATATCAAAAGCGAGAATATTTGGGGAAAATTTTTCGTCGAGCTCTTTTTTCTTCTTTTCTTCTAATTCTTCAATTTTTTCAATTTTTAGGCATAAATCCACATCTAAAATATTATCTATGCCTCCAAAATCACCATCATTGTTGAGAATTTCTCCTGAAATTTTTTTCCATGTGAGTGGAGCGAGTTTTTTTTCTATAATATATTTTGTTATTATGTTTAGGTCATATTCTCTTCTTGCAAGAACTTCTTCTTGGCCTATGTTGTCTGCAACAGCATGACAGTCTTTATGATTTGATACATAAACTTTTAATGCCCTAACTTCTTTGTCAAGAAATCTTTTATTTTTTAGTTCTACTTTTGTTATGCTCGTTTTCCTTGATTCTGACTCTATTTTTATGCTTTCTATTTCTTTTTTTATTTCTTCTATCCTCTTTTCTTTTGTTCCTTCTTTGAAAATTACCCAGAAAAAAGATTCAAAAGTATCTAAGATACATATCCGCTTGCCTTTATCATCTTTTCCTGTTATTTTGATGCAGTTTTTTCCATTAAGGTCAAAATAGTCGTAGTCCAGTGGCAGGAAATTTATCTCTTTTTGCATATGTTTGAAAAGATAGCTTCTTATTTAAAACTTGGGTTATAGCTGATTATTGTTTAGCTTGTTATTGTTAAGTAGTAACAAATAGAAAGGTTTA
>Ga0247842_10000320_pt1 | contig 103966 bp, 62 predicted proteins | sample LaCruzMarch2015__3_FD_192411 | JGI IMG/M metagenome (GOLD analysis project Ga0247842, IMG submission 192411) | Freshwater microbial communities from meromictic Lake La Cruz, Castile-La Mancha, Spain - LaCruzMarch2015_19m | ecosystem: Environmental > Aquatic > Freshwater > Lake | place: Spain... | reverse complement strand
TAAGCAACGTGAATAAATGATATTAAATTTTTAGGAATAGAACGCGGATGACGCGGATTAAACGGATTTTCGCGGATTTTTCTTTATTTCTTTTGATCCGCGCAAATCCGCCTGATCTGCGTTTATCCGCGTTCTATTTCTAAGTCGCTTATGTTTTTAAGCAACGTGAATAAATGATATTAAATTTTTAGGAATAGAACGCGGATGACGCGGATTAAACGGATTTTCGCGGATTTTTCTTTATTTCTTTTGATCCGCGCAAATCCGCCTGATCTGCGTTTATCCGCGTTCTATTTCTAAGTCGCTTATGTTTTTATGCTATATTATATCACAATAACATTATACATCCAATATTAAAGCATGTTTCTGACGAGGAGATCGTAAAAAATTGAAAATCAGTGAATTTCAAAAAAACATAGAAGACATTTATTTTACTAAAGATTCAAGCAGAGGCTTAATGGGAACGTTTGCTTGGTTCGTAGAAGAAGTTGGCGAGTTATCCCGTGAGCTTCGTTCACAAAATGACAAGAAAAAATTACAAGACGAATTCGCAGACGTTCTGGCATGGCTTTCTACGCTGGCAAGCGTATCGGGTATTGATCTTGAAGAATCGGCGTGTAAATACAGTCATGGATGCCCCAAGTGCCACAAAACACCATGCGCCTGTGATGAAAACAGACGAAAACCTGTGTAGCTAAAAATGGACAATAAACTATTCTATACCTTTCTTTGTTCAATACTTCCGCAACACGGCAGATCAATGCCGGTTGAAGGCGCAAAGCTCATCTCTGCACTAGCACATAAGCATGGTATACCTGTAACGTGGATACTCAACAGTGAATGTGTTCATGCTGTAAAGGATGTAATATCTCAAGGACATTCAGGTTTTGGTGATGACGTGGTAGTCATGATCGATCCAAGCATTATCTTCAAAGAGATTGGTGTTACGCCATCATCAAAAGCAGAGGAGACAGTTATCCTTCGCCAGAGGCTTCCTGAACTTATAATTTCAGAGCAAAACAAAATCAAATCCGCACTTCCATGGACGGAAGCAAAGGTAATCGGCTCTGATTTCAAAGCTTCTGCACTGATTCAGATTCTTGATGAGCTTGACTGCATTGGTCTATGGGGTTATCACTGGGAAGAATCGGATTCTGAAATTGGTGATAAAGGATGCCCTTGGAGCTTTTTCCTCGCATCCAGAGATCATTATAACATCCCAGCGCATCATGGAAAAATAGTTGCTGTTGAATCATCTTCTCTGGATTTGAATACTGCTTATTATACTGGTAATTCGCATGTATTTTCTGCCAATCCTAAATCCCTATGGTTATCAGGTTTATGTACAGACAAAGATAATTCTTATGGAAAGGCAATCTTTAACGAATATATAAGAAATTGCCAGTGGAATAGGTTTATGATGTTTGTGCAGGAATTGAACGCTTATGATATGGAATATGCAAGCTACGAATCTTATGATAAAGGCACTATCGCAGGACTTGCACACATAACTGACAGCTTTTTTATTGAAGTCGAATCAAATGAACAAATACAACCTTTATCATTATCAGATGCAATAAACCTTTACAAAAGCGAGTTTCAGCGTACTGAAGCATGTTGTATGATCTTTGACAGCATAGTTCCGCCACAGGAAATAAACTTTTTTGTTCCACCTGAACCCAAAAGAAAACCGCCTTACCCATTAACCTTATTTTATTATGACAGCGAGTGCCAGATGATTTTCAGAGAAGGGCAGATGACGCCTATTGAGGTGAGAAATTACGCACAGCCTCCTTTTGAATCAAGATACTATAATGAGAAGGATATACCTTCCATATCGAAATTCTATCCATTCAGGGATAGGGATAGACTGATTATGGAGTTCGAAATAGAGTCATCAAAGCGTATGCCTTATGGTCTTACGATCTGGGACAATCATTCGATGTTTAGCCTAGTATCCACAAGCGCAAGGACAGTGAAATGGATAGGCACTCATCTCCTTTTTATGAGGCTTGAACTTAATGAAGGGATGAATCAGATAGAGGTGACTTTGGCGATATAGATACGAGTTTTTCAGTTAGTTAAGTAATAGTCATAATTCATGAAAAAAACACGGAGACACTGAGGCACGGAGAAAAAAGATGAAGGCGGAAGGATGATGGATGAAAAAGAAAAAAGAGTATTACAGCTTCATACTTCATACTTTCTAAGTTCTCTCCGTGCCTCAGTGTCTCCGTGTTTAACTTCTTTAAATTAACCTGAAAAATCAGCCTTTGCTCTCGCAAGGATTTTATCTAATTCGCTTTGCAATTTTGGATCAAGCTCGTAATCATATTGGCTCAAAAACTCTTTAATCATTGCATGGGCTTTTTGGCGATTTGACTTTGCTCCCTCACCATCCCATGCAGGAAAGAACTGACGATTGAACAGCTTTGGATGCCAATAGAACTGTTTATATGATTCCAATGTACTATCAAGAGTAATAAAACTTTTTTGTTGAATCCCATCTATAACATCTTTGAGACACCTTTCAGGGTCGCAATTTCCGTCAATGCCCTGAATAAGCCTTTGAACGTGATCCCTTATCTCAAGGTCATATATGAGTTGCTCGGCAGAGAAAATCTCATCAAGACTCAAAAGCCCAACAGACGTGAACCATCTTGCACCTAATAATGCCCCTGCTGTCATCAGGCTGGATTTTTCAGCGCAGGCTTGAGCGCCGGGTAGCTTGGCGTTGGTATGGATATTTCCTGCGGATGGATACCAAGCCGTTCCGTGAAAATAGGCATTAACTTCCGATGTAGTAAGCTGAAGCAAGAAATTCTCTGGTGAACCGAATACCATAGCCAGTGTGCGCAAGTCTATTGGGAAAAGTCCAATACTCCAACTAATAGGCATATCAATTATTTCTTTGAGTAATATAACTGAACCTACCACCTCCGCAACAGAAAGCGCATAAGCATCGCCTACATTAATAGAAGCAGTGCATCCGGCAGATGGCATATTACCCACGCCTACACCAGATAATCTGTCCTTGTATTTCAAAACACATTTCAAAGATTCGCTTCCCAAAGTAAGTGGGCTGAAAATATAGATAGGTAAATGCCGAAGTGGTTCCTCTAGCACATCACTCATATCAATGATGTAAGGCAATGTTTCTATTGCTTTCGGATCAACTCGACGGCGCCCATACTTTGAGTAAGTTGCAGATACCCAATACTGCACCACAGATTGAATTGCCGGAGGAACGTCAATAGGGCATCCGGGCGGACCTGATAATCCCAATACATGCAATAGTTTGGTAGCCTCTATCAGCCTTTTGGTATCGAATGGCACGATTTTATCCGTTTCAATGTCGTGGGTCCATTGAGAGTATTCAATCAAGCTGACTCCGAGCTTATTGCTAGAGGCGTCAATAGGCTCTGGTTCTTCAGAAAATTTGTAACCGTTGTTTTTCCTTTCGGTATCGAGAAATTCTAAAACCTGCTTTCGGTTAATGCAAGCTCTGTTGCCTTTTATTTGAAACCCACACGATTTAAGCTGTTTAAGTATTTCATCATCAAGAATGGCAATTCCGACTTCTTCAAGTATGCGAAGCATTGCCTCTTCAATACGCTGTAATAGATTAATGTCAAAAAATGGCGAACGCTGAACGACAAAAGGACGATAACTCATGATCTCACCTCTACCTGATTATTTTTCAAAGCTCATTAATAACCTGTATTGATGTATCATAATATAACAAAAACTAATTGAGTTGTCAAATGAGAGATTATGCCAACAGATACCAAGCACGTATATTCCATCAGGTCAAGGAGAACAACATTACTGCTGTTATGCGTCTTGAAAGCCTTATATACGAGTAGAAGGAATTAACAACAAGGTTAAGCTCATTGAAAAAAATGATATATTGACAAATAATGTGATTGAATATACTCTATATATACGAGTTTTTCAGTTAGTTGGTGAATAGTCATAATTCATGAAAAAACACGGAGACACAGAGGCACGGAGAGAACATAGAAAGGATGAAGATGGTAAAGGTAACAATAACTATACCAAGTGAATTACTTGGAGATATAGATTCAGCGAAGGTGCAGTTAAAGCAAAACAGAAGCCAGTTTATAAGGCACGCTATAATTGAGTATCTAAAACAACAGAAAAAGATAGAGTTTGAAGAACTGATGGCTAGAGGTTATATGGAATCTTCCGAAGAGGATTCGATAATTGTAGAGGAGAGCATAAAGGCTCAACTTATCGCTACAGAGAAAGAGTGGGTTTAGGATGAATGAAGTAAAAGTATTTCGAAGGGGAGATGTTGTCCTTACACATTTTCCTTATATTACAGAATCTACAACATCTAAAGAACGTCCCGCTGTGATAATCCAGAACGATATTGGAAACCGATCCAGATCAAACGTAATAGTTGCTTCTATTTCCTCTAAGATTCCAAATCATGAATATTCCTTTCATTTTTTAGTTCGGATAGGTTCTCCAGAAGCTGAAGGTACTGGAATTGAAAGGGATTCTGTCGTCCAAACAGAAAATATCTTGACTATTCCCAAATCTAACGTTATAAAGCGTATTGGCAGATTTAGTGATGATGCTATGCGCCAAATTGATAAATGTCTAAAAATAAGTCTTGGTTTATTATGAAATCAAAAGTAATATTAAAGCCGCAAAAAGAAAAACCAATAATACAGAATCACCCATGGATATTCTCAGGCGCTATTAACAGAATTGAAGGCGATCCACAGGATGGTGATATTGTTGATGTATTCGACAGTAAAGGCAACTTTCTGGCAAGGGGATACCTAAACCGAAAATCTCAGATTATGGTACGTATCCTTACGAAAGAACAAGAAGAAATAGATGAATCCTTCTTCCGAAAGCGTATCCTAAGTGCGATCAATTATCGAAAAAATATTCTGAATCTAAGCGGATATGATGCTTACCGTCTAATTCACGATTCTGCTGATTTACTACCCGGTCTAATTGTAGATAAATATGCAGATTACCTTGTTGTTCAAATTCTAACTCTTGGTATAGAAGTAAGAAAAGATACGATAATAAAGATACTCAATGATCTTTTGAATCCTAAAGGCATATATGAGAGAAGTGATAGCTCTGTTCGTGAAAAAGAGGGATTAAGTCCAACTTCTGGGCTTATCTGTGGTCAAGAGCCACCGGATTTGATGAGAATAAAACAGAACAAGGCTGAAATGCTTATTGACATTGGGAAAGGTCAAAAGACAGGGGCTTTTCTGGATCAGCGTGAGAACCTTGAGATAATAGAGTCGTATTCAAAAGATAAGGAAGTTCTGGACTGTTTCTGTTACACCGGTAGTTTCTCTGTGCATACTGCAATCGGCGGGGCAAAATCTGTCATGGGTATTGATATGTCGGTTAAGGCATTAGAAACTGCTCAGAAGAACGCTGAGATTAATAATTTTGCAGATATTTGTCAATTCGTATCAGAAGACGTATTCAAATTTCTTGAGAACTGCAAGAGCAAGTTTGATATGATTATACTTGATCCACCCGGTTTTGCCAAAAGTGTAAGCGCTGTTATGAGAGCGTCAAGGGCTTATAAGCACATTAACATGAGGGCGATACAATTACTAAATCCAGATGGTATTCTTGTGACGTTTTCGTGTTCTCACCACATTGATCCGCTTCTATTCCGCAAGATCGTGTTCTCTGCAAGCGTTGACGCTGGATGTAATTTGCAGATTATAAGAACACTCCATTCCGCACCTGACCATCCAATAAACATTGCTCATCCAGAGGGTGAATATCTAAAAGGGCTTATTTGCAGAAAAATTGTATAAGTCGCAATAAGGGGGTCAAATCTTACGCACCGTGTGTGTCTATTCTGACCTTTGCGTACCTGGTTTTTTAATCCTTATCTTCCTTATAGCTTCATCGAGCATAGCATAAGATATTGGCATCGTGAGAAGTATTATGAGGGTGGTTAGTATGATTTTCATTGTTCAATCCCAATGTTTCAGATTTTCGTATATTAGTGTCAGTTTTTAAACACTTCGATCGGATTTTGAGCCAAAATTCTTCCAGAATCCGTAAGTTTTATAAAGTCGGCAGAATCAATACCGGCAGACAAGCAATTGATATTGCAACTAACGTGCCATATCTAATAGTTTAGATTCATAGTTAATTATAAAGTTTCACTTTTCTTCAAAAACTTATGAACTATTAAACATGTATAGCACTATCACATTATGTTGGATTTCGTTCCTCAATCCAACCTACATTAATGCACATCAATTAAATAAAAATGGTATTAGACGCATAGCTCTATCAATTATTATATCGGCATAATCCGATAAAACTTTAGTAAAAAATTTTTATTGGAAAATGGTTTTATTAGAAAATATCTTAAATTGATATACACGGTGAGTAAACATAAGTCAATCAAATAGATAATATTTCGGCAAGGTGGTACAGACTTTCATCAACTTTCTTTTTGTTAGACCAGATAGTCGAAAGTTCTGAGGGTACTATCTTTCCTTGAATCTCCCCTATCATGACGCCTGATATACCGTTTTTGATGGATTCGACTGCGGAAGAACCGATCCTGCTTGCAAGTATTCGATCACGAGCAGTAGGCGACCCACCTCGCTGAATATGTCCTAAAACAGTAACCCTGTAATCCAGACCAGTTTTTTCTTTGACTTTTTCAGCGATAGTGTATGAATTACCTGCCTCATCACCTTCTGCAACGATAATTATTGAACTGCTCTTTCCACGTTTCCAACCTTTTACTAGCACATCACATAGATTCTCTATATTTGTTGGTGTTTCTGGTATTAGGATAGCTTCTGCACCACCGGCGACACCCACATCTAGCGCAATGAATCCAGAATTCCTCCCCATGACTTCCACAAAGAAAATCCTTTCATGAGATGATGCAGTATCTCTGATCCTGTCTACAGCATCAAGGGCTATGTTGATAGCAGTATCATAGCCAATTGTGAAGTCAGTGCCATAAATGTCGTTGTCAATGGTACCGGGTACGCCAATAACGGGAATGTTGTATTCTCTGGTAAGGTCACTTGCTCCTCGATAAGTTCCGTCTCCCCCTATTGTAATGAGAGCATCAATATCCCATTTTTTTATGTTTTCAAACGCTTTTGATCTACCTTCAGGCGTTTTAAATTCTTCTGATCGTGCTGTTTTGAGAATAGTTCCGCCTCGTTGGATAATATTTGATACAGAGCCTACTCCCATCTCTTTTACATCGCCTTCTATCAGACCAGCATAACCTCTTATAATCCCAACAACGTGGATCTCGTGATAGAGCGCAGTTCGCACAACTGCTCTGATACATGCGTTCATTCCTGGAGAATCTCCACCGCTTGTCAGAACACCTATTCTATGTATATTTGGCATTATATATCCTCGTATTATATATTACGGAACAGTCCTATTACCTTACCAAGTATCGTGACGTCTTTAACAATGATCGGAGCCATTAACGGGTTCTCAGGTTGGAGTCTTATGTGATTATCTTCCTTATAAAATTTTTTAACCGTAGCCTCATCTCCGATCAATGCGACCACAATATCTCCTTGCTCTGCTGATTGTTGTTGCCTGACGATAACGTAATCATCCTCTAAGATACCAGCGCCGATCATACTATCACCTTTGACTCTTAGGGCAAATGGTGTTTCTGTTCTGACCATATCGCTTGATATTGTGATTGTTCTCTCTATATTTTCAGTTGCCAATAAAGGTTCACCTGCCGCAACTCTACCAATAACAGGGACATTGATCACAGGATCCTGAGAATCTCGCTGAACGAAATCTAGCAGTTCAATGGCACGTGGTTTACTTGGGTCACGTCTAATGTAACCTTTTTTCTCGATGGCTACCATGTGATCATAGGCGCCTTTGGATGATATTTTAAAACCTCTTGCGATGTCACGAACTGTCGGTGGATAGCCAATTTCCTTGATATAACCGACGATAAAATCAAGAATTTTTTGTTGCCGAATTGTTAATTTTTTTCGCATTATTTTTGCCTCGACTTTCTTATAGAATACGACCCTTTAATATAAATATACTGCACACACGTTAAGTTGTCAAGGCAAAAATGAAACTTGCTTAATGATTACATACTCGCAAAAGCTTTTCAGGAAAATTGCTGTATATGGCATCCGCACCCATATTTATAAGACGCTCCATATCACTTATATTATCAACAGTCCATGTCCAGATCGGCAATCCCCTGAGATGAGCTCGATAGATCAATTCTTCTGTAACAAATCTGTGACTTACGTTTAATGCTGAAAACCTTTCTCTGCAAGCCCTGTGTATATACTCATGAATAAAATCTGTTTTATTTTCACGTTTTGCCAGTTCATCAAGCTTAGAATCGGTATTAAGCACTACCGTTATATTTTTGTTTATATCCCAGATAGCTTTTGCCTGCGGTTCACAGCATCCACAAATAACTACGTCATCAAGCATATCAGCATTTTTGATAGCATTAATCATAGTTGGAATAACAGCCTCATCTTTTAGATCAAGCGACAGATAGACTTTCCCTTTGGCAAAGTCCAGAGCTTCCATCAACGTTGGTATTTTTTCGCCAGCGTATTTTTTGTCTTTCCATGAGCCTGCATCTAATTCTTTAATATTCGCATAATCCATATCAGAAACGAGACCTTTACCGTTAGTCGTTTCATCAAGGGTATCGTTGTGAATAAGAATCAATACACAGTCTCTTGTCTGTTTGACGTCCAATTCGATCATATCAACACCCAGAACAACAGCCTGCCTTATGGATTCCATAGTGTTTGCAGGCGCAACTCCAGAATTGCCTCTATGACCGATAATCAGAGGCGGTTTTCCTTTGCTCATTTTTTTTCTCCTGATAATCCTATACGCCAAAAACTTGTCTAACGTATTCACGACTAAGTTTTGCGTTTTCTACTAGCGGTCGGGTGATCTTAGTCTGTCCCTCGTAAGCTAATTCAACAGTGATCCATCCATTGTAATTATATTTTTCAAGCAGATCACGATATTTGCAGTAATCAATATCGCCATCGCCAAAATCTTCCATCCAGATTTCGTCTTTGGAATTTCTTATGTGCATAGATTTTATACGGTCGCCGTACTCTTCTGATAGCTCAAAAGGATCAACTCCGCCACGATATACCCAGTGAACGTCTATGCAAAGGTTGACAAATCTTGGATCAGTGAGATCGCAGTATGATCTGAATTCACGGGCATTGCTAACTATTTCAGGTGTGTGATTGTGAATGTAGAAACCCATCCCCAAAGCTAACAAACATTCGCCAAGTTTGTTGAGGTATTCCGCCTGAACTTTTAGCTCATCATCAGTTTTTTCAGCACCTTTGGAATTGGGATTGACTGTTATCGAGGGAGAACCGACTTTTAATGCAAATTCTGCGTTTTTAAGTATTTCTGCGATTGTTACTTCGGCAGACTTTGCATCGTGGAATGTTCCGCCAGAATAAAGAGAGGATGCTTTGAGGGAATGCTTTTCGAGGACTGTTTTGATTTCGGAAACTTTGTCTGGTGAATATATAAGATTCGTCTCTGCGCCGTCATAGCCTGCGGATGCGACTTCACCTAATATATTATCAAGACTTTCGTTGGGTTTGACCTGTGACCAAACATATAACTGAGTAGAAACACCAAAGATTTTCATTATTTTCTCCATCCTGATTGTTGAAGGCACTGTAAAAAATTTAAACACGAAGACATAAAGCAGTTTTAAGAAACCTTTTTAAACTTTAGGAATAGAACGCGGATGACGCGGATTAAACGGATTTTTCGCGGATTTTTCTTTATTTCTTTCGATCCGCGCAAATCCGCCTGATCCGCGTTCTATTCCTAAAAAATTAACATCATTTATTAAAGTTGCTAAAGAGAAATAATTAAAGATTAGAAGATTGAAGATTAGGAAATCTGATATAAGCCTTGCAATTAATCTTTCAATCTTTACGACTTTTTCAGGAATTAAACACAAAGAAAAAAGTAGGTTGGATTGAGGAACGAAATCCAACCTTCAGGAATTAAACACAAAGACACAAAGGTCACTAAGAACACAAAGAAATCAAGTGTTGTGCAATGAGTTAAAACTATTTTCTATAAAGCTGTTTTACTCATCACTCATTACTATTTTAGCGTTCTTTGTGCATTAGTGTCTTTGTGTTTAATTCCTTTTATCTCGTAAGTGAAAAACTCGTATGATGAGTGATTATCTGCGTTTATCCGCGTTCAACTGCGGTTAATAATTCCTAGCCGACAGCGATTGAAGTCCGTTGAAGCTTCTTCAATGACTTTTTCTCTGCCATCTTGAGTCTAAATTCCGATATTATTATATATAATACAGGAAGGAATAAGAGTGTAAGTATCGTTGAAACACTCAATCCACCGACGACAGCCCTTGCAAGCGGGAAGCTTGTCTCTGAACCTGCCCCAAGTCCCAAAGCTAATGGGATCATACCAAAAATTGTAGTAAGAGTGGTCATAATGATTGGTCGAAGTCTTGTCTCCGCCCCTTTTACCGTTGCTTCACGCAGACTTAAACCTCTACCGCGCAACTGACCGACGTAGTCAATCATAACTATACCGTTCTTCACAACTATACCCGCAAGTACAATCAATCCTATAAACGCTGTAAGACTGAATGCTGTTCCTGTGAAGAAGAACATCCATGCAACACCGATTATACCTAATGGAAAAGTAAACATTATGATGAACGGAGTTACAAAAGATTCGTACAACGAAGCCATAACTGCAAATACAAGGAAAACAGCACCAATCAACGCAAATCCCAACCATTTGAAGGATTCAGCCATGTCGTTAGATGAGCCTCCGACGGCAACGGTAAACCCCGGCGGTAAAACCATTGCTCTTAATCCAGCCTGTATATCCCTTGTCACACTTCCAAGGTCTCTGCCTCTAGGTTTGCCTGTAACCGTCACTAAACGTTCCTGTTTCTTTCGATCTATAGAGATTGATCCCTGTGCTGGTTGAAGTGTCGCAATATTTCGTAATTGTACCTGATTCATCATGGGAGACATAATTGGTGTATTGTATACATCCTCACGAGTCAGACGATCATTCTTTTTATATCTCACTAAGACGTCATATTCATCGCTACCTTCACGGAATCGGGTTGCTACAGTACCGAGAACATCGGTTTGTAACGTACTGGCAATATTGGCAACATTTAATCCCAAAGAATAGGCTTTTTCTCGGTCTATGGCGACCCTTAGTTCTGGTGTTGTATCAGACAAGCTGGTTTGCACATCTGCCGTACCCTTTATATTTTCAACCATTGTTTTTATCTTATTCGATAAATTCTTGGCTATTTCTCGGTCGTAACCATATACCTCTATGTTTATATCAGATCCACCCATACCTAGAATAGAAGCCAATGCGCTATTAGACACTATTTTTATTCCCGGTATGCCTATTAGGTGTTCTTTTATATCAAGTTCGACATCCTTCTGTGATCGCTTTCGTTCTTTGATCTTCTTCATTTCGACTCTAATACTGGCGGCGTTAGAACCTGACCCACCAAATAAAGCAGAGATACCTTCTCCAGAGCCTACTGTAATATAAGTAGATTTGACATCGTCTCCAGCAACTTCCTTTATAACTTTATCAGCCTGTTCTGCAACAGCTTCTGTAACTTCAAGTCTGGTTCCGGGAGGTGTTTCAATACTAAACTGGATTTCACCCTGATCAAACATGCCTGTAAATTCCGTACCAATAAATCGCAACGGGTAAAAGAGTGATACACTCGAAAGGAATAGGATCAGTACTGTTATCAAAACAGTTTTCCTATGATCTAAAGCCCAATTAAGACGCTTTATATAAAATTTATCCATACCCAGCTTGTATGATTCCAGCGTAAGTGTTACCTTATGTAGCAATCCTATTTGTTTTCCTTCAGACCTTAATTTAAGGAACCTTGAAGCCAACAAAGGCACAAGTGTGAAAGCGACAAAAAGTGAAGCTGTTAGAGAAAAAGAAACAGTCAATGCCTGATCTTTGAAAAGTATGCCAGCGATGCCGGGAACAAATATGACTGGCACGAAAACAGCCAATGTTGTTAGAGTAGATGCAATAACGGCTATGGCAACTTCTGCCGTTCCATTGCTTGCGGCTTTTCGCCGGTCCTCTCCTTCCTCTCGGTGCCGATAAGTATTCTCAAGCACAACGATAGCATCATCAACCAACATTCCTATACCAAGAGCCAGACCAGCCATTGATATTATGTTGAGCGATACATGGGCTAAATCCATGATCGAAAAGGTTGCTATTATTGATATAGGGATTGCAGTGGCGATGATCAGAACGCTTCGTATGTTATAAAGGAAGAAGAATAATACTAATACCGCCAGAAGTCCGCCCTCAATAGCCGAACTAGTAACGCTATTCAGAGAGTCTCTTATGTATTGAGAGTTATCCATGATAACGCTAAAACTAATTTTTCCTTCATACTTATTTTGCAGTTCCTTTAAGGTCTTATTTACTCTATTTACAACCTTTACTGTGTTAGAATCAGCCTGTTTTTGAACCATAAATGTTATAACAGGTTTGCCATTATAATATACTTGATCTTTTTTATCAGCATAAGTATCTAATATCTCTGCAACGTCTTTAACGTAAACAGGAGCTCCGTCTTGATATTTAACAACAATTTTTCCTATCTGGTCAACGGAAGTGAATTCTCCAACAGTCCTGATTAACTTTGTGGATTTGTCTTCATTTATTTCACCAGCAGGGGATGTAATGTTTTCGCCAGCAATGACACCCATGACCGCTTGAACTGACAATCCACGAGATTCCAGCTTACTGCGATCTACTTGTACCTGTATCTGACGCTTTTCACCACCCCGAGTGGATACTGATGCGACACCATCTATACGCTCTATAATTGGCGATATATCATCTTCTGACATTTTACGCAATTCAGCAGGAGAAAGCGTTTCACTGGAAATACCGACAAACATAATCGGTTGTAGAGAAACGTCAAACTTGAAGATCAAAGGGTCGCTTGCATCTTTAGGTAAAATACTCTTGATGAGATCAAGCCGTTCTCGTATATCGGATGAGGCAACGTCCATATTTGTACCCCAATTGAACTTGACTATAGTGACTGCTTGTCCCTCTTTACACGTAGACATAACCTCTTTAACCCCTGTAACAGTACTTATTGCCCCTTCTATAGGACGTGTAATAAGCTTTTCCAGATCCTCAGAGCCAACTCCAGTATATGAAGTTATGACCGTTATGGCTGGAAAGGTGACATTGGGGAATAGTTCAGGATTCAAGCGTGTTAATGATACTAAACCAAAAGCAATTACACCGATGAATATCATCGTAAAAGTAACTGCCCTGTTTATTGACAGATCAGCTATTTTCATTTTCTATTTACCTCTTTATATAGTGATTAAAGATTCTAAGATTAAAAGATTCTAAGATTAAGGAAATGAAGTCCAAATGTTACTTTCCTAATCTTCAATCTTCAATCTTTCAATCTTCCAATCTTAGAATCTATTATTCAGATACTTTTACGATTTCGCCATTTTTAACGAGATTTTGCCCCGCCATAACAACTTTTTCGCCAGCCTGAATGCCAGATACAACCTCGATAGTATCTCCTTGAGCAATTCCAATCTCCACTTTACGTTTCATAATTTTATTTTTATCAACGATAAAAGCGTATTTGCTTCCTAGTTCTTTGGATTCTTTATCATCAATAATGGCAGAACGACCTACTAGAACTACGTTGTTATTTATTTTTAAAGGTATATTAACTCTGGCGAAGGCACCGGGTTTTAATTTACGTGATGAATTATCAATAGTAATCTCTACGGTAGCTGTCCTACTGGTTGGCTTTACTACTGGACTTACCAGAGTGATCTGACCAGTTACGGGTTCTGTGATTCCAGTAACAGCTATGGAAATATTTCCACTAAGAGGTAATTCTGATAAATTTGCTTCAGGAACTTCTACTATTGCTTTAACGATATTCATGCTTACAATAGTAAACATAGGCATTGCGGGATTTGCCATACCACCAGTGTCTAAATTTCGTTTAGATACAGTACCGCTGATAGGTGCAGTAACCGTAGCATAGCTTAACGCTTCCTTAGCCAGTGCTAGACCTGTTGTTGCTTGCTTAACGCCTGCTTCGGAGCCAGCGATTTCAGCTTCCCAGCTTTTTGCGTTCACTAATGATTTGGCAGATTCCAGCATTGCCTTTGCCTGATCATATCGTGATTTTGCCATCTCAATATCCTGTTCCCAGCTTTTTGAATCAGACATTGATTTAGCAATTGTTAATCCAGATTCAGCCGCCTTTATTTGAAGTTCCATAGCCTGAATATCTTCTGGTCTTGCGCCTATTTCTACCAATTTCAATTGTTGAGTCGCCGCATCATATTGTGAATTAGCCACTGTTGTTCTGGTTCTTGCGCCATCAAGTGTCTGCTTGCTTATAGCGCCGTCATTAAAAAGTTTTTCCATACGTTCAAGATCAGCCTGTGAATTATCCATATTTGCTTTAGCCTGTTGTACCATCGCTTCAATCTGTTTTTTCTCTTCGGGTCTGGCGCCGTCTTTTATTTTTTTTAGGTTAGTTTTGAGTGCATCTAAACCAGATTGTGCCTGATCTAATTGGCTTGATACTCTTGTTTTAGCAATGTCCTGAACCTGTTTTAATGCGGCGTCTGCACCAACCAAACCAGCTTCTGCTTGAGCGACCTGTGATTTTACTCTTACTTCAGCCAAAGCTTTTGCCTGATTATAAGCAGTGTGGGCAGTATCCAGCATAACTTCTGCTTGTTTCACTCTAAGAGTGAGTTCCTTATCTTCAAGCTTTGCCATTACGCTTCCTTTAGTTACATTACTTCCAACTTTTACTGACTGTTGTTCAATTTTACCCATAGTTTTTGGGAAAACAGTAACTTCGGAATCTGCAACAATATTACCCACAAGAGAAAGTTCCTCTTGAATATTGCCAATTTTGGCAACTTCAATTTCCACAGCAGTTGGTAGTTTCTCCTGTAATTTTGCTGACTGAGCTCTAGTTTTGAGTAATGCGCTTACCCTCCAGGCGCCAACCCCTACTAAAGCTAAAATGATTATAACGACCAATAACTTTTTCATTTTATAAATCCTCCGTTTAACAATTGAATTTTTTTCAATTATGTAATCTTTAATTTAATTTAGAAGCGGTAGCTTTTTCTAATTTTGCTAACGCTATTATATAATCGTTTAATGCGTTAGAATAATTTGTCTGTGCTTGAGTGAGAGCAAGTTCTGTATCCGTTAGTTCGACATTAGTAATCAAACCGTTTTTATATCTCAGGTTTGCTATGCGAAGGCTTTCTTCTGCCTGTTGTACAGTCTCTTCTTGAACATTTAACAGATCCTTTGCTTCCCCAAAACTCAAGTATGCTGATCTCACTTCCAAAGTAATACCATTAATTAGTTGTTCCTTGCCTATCTTTATCTGTACAACCGCACCTTTTGCTTGTTTAACTTTTGCCCTTGTTGCTAGCCCATCAAATATCGGCACGCTTAAAGCTAAAGTCACACTCCACGTATTATTCCAATTGTCCCTTTTGAAAGCTTTGCTCAGGGTGTCAGCATTAGATGAATAACTATAGTTGTAAGCTAGTGCGGCATTGGGCTTATTGCCAGCTTTTGCAAGGCTTACAGCTTTCTCTCCAATTTTTTCTTGAAGATCAAGTTGCTTTATTTCGGAACGATTATTTTTTGCTAGATCAAGAAGCTTACCTATTTCAAATTCCATCGGCTTATATGTGAACTCACCTTTTAGAGTAATGTCTGCGTCAAGGTTCATCCCGATAGTATTTTTGAATACATCTTTAGAAAGTTTCAGCAGATTCTGCATTTTAATAGACTGTGATTTTATATTTGCCAACTGAACTTTTGCTCTAAGAAGGTCGAAATTTGTTGCCATTCCGGCGTCAACAAGGTCTTGAGCAGTTTTTGTATGGGCTTGAACTTGATCTACTGCCATTTGTGTAACCTTGACCAATTGATCAGTCAACAGTACACCATAAAAAGCTTTCGTTGTATCAAAAATAACTTGTTGTTTTATGCTTTCAAGTCCCTGTTTTTCAGCCTCATAGCTGATTTTTGTCAGTGAATAAGCGTTGTGTATTTTTCCCCAAGTGAATAGAGGTTGCTGGGCAGAGATTCCTGCGCTATATGTGTCTTTATTCCCCAACGACAGGCTACTACTAGCTGGAGGCGCTCCCTGTGTAGTTCCTGTACCTAAGGCGCCACCTAATAAACTAGATAAGTCAAACTGCATCTGCGGTAGTTTTCCCATGTAAGTATAGCTACCACTGCCCGAAACAGATGGTAGCATTGAAGCACGAGCTTCATATATTTTTTGTTCTGCAACCTTCACTTTTTCTTCCGCAGATTTCACACTAAGATTGTTTGCCAGAGCTGTCGCAATGCTTTCATCAATCGTTAAGGTTGCTGGAGAGCTTTGTTGAGCCAAGACAGTTCCTGCAATGTTTACAAGCAGGAATGTGATAAAGAAAAGAACCGCTAAACGGTTAATAATCTGAACAACCATAATATTTCGGCAAGGGGGCACCTGCATTTATGCGGGTGGTGAATTGCCTTTTCTCCTTTCTATTAAAATTGTTTTACGTTGCTCTAACACTTTTACCTTTTTATAGCTAATACCTGCGTTTACCCTTGTTCCGTCAAGTAAACGTATATCAAAACTACCACGTAAACGCCTACCAAAAACAAAACATTCTTGATTGTTGTATTTTACTTTGTCAAATAATCGTATATTAAATACGATAAAAGGTGATTGGTTTATGATCCTCGAATCGTAAAACCAACGAGCTTTAGTCGTTGGATATAAGATTCATGCAATCTCCTAATCGCTTATGTTTCCGATTGACTTTATAACGCTTTTGTGCTATAATTATGTATGTTGCTATTTATGACGACATTCGCTCTTTCGACAATTGGTATAGGGTTTTGGTAGGTCATTGGCTACCATGCAAAACTAATTCCAAAAATAGTCAGGATGTATTTTGGTAGACGTTTTGTAGCGATATACAAATTCGTTACTGAATGAAAGGACATGTCCTTTCATTGTTGGAAACCTGACCTAAAGAAACTAAAACGTAACGTAGTAGGGCTGGGATAGCCCGAATTGACGCTCGTGGAGAGGGGAGTTCCTCAGTGTAGTTGATCAAACTCAGTTTGCATTTGATGAAACTCAGTTTCAAACTGATCATATAACTGATCAATTACTTAACCAATCAAATGTTGAGTAGCCCTTCGTTGAAGCAAGAAGCCTACGAACTTTAGTCGTAGGTAATTCACAGTGTTAATTCGTAACACAATCCTCTTGTCGTACCCCGTCTAAAAAAATTGTTATAATAATTTCTGCTTTATCTCTCAGATTACCTTCTTCTGATCCCATACCCATAACCCATCTGAAAGAAAATTCACGCACCATACCCAGCAATGCAAGAGCGGCGTCTCTTGGATTAACCTTCCTGAGTATGCCCAAGTCAATTCCATATTGTATAAAATCTGCTAATGCTGTTATGCTTTGCAACATTGTTCCCATTATACGTTGTTTAAAATCGAGGTTTCTTTCAATCTCTGAATGTAATTCAATCATTGCGCTTTCAGAAGACACTATTTTAAAAAGATCAATATTTTCTTCACAGAAAAGTAAATTGCGCTGAACCATATCCTTAATTCCGGATATTGGATCATCTTTGTTATCTGAAATAGCATCCATAACTATAGAGGCAACCTGTTCCATACCCATCTCAAATGTTGAATGGAAAAGTTCTGCTTTTTTTTGGAAATATAGATAGATCGTACCTTTCGATAACTCGGCGACAGTTGCAACGTCATCCAAAGTAGCGGAAGCATAATCTTTGCTGGCAAAGACTTTTCTTGCCGCTTGGAGAATATCGTTGTGTCTATTTAGTTTTTCACGTTCACGTCTGGACAATTCTTGCACCTTATAGCCTCCTTTAACAAACTTACTGAATGTTCAGTTAATAACTGACTATTCAGTTATTATACTATATGTTCATTTATCTGTCAAGGATGTTTTTTGATAATTTTTCATATATTATACGAGTTTTTCACTTAACAATAAAAAACCACGGAGGCACAGAGAGGACTTAGAAAGTATGAAGGATGAGTGATGAAGGATGAAATTGAGCAAACTCAGTTTGCATTTGAACAAATATCAAGTTGTAATTGATCAAACACAGTTCAACTACTGAAAAAGTCGTATACTCGTCAGAAAACTTACGCTTGATGATTTTTCGTTTATCGGTTATAGTAATGTGTCTGTTTAATCGCCTCAATAATTTTGTAGCCCAAGAACAAGGCGCTAATCTGAGAATATTATGGATTATAGAATCACACCAGAGCATAAAACAAACAAAATAAGATGGGGAGTTATTTTTCTAGGTCTTATTCTGACTATACCTTATGGGTATTTTTCGATACAAACTCCAACACCCAGTACTGTCTCCTTAATGTATCCTGTGGTAATTATCCTCACCTTGCTCGTAGTTTTGAATCTCGCCTTGAAAAAGTGGTTGTCAAAGTTATCTTTCTCTCAAGGGGAATTACTGACGCTTTATACCATGCTTTCCCTTGCCATTGGAATGGCAGGTCATGATGTTATGCAGGTTCTTGCGCCTATACTCGGACACGCTTTCTGGTTCGCTACGCCTGAAAACGAATGGGAATCGCTCTTTTTCCGATACCTCCCGCAATGGCTCGTTGTGGATGACATGAGAGTTCTGAAAGGGCTTTATGATGGTGAATCCAGTTTATACAATCTGCATTACATAAAGACGTGGTTGACTCCCGTTTTTTGGTGGTCAACTTTTCTCTTTGCTTTGTTTACTATTATGATTGGGATAAACACTATCATACGAAAACAATGGATGGAGAACGAAAAGCTATCTTACCCAATAATTCAGCTTCCATTGGCAATGACTAGAGATGGAGGCAACTTGAGCTTCTTCCGCAACAAGATGCTCTGGATAGGTATTTCCATAGGTGGTTTTGTTGATTTAATCAATGGGTTACATGCTTTTGTCCCCTCAATACCAGAGTTACCGATACGAACGGTTGAGATCGGTCATTATTTTATGGAAAAGCCCTTGTCAGCTATCGGATGGACTCCTGTGTGCTTTTTTCCGTTTGTTATCGGCTTGGCTTATTTTATGCCACTTGATCTGGCTTTTTCGTGCTGGTTTTTCTACCTTTTCTGGAAATTGGAGTATGTACTCGGTGATTCGCTTGGGCTGAGAAGTCTGCCTGAGTTTCCTTACATCAAACCGCAGTGTTCATCTGCTTATATCGCTATTGCACTGCTCGCAGTCTGGAGTGGACGCAGGCACATCAGCTATGTATTTCGTGGTTTATTTAATAGATCATTCACCGGTGATAAGGACGAACCGATGCGCTATCGTACAGCGGTTGGAAGTATAATCGCAGGACTGATATTTCTCGCTTTATTTTGTACAAAGGCGGGTATGTCGCTCTGGGTGTTTATCATCTTCTTTGCCTTCTACTTTACGCTGATTTTTGCTCTGGCTAGGTTACGGGCAGAACTGGGACCACCTGTAAACGAGCTTTACAACATGGGACCTGACCAGATGCTTCCTAAGATATTCGGGACACGTATGCTTGGAACTTCTAATCTCACTATCTTTGCTATGTTTTGGGGATTCAACAGGGCGCATCGGTGTAATCCGATGCCATACCAATTAGAAGCTTTTAAGCTTGCTGATGAGTCAAAAACTTCTCAAAAACGTATGACCATTGCTATTCTGCTTGCCACGCTTCTTGGTATATGGGTCGCATTCTGGGGATTCCTAGACGTGTATTACAGACAGGGCTTTGGTGGAGGGTTTGCGTGGGAAGCATATACTAATCTTGAGCGATGGTTATTCTATATGCCCCCTCGTGACAACGCGGCAATCGGGTTTATGGGTGGGGGATTCTCTCTGGTTATGATATTGAGTTTCCTTCGACGCAGGCTCTTATGGTGGTCACTGCATCCCGTAGCCTATCCTCTGGCAAGTAGCTGGACGATGAACTGGATGTGGTTCCCTATTTTCATAAGCTGGATCATTAAACGAGTTCTGTTGAAACAGGGCGGAATATCTGCATACCGTAAAGCAACACCGTTATTTTTTGGTTTGATACTCGGTGAGTATTTTATCGGTGGAATCTGGAACATATATGGAGTTCTCAGTCACCGTTACATTTACACTTTCTGGCATTAGTCAACATAATCAGACCAATGGCTAGGTAGAACACTAATCACTATCGTAATAAAATGACATGCGGATAATTAAGAGTGTGTCCCACTTATGAAACATCATGACAAAATTATTCACCGCAGAGGCACAGAGATCACAGAGATCACAGAGAATTCGCAGAGGTTTTATTGATTTCCCGACTCGGCGGAGCTGATAATTGATTTTCTCATCGTTTCCTCTGCGTTCTTTGCGTCTCTGCGGTAATTTTTTATGTTTCATATATGGGACACACTCATAATTAAAGTTAATAACCTCACGACTAAAGATCGTGGGCTTGCGTTGAAATTTAGACGCAACTCTTGTTGACTAGCCTAAGTCTCAACTGAAATTAAAATGAGATTCCAGTTCCCATAGAGAAAATGTTAGTAGAAGATTGATAATAAGGGTCACTGGATTTGGTGGTTTTGTGAAGGAACTGCAAATGTATGGATGTGTTTCCTAGCAAATAATTGTCTGAGAGAATTCTCTTTTCAATCTCCAGTGAGAAAATATTGTTTGTATCACTTCTTCCCTGCTCATCAGTAATCGAAGTATTATATAACCTTTTGTCTCTGCCGAGAGTGCCTTTCAGCATTATGTTCCATGGGGCATAATGCTTCAGGATCAATTGCCATTGCGTGCCTGAGTAAGTGTATTCGTCATCCGGGTCTTCCATACGGTAATAATCATTTACAGGATATGGGTAGCTTTTTGGTGCATTATGCCAGCTATATTGCAGTTGAAGCCCTGTAAGATCAGTCAACGATTGAGCTACTTTTACAAATCCAGTTACTTGATTAACATTCTTGTTGTCATCAAAATTGACGTAATCCCTTCGTCCAGCTTCAAATCTAGCTTGAAGGGTTGTTTTTGTACTGAAGGATTTATTTATCTGTATGGAACTATAGTTTTCAAATGAGGTATAATTCTGGTAGTTTTGATGATTCTCGTATTTTATCTGATATTCTGCTTGAGCATAAGCTGTTTGAGTTAGATAGTATTTCAAGTTTGAGTAAGCACCAGCGGATCTGTAATCGTTATAAGCATATTCTGATGTATTATCACGCAGACCTATTCTCCCGCTAAAGTATAGAATCCCTTGTTCATCAAATATCGCTTTTTCGTGATCAATGCTCAGATAATGGGTTTGATTGTGCAGGTCAGAATATTCATTGAAAAGATTAACGTCAACGCTGTAAATAGCGGATGTGTTTTGACTTAGATCAAATGATGCGTCCAGATTCATAAGTGTTACATAATCTGAATCAGGTGTGGATGTCTGAAAAAGGTTATCTATATAAGCCTCGTATACTTTCAAGTTTGCAGATAAAGGAATTTCAGCATACCCAATACTCACAGCACATAAGAACGATATTATTAAAAAAAGCGATAGCTTCATTTTCCCTTACCTCCACCGTGCCTGTATCTATTTTGTTGACCTTTTCCTTGTCCTTGTTTCATACGTTGACCGAATCTGCGCCCATCAGAGATTCCATCGCCATTTTTATCCACAAATTTGTCATTTACACCATCTGCATCTTCATCCTGAAAGCTCATTCTTTTGGCTACGGGATCATGCATGCCATCATTATTTTCATCAATAAACTTACTATGAGTCTTTTTGAGTTCTTCTTCTACAATGCCATAGCGATAACCCATAAGATCGCTTTTCTGGTATTTTAATCCTGTAATATCATTTATGCCGTCTTTATTATAATCGAGAACGTTATCATTTATGCCGTCCTTGTCTTTATCAACAAACTTAGTTTCAAGGTCGTTGACGCCATCGCCGTCTTTGTCTATAAACACATCATTCACTCTATCTTTATTTTTGTCTAAAAACTTAGAACGATGTTCATATTTTTCTTTTGTTACGTCATTAATTCCATCTCCGTTATAATCATGGAATTTATCGTTTATACCATCTTTGTTTTGATCGAGCCATCCAATAAATTGAGATTTTGGGGAATCTTTTGTTGATAAAGGGGTGGTGGAAGTATCGGATTTTATCAAATCTACAGCAAAAGCTGTACCAATGATAAAATTATACACTATGAGAACAGTCAAAATTGACTTGAATATATACTTCACTTATAACACCCCCTAAGTTCAGAATAGGTCATGGAATTCAATATTATGAATGTGATGATTTATTAGAACAACCTATATGAAAAAAATATCTTTAGAAATATGCCCACTTCCAATTTAAGCCAAGAATACTATGGATTGTTTATATTATTAGATTTTAAATAAAGGACACGGCGTACCGTGTCCTCACATCCTGAACGCTATTTTTTATCAGGATTTATTATTTCAACTAAGTCGGATCCGAAGAAACTGCCTCCGGAGTTAGTAGTAGTATATTGTCCATCAATAGTGGCTTCAACGATTTTGCCTGCTAAGTCCTTGACTACTTGGCTTGATTGGATTTCTTTTCGGTCAAAGGTTGCCAAGAAGTTTTGATCTATAACACAATATCGTAGATCAATGGCTGAGAATTTTGCAGTTCCAATCGTCAAAGTAACATTATGGCTATAGATAGGCTGACAAAGGGATACTGCGAGGCAATTGATGAACAAACTCATTATTAGTAGGCAGTAATATCTGTCAGGTTCTAAATTTTGCCGCTGGTGTTATATTCAATCGTCGCGTAGAATTATATTAGAGGTTGCTGTTAATAATAGTAAATGTTTAGAATCCTGAGCCGTCTGGAACTCCATCTCCAGAATTAGGTGCAGGACCAGGACTAGGAGATTCTTCATCAGGATCTCCATTTTGAGATTGGTCATCCATTCCTGATCCGTCTGGAACTCCATCTCCAGAATTGGGTGCAGGACCAGAACCAGCAAATACACTTCCACAGAACATAGTTGCTAAAAGCAATACCAACATAAAAATAAAAATTTTTGTCATTTATGATCGCCTCCTTCCTTTTTAAATCTTTTTCTAGAAACAGCAGCAACTCCCAAAAAAACTATAGACACGACGATTTTGAATTTTTCGGAATTCATCAAACGTTGCACTAAAATTCAATCCCTATCGGGAGAATATAACACCAACAGCAAAATTCAAAACCTGACAGATTGATTATATTCCTCTTCAGTGAGATACTGAGGTGCGTATATTACTCCATATTTTGCAAGAACTGATGTAAATGATCTCAGATGATTTTTTGAGCCTTTCATAAGATTTGAATAAACTAGCTTTATATCTTCGTTGTCTGTTTCATTTATATGCTTCTTCAGGTCAACAATGTCTACCTCTTCTATGAGTGCGCCAACCTTTAGAGCATCAATTACAGATTTGTTTCCATCCTCTATAAGCATATTATAAAGTTTCTGGAGTTCTTGATTGATAAATTCTCCAACAGCTTTACCTTCAGTTGGATTGCTTAAACTGTATTTACTAATCAGGCTTTTTATCGCATCTATATGATTTTGCTCGCTACTTGATATGTTGTTGAAATTACTCAATCCCCATTTTTGGTAAAGCGTAACATATACATCTCTTGCGAGTTTCTCCTCTTCAATCATATAAAGCAAACCTTCTTTTTCAGAGTTATTTAATTCTCCAGAAGCAATTGAGCCAATATTAGTGTTAACAGGAGCAAGTTCTCCTTCTATGCTTGCAGAACTCGCTTCTGTTGGTATTTGTTCCTGTTCATTACAGCCGATAAATGAAACTACAAATATAAACGAAATTAGTGTAAAGATTAAAATATTCTTACTCATTTTATGTATCCTCCATTACAGTATATTATCTTTGCCAGCATGGTCCACATTGATTATTTCCTGCGCATCTTCCGCCCTGCCAACCATGTCTGCCATGTTGTCCTTTCATCATCCCTGCACCATGACGACCATGATAGCCACGCCCAGTGCCTGCCCATACAGGAGTTCCATTTTCATCGGCAACCTTTAGCTCTTTACCTTCGATAGTCAGTGTTTGAGGATAGACATTCATTTTACCATTAATATCGGCTACCATTCCAGTGATTTTTACAGAATTGCCTTTTTCGATCTTGACGCTTTTGTCTTTCCAATAACCAATAGGTCCAAGATGCAAGATATATTCTTTTCCATCGGACTCCATTACGACAATGGGTCTATCAGCATCGGTTATTTTGCCTTCCAGCGTTACAATCTTCTCCTTATCCCAATTCTGCATTTTCAAACCCGGGTAAGCAAAGGCTATGCTTGTTAAAACGATTACCACAAAAGTAGCTATGAGTCCTATAAACAGTTTCTTTTTCATTTTTATCACTCTTTCTAATTATAATGATGTAAGATGATTACAAAGCATCATCTTACATCCATTTATTTTAATTATTTACCTGCGCGTCGAATCTTTTTAAATCCAGTGCCATCACAAGTTCCACATGAGCCATCTTGAAGCCTATCTTTTATAGGGGCAAGACTAGCATCTGCTGTATTTCCACCTTTAGTGGAGCGACCCATTCGTGATTTACTCTTACCTTTTGCCTGACCTGCTGGAACGTAGTCAGGATCATTACAATTTAGAATTCCATCACCATCAGAATCAAGAGCTAGATCATTGATACCATCGCCGTTCTCATCAATGAAGCCTCTATTGGCATTTCGTGAATTTTTGCCCATACTACCGCGCTTTTGACCGCTACCATCCTGTGGTCTAACGTAGTCCGGGTCTTGTCCGTTTGGGATACCGTCTTTGTCGTCATCGAGTGCGTTATCGTTGATGCCATCGCTATTTGCGTCAACAAAGCCTTTGGAGTTTCCACCATTTCTGGCTTTTGTACCTGTATAGTCGGGGTCTTTTCCATTGGGAATTCCATCACCATCTGCGTCAGGTGCATTATCGTTGATTCCGTCACTATTTGCATCAACGAATGTTTTTGAGTTTCCCATGCCTTTAATGTCTGCTACTGAAAAGCCTACTGATAAACTCATTAGAAACAATGCCGCTAAAGCCGTTGTTAAGATTGTTTTGACTTTCATTTTGATTTCTCCTTCTTTATAAGAATTAGGTTTAATTTTGGGTTCTTACCCTTAACTTTAATGTTATATATCTTATAAGCACATACCGTGCCAAGTTTTTTGCTTATTAGTTTGATATAAGCTAAAACCAGTAATGATAAGCATTTGAAGGGATTTTCATTATTACTCTTTTACATATAGTCATTACATAAGTTCGACATTTTTGTCGAGTCATTCTTATTCAGAAATGTGTGGTCTATAGCTCTAAACTATGTTTATATCTATGTTTTTACATATTTCGACATTTTTGTCGAGTTATCCGACATTTAGGTCGCTTTTTCTGTTGACAAAAAACTCACTCGCATATATCTTACTAGCATGACCGGATCCCAATCTTCAATATCGGAGGTAGATTATCATGCCCCTTGATTTACATATCATAAGGAAAGGTATCATTCAGCCAAAGTATATACTGGCTATCACTATTGTGCTTATAGCTGTTCTGGTAGGGATGGGATTTTATGAGCTTTCTGCTAGTAATAGGGATTTGATGACTGTCTTGCAGGAAGAAGCTACATCTATTGCAGAAGCCATAAATATAATGGGTGATAAATCATTATTATGTTTTGACAAAACAATGGATTTGATAAGTAATAGAGCTTTAAATAATGCACGTCTGCTAGAAATGATAGATTATAATGGTCATTTAGACGATAAAATTCTTAAAGAGATTGTCGAGAGAAACGAGATATATCAAGTTTTTGTAGTTAATGAAAATGGTCAAGTGATTTTCAGTGTAGGTGATGACAAAGAATCAAATGCGATAAATACAGCAATGTCAGATAACAATTTCAGATCATTGCTTGATGGTGTCGAAAAGGAAGTAGTTATTGATCTATACAATGATGGAAGCGACTCTTTTTTGGTGGGCGTTTATCGCAGGAAGGGCGGGGCTATTGCAATAATCACGGATGCTAATGAGATCATGGAATTCAAACGCTCAATCGGTATTGGTAATCTAATACAGGCAGTTGGCGAAAATAAAGGTATAGAATACATCGTACTACAGGACGAGAGAGGTATAATTTCAGCATCCAAAAATGTATCAGAGATGAAAAAAATATCCGGTGATAGCTTTCTCGAAAATGCCCTTCAGAATAAGCTTTCAAATACTCGTGTGTATTCTTATGACGGAAGGGATGTATTCGAGGTAGTAAATGCGTTTCAGATTGCTGATAATTCTTATGGGCTTTTCCGAATTGGGTTATCAATGAAGGAAGCAAATTCTGTTAAAGCTAGAAGCCAACAAAGATTGTTAATAATTTCCCTAGTTGCTCTTGTAGCTGGTGTGGTTATTTTAAGCTTTCTTCTCGTGAACCAAAATTATTCATTACTCAGCAGTGCTTATGAAAGGATCCAGACTTATACTGGTACAGTATTGGAGAATATTGCTGACGGTATAATCGTTGCTGATAATAAAAAAACTGTTTCTGTTTTGAATAAAGCTTCTGAAAGGATTATAGAGCAATCTGCCGATGACTTGACAGGCAAATCTATATCAAATCTTAACTCCGAAATAGAGAAAATCATCAATGATGCTTATAATGACAAATGGAGTGAACATACTTCTGAGATAAAAATAAGGTCTGTTGATTCAGGGGAAAAATTGCTATCTATAAATATATCAAAAATCATCAAGACAGGCGATACTTCCGTTATAGCAGTAATTAGAGACGTGACTGAGTCAAGGGCTATGGAGGAAAATATTAAGCGAACAGAGCAACTAACAGCTATGGGGAAACTGGCATCCGCAGTAGCTCACGAAGTGCGAAACCCTTTGAATGCCATAAGCATGACTGCTCAAAGACTCGACCGGGAATTTTCTCCGAAGGAAAATGAAGATAAATATCGTGAGCTTACACAGATGATTAAGTCCGAATCAATCAGAATGAATAGGATTATTGAGGAATTCCTCAAGTTTGCAAAACCACCAAAGTTGAATCGTCAGCCGACTAGCATTGAGCAATTGCTAGATGAAGTTACTTTGCTAATCAAATCGCAGGCTGAATATCATAATATTAAAATAAATAAGCAATACTCTGAGATAGGGATATGGAATTTGGATAGAGAACAGATAAAACAGGTTGTTTTGAACCTTTTGCTTAACGGGATCGAGGCTATGCCGGATGGTGGAACATTGTCAGTTAAAACATGGAAAGAGGGTGATGATCTATCCATTGAAGTGACTGATACAGGGAAAGGGATTCCAGAGGATGTCCTACCGAGAATATTTGATCTGTATTTTACAACTAAGGATATGGGTACTGGTCTGGGGTTGAGCATTGTTCAAAGAATAATAGCAGAGCATAACGGATTGATAAAGGTTAGCAGTGGATTAGGGATCGGTACGGCTTTCAGAATACATTTGCCGAATATTAAAAAGGATACACACTATGGATAATGACACAGTTCTCGTTATTGAGGATGATGAACCGCAACTTATATCTCTGACAGGATTTCTTGAGCATCTGGGTTTTGACGTTATTTCGACTATATCCAGCGTTGAAGGTATAAAGATAGCAAGCGAACAGCCAATAGACCTTGTTCTAACGGATTATAAGATGCCCGAAAAAAACGGGATGGACGTACTCCGGGAGGTTAAAAAGATTAATCCTGAGATTGGTGTTATAGTTATGACTGCCTATGGTGATATTGAAACCGCAGTTTCAGTTATGAAAGAAAACGCTGTTGACTATCTTACCAAGCCAATACTTGACCTTGATAATTTAGAATTAATCATAAAAAAGGCTTTGGAAAGGAAAAGACTCGTTTCTGAGAACAGAGAACTACGTGAAAAACTTCATGATAAATATCGGTTTGATGAGATAATATACGTGAGTCCAGAAATGGAGGGAGTTCTTAATATTGCAGGTAGATCGGCAAATAGTAAGGCATCTATCCTTATATATGGTGAAAGTGGAACAGGAAAAGAACTCGTTGCGAAAGCGATTCATTATACCAGTCCAAGAAAGGACGCTCCGCTTGTGTCTGTAAACTGCGCTGCACTGAATGAAAATTTGCTAGAGAGCGAGCTTTTTGGACACGAAAAAGGTGCTTTCACCGGGTCGGATAAACAAAGAAAGGGACGTTTTGAACAGGCTGATAACGGAACGATATTTCTGGATGAAGTCGGAGAGATACCTTTGACTATACAGGTAAAACTGCTTCGTGTTATTCAGGAGCGAGAATTCGAGAGAGTTGGCGGTAATCAGACAATCCGAGTTGATGTTCGGGTTATCACTGCAACGAATAAGAATTTAGAAAAGATGGTCAGTGATGGTACTTTCAGGCAGGATTTATTCTATCGTCTAAACGTTATATCCATCAGCATACCACCTTTGAGGGAACGAAGAAGCGATATTCCTCCATTGGTCAGTTATTTTGTATCAAAATTTGCATCTGAGAACAATAAAGAAATCGAGAGTATATCAAAAGAGGCGATGGACGTTCTGCTAAAGTATAATTACCCCGGGAATGTAAGAGAACTGGAAAACGTTATACAAAGGGCGGTTGTTATGACAAGAGGGAAAATCCTGACAACCGATGATCTTCCCATATATATGAAATCCAACAAAAGCGAAGACGTTTTAACTACCGAAAAAGGTAGAAGATCACTTGATGAAATTGTCGAGGAATTGGAACGCAAACTTATATCTGAAGCCCTCGAACAAACTCTCGGTAATCAAAGCAAGGCGGCGGAATCACTTGGTATAAGTGAGAGGAATTTGAGATATAAGCTCAAGAAATATGGGATGAAACAATAATCAGAATATTACATCTAAATGATCTATGTAAGAAGGAGGATGTCATGCAGAAAAAGCACATATTAATGGGAATTCTAACACTGGGAATTTGTTTAATGCTCTTAGGTTTTACAAAAGTTGATCTGCTAAAAGATTTTGCTTCTTTTGACAGAGCATATATTCCTGCGCTTTCTATGACTAATCAAGGAGAAAAAGAACAGTCTAAAATGTCAATGTCATTACTGAAGGATAATTGGAAAATCTTCAAGGGTAAATACTATAAACACAACTCAAAGGATTCTAAGTGGAAAGAGGATTTTGATAATGTTGAGCAGATGATCATGAAAGCAGATAGCATTGTGAGCAATGAAGGAAGTTTGTCTGATGCACATAATTCATTAGAAGGCATCCGTACCGTTTTCATGGAGTTAAGAAAAAGAAGCAAGATAGAATATTATATTGATTATTTAACTGAATTCCATGAGCCTATGGAAGCCATCGTTTTGATAGCAAAGGGAAAGAATCCTGAAACTTTTACCGATGCTGATATTGAAAAGATTCAGAAGTCCTTAGATGAGGCTTTATCTATCTGGACCAGATTTGAAAAAGCAAAGTTCAATAAATCTATATTTGGATTGAACAAGGAGAAAACAAAGACAATGAGAAATCATATAAAGCTGGAATCTGAGTCTTTGAGCAAGCTTAAGCAGTCCATTGAAACAAAAGATAAAAAGGCAATTATTCAATCGGCGATAGGAATTAAGCCAAATTTTGTAAATTTATTCACGACATTCGGAGATTTCAGCAAAATGAAATCATGAAAAATAGAAAAAAATCAAGAAGCTTTAAAAAGTGGTTGACAATGGATGCTTTTTATTGTATTATATTAATGAACTTGAAAATCATTTTCATTAATAGGAGGATCGAATGCCAAAAGGATTGGGAAAAGGACCACCCTGGTTCCATGATAAGTTCAAAGATTGTGGTTGTAGGATGACTGAACAAAGGTTGTCAATTCTGGATATATTAAGTAAGTCATCTGAGCATCCAAGCGCCGAGGATATATACTTTGAAGTACATAAAATCTATCCTGATATAGGTCTAACTACAGTTTACAGAACACTGGAATTGCTTGTCCAGATGGCAATAGCATCAAAATTTGATTTTGGAGATGGCAGAGCAAGATACGAGCTTTTTGAAAACCCTAAAGGCATTGGACACCATCATCACCTTGTATGCACGAACTGTAAAAAGATCATTGACTATACAGACTTCATTGAAGATGAAATAGAACTTATTAAAAGGACTGAAAAGGGACTTTCAGAAAAGTTTAATTTCAATATAGCGGGACACGTTATTCAGTTCTATGGGCTTTGTGATAGATGCCAGAATAAATAAAGACATTTAAACCTTATAACAATGATCGTTTAAGGCTCTCAGCATTAATCGTTGCTGAGGGTTCTTTTTTAGCTTCATAAATGATAATGGTTTTCATTAGCACTTGATAGAGGGAGGCATGGCAGGAGCTAATTTATGCCTGCCTATTGACAAACAGATGTGAAGGCACAGATGACACGGGGGTCCATGAGATAATCTGCGGAGGTTTTTCTTTTACGTGATCTCCGTGTCTCTGTGGTTATGTCCGAAAAATACAATATAAAAGGAGGTCTTTATTATGCCGTTCGGAGATGGAACTGGTCCAAGAGGTAATGGACCTATGACTGGAAGAGGTACTGGTTTTTGTGCTGGTTATCCGACACCGGGATATATGATGAATCCCGGTTTTGGTCAAGGATTTGGTCGTGGCGGTGGCAGAGGCATGAGAAACTGGTTTTATGCTACTGGAATGCCCGGCTGGATGCGTGCGGCACAGGGAATGCCTGCATTTGGTGGATGGACGGGAACTCCCGTAATGAACCCGGGTGCTTTTCCCGGTGCATATTCTAATGCACCTACACCGCAAGAGGAATCTGCTATGCTAAAGGATCAGGCTGAGTTCATGAAACAGCAGCTGGACGAGATTCAAAAACGTATTAATGATTTGGAAGGCACTAAATCATAGTAATTCTGATTAACCTGTCTTATGGGGGCGTGCTTGCACGCTTCCATAGGCTAAAGTATTCAATGAGGAGATACGTGCATTGGACAAATTATGGCGATCTGCTGTGGAATTTCACGGTCACGAATGTAAAGGTTTAGCATGGGGATATAAGGTAGCTACTTTTGCTATGGAGAAACTCGGTATTGATAGGTCATCTGATGAGGAACTCGTTGCAATCGTGGAGAACGATACCTGTGCTGTTGATGGTATTCAGGTCGTGACAGGATGCACTTTTGGAAAAGGGAATCTGATATTCAAGGACTATGGTAAACATGCCTATACATTCTACAACAGAAAAACGGGCAAAGGCATCAGGATAGGCAGAAAAAAAGGCGTAGAGATTGATGACGTAATGTCTGCCAATGGTGATGATATATTTGAAGTCTCTGAACCAAAAGAACAGATACCAAAAAGTGCGAAGGTACACAAATCCATAGAGTGTGCAAGATGCTTTGAAAGTGCTATGGAGACAAGGATAAGGATATTCAAGGGACAATTCCTGTGTTATCCATGTTATGAGGATGCTATTAAAGAATGAAAATAATATTATTTAAAAAAGAGGTATTATTTAATCACGAATCCTAAAGAGGTATATATGAAATACATCTTCGGTCCCGTGCCATCACGCAGGCTAGGTGTTTCTCTTGGTGTGGATGTTGTTCCATTAAAGACATGCACTTTCGACTGCGTATATTGCCAACTAGGCGTTACCAAAAACAAAACTATTGATAGACAGGCTTTTGTCTCTAAAGTAAGCGTGTTAAACGAACTCAAAGAGACAATTGATATGGAAGCCAATAGGATTGACTTTGTGACTTTTTCAGGTTCAGGCGAACCAACTCTGAATTCTGAAATAGGTGAAATGATTGAGCAAATCAAGACTTTTACAAACATACCAATTGCTGTATTAACTAACGGTTCGCTTTTTTATAGGGATGATGTAAGAAAGGACTTATGCAAAGCTGATCTTGTCGTACCATCATTGGATGCAATAACTGAAGATACTTTCTTGAAAGTCAATCGCCCTCACAAATCTCTGAATTTGGATATGATAATTGAGGGTCTGAAAACATTCTCTCAAGAATTTCAGGGCAAAATATGGCTTGAGATCATGCTAGTCAAGAACATAAATGATGACATAAATGAATTGAAACATCTGAGGGGTTTGATACGGGGCATCAAGTTAAACAAGATACATCTGAATACGGTTGTTCGTCCACCTGCTGAAGATTTCGCTCTTTCTATTACTAGGGAAGAGATGATTAATATAGCGAATCTGTTTGATGAGCGGGTTGAAATCATTGCTGATTTTGATAAGATTGTAGAGCATAAAATTCATGCTAATAATGAGCTAATCAAAGATCAGATAATGTCGCTTTTGAAACGCCGACCATGTACCGTTGATGATATAGCGACCTCTCTAGGAATTCATATAAACGAGGCTATTAAATACGTGAACCATCTAATCGAGAATGGGTTGATAAGACAATTACGTAGTAACAATAAATGGTATTACGAAATTAGTAAACAGAAGGAGGATTTTTAATGCGAGTAGCAATATCTACTGATGGAAATAACGTGGCACAACATTTTGGGAGATGCCCAAGCTATACTATTGTGGACATTGATGATAACAAGGTTGTAGATACTCAAGTAGTGGATAACCCCGGTCATGCGCCCGGCGCTATACCACAAATGATGGACGAATTGGGTGTGGACGTTATGATCGCTGGCGGAATGGGTGGAAGGGCAGTCAATTTATTTCAAGAATATGGAATACAAACTGTCGTTGGAATAGAAGGCGATATTGATGACGTGATAGAACAACTTTTGGCTGGAAAACTAGAAGGTGGAGAAAGCCTATGTAGCCCCGGTGCTGGCAAAGGTCAAGGTGTAGAAAAAATTGGATGCGATCATCAGGGAGATTCTGAACATAAGCATTAATACAGGAGCTTTGCTATGGTAAAACCCAGAGTTGTTGAAACAGATCATGGTATTCAAGGTGAATTAGTTGTTCAGGATTATGACGAGATGATGCGATATTTGAGAGATAAAGGCTGGATTGAAACTGATAGCATCATCAAGTCAGGAATAAGTCAAGGTTTATCATTAGAAGTTGGTCCCGGACCCGGGTATCTGGGTCTTGAATGGCTGAAAAAAACTAACGGAACCTATCTAAAAGGTGCTGAAATTAGTCCTGATATGATCAATATTGCCCTTAAAAATGCCAAAGAATATGGTGTTGAAAATAGGGTTGAATACGTATTGTGCGATGCGCATGAAATACCTTTTCCTGAAAATACCTTTGATGCGGTATTCACTAATGGTTCGCTACATGAATGGTCAAAACCTGAAATAATTCTTGATGAAATATACCGTGTTTTAAAACCATCTGGCAAATATTTCATAAGTGATTTGAAAAGGGATATGAACTACTTTGTAAAGATGTTTCTATGGCTTTCGGTTAAACCAAAAGAGGAGAGGTCAGGGCTTATCTCTTCTATTAACGCATCTTATACCCCCAGTGAAATTCGATCTATCCTCAATAAAACAAATCTTAATAACGCCCTTGTTACAAAGAATTTTGTAGGTTTTGAAATTATAGGGCATAAAACTTAGGAGAAAATAATCATGATAGGAAAAAGAATGCAAGACACTATAAATGATCAGATTCAGGCTGAAATGCTTTCAAGTTATCTTTATTTGTCTATGTCGGCTTATTTTCATTCGATAAATATGGGTGGAATGGCTAATTGGATGAAAGTGCAGGCACAAGAAGAAAATGGTCACGCAATGAAATTCTTCCAGCACGTTATAGATCGTGGCGGTAGAGTTGAACTTATGAAAATGGATAAGCCAAAGACTGATTGGGCTTCGCCATTAGAGGCTTTTCAGGATGCTTATAAACATGAGCAATATATTACCGAAAAGATAAACAATCTGGTCAAGATCGCAATGGAAGAAACAGATAATCCTGCAAGCATACTCCTTCAATGGTTTGTAAACGAACAGGTTGAGGAAGAAGCCAATACGTCTAAGATCGTTGGAAGGCTTGAGCGAGTTGGTGAATCCCCAAATGGTTTGTTTATGTTAGATAGTCATTTAGGTGAAAGAAAGTAATTTCGTAAAAGTGGTGTTGTCTAGTTGATAGACCTAGAAGTTAAAAAACCTAGCACTCATTTCTTAACAGCGTCTGAGAGGAAAGACTGGCACAGAATAGCCTTATATTACAGGGTGTACTGGTTCTTAAATAGATACTGGAGTATATAGCGCATGATATGCTTTAGAGATATAGATGAAGCAAGAAAGATACTTGGTCTGGGTGAAACAGCTTCACTAGCAGAGATAAAGGGAGCATATCGAGTATTGTCTATGAAATATCACCCCGATAAGTGTGCCGATAAAGACAAACAAAGATGTGAAGATATATTCAAAAAATTAAACAAAGCGAACGGAATTCTTATGTCATATTGTGCTTCTTATAGATACTCCTTCGCAGAAAAGGAAGTAAAGAGTGTCACAGTTGAGGCTGATGAAGAAGAACACTTTAGGCGATTCTATGAAAACTTTATCTAAATCTGTATTTGACGATTATACTGATGAATATGAGGAGTGGTTCGAGCGGAATAGGTTCGCTTATCTTTCCGAACTCAAACTTCTGAGGATGTTAATGCCGGAAAGTGGACGGGGATTAGAGGTAGGAATAGGGACAGGGAGATTTGCCGCTCCGCTAGGTATTGGCTTCGGGATAGACCCATCAAGTAACATGCTACAAATGTCAAGGAACCTTGGAATTAGAGTTGCCTCAGCTAAAGGGGAACATCTCCCTTTCAAGAAAGAAGTTTTTGATTATGTCCTAATCATGGTAACAATCTGCTTCGTAGATAATCCCAATCAAGTAGTTGAAGAATTTATGAGGGTGCTTAAAAATAGCGGACAAATAGTCATCGGGATTATAGATAGTGATAGCTGGCTTGGTAAGCTCTATTTAGCCAAAAAGGATAAAAGCAAGTTTTACCGGGAAGCGAGATTTTATTCAGTCAGAGAAGTCATAGAACTGCTGAAGAGCAACGATTTTAAAGATGTTAGCGTCTATCAAACCATCTTCGATCCACTTGAGACGATCAGAAGTGTGCAAAACTATAAGGAAGGCTCTGGCGAAGGTGGCTTTGCAGCGATATACGGACGCAAAACCAACTAAAATGGAGGGATTGATGATTATTTCCATAGCAAGCGGAAAGGGAGGAACAGGAAAGACGACAATCGCCGTAAACCTTGCCTTATCAATACGTGGCGCTGTTCAGATACTTGATTGTGATGTTGAGGAGCCTAATGCTCATCTTTTCATGAAGCCTGTAATAAAAAGGCGAAAAGAGGCGACTGTCCTTGTTCCAGAGGTTGACGAGTCAAAATGCAATCTCTGCGGTACCTGTCAGGAAGTTTGTGAGTATAATGCTATCGCAGTCATTTCAAAAACAGATGATAGAGATGGGAGTGTATTGATATTTCCACATCTATGTCATAGCTGTGGAGCATGTAGCCTTTTGTGCCCCCAAAGAGCTATAAGAGAGGTTGAAAGGACGATCGGTATAATTGAGATAGGAGATAGTGGTGACGTTCAATTTGTGCATGGAAAACTTAATATCGGTGAGATCATGTCTGCGTCTCTTATTAGACAGGTCAAATCTCACATTAATCCATCAAGGACAGTAATAATTGACGCTCCACCCGGAACGTCCTGCCCGGTCATAGCATCTGTTAAAGAAAGCGATTTCTGCATATTGGTTACAGAGCCTACACCTTTTGGATTAAATGATCTGGTGCTTGCGGTAGAGGTTCTAAACAAAATGAAGATACCTTTTGGCGTAGTGATCAACCGTTCTGATATTGGTGACGATAAAGTTGACCTATATTGTCAGGAAAACAATATTCCAGTACTTATGCGTATCCCATTCGACAGAGAGATTGCGACTCTATATTCTAATGGAGTACCCATAGTCAAAGGAAAAAGGGAGTATGTTGAGAAGTTTCAGAATATGTTTGACCTGATAAAAAGGAAGGTTTAACAATTATGAAAATAAAACCCATAGGAATTATACACACGCCTTTTAAGTGCAAAAAAGATACCCCTATTCAGCCTTTTAGATCAAATACTATCGGAAAAGTAGAGGTATTTAAAGAATATCAAGATGGTTTAAATGATATAGATGGTTTCTCACATATAATCTTGCTTTATAAATTCCATAAATCTAAAGGATATTCTCTTAAAGTAAAACCGTTTTTGGATAGCGAGAAAAGGGGGTTGTTCGCTACAAGAGCGCCGAGGAGACCGAATCAATTGGGTTTATCTATTGTAAGGTTGCTGATACGAGAGGATAATGTTTTATTTGTTGAAGGCATAGATGTGATTGATGGAACTCCTTTGATAGATATAAAGCCTTATGCACCATGTTTTGAGCCAAAAGAGGAGATTCGGATAGGTTGGCTCGAAGGAAAAGTTAAATGAAACAAATTACTGTGATAAGCGGGAAAGGTGGGACTGGAAAAACTGTACTGACAGCATCTTTTTCTGCTTTAGCGAAAAACAAGGTTATGGCTGACTGTGACGTTGATGCGGCTGACCTACATCTCTTACTGCACCCTGTCATAAAAGAAAGGTATGATTTCGCAGGTGGGGTAACTGCAAAGATTGATGAAGAAATCTGCATAAAGTGCAAGCAATGCGTTGATATATGCAGATTTGACGCCATTACTCACAAAATCATAGTTGACCCGATCTCATGCGAAGGATGCGCTTTGTGTAGTCGTATATGTCCAGTTGAAGCGATCAAGATGGAAGATAATATATGCGGAGAATGGTTTGTCTCGGAGACGAAATACGGACCACTTGTCCATGCGAAACTTGGTATTGCTGAAGAAAACTCTGGAAAGCTCGTGACAAAAGTAAGACAGATAGCAAAAGAGATCGCTAAAAATAAAGGCATGGATTACGTGATAATTGATGGTCCTCCGGGAATCGGATGCCCGGTTATCGCTTCATTGACTGGGGTTAACGTGGCGGTTATTGTTACAGAACCGACATTATCAGGCATTCACGATATGGAGCGTGTGCTGGACGTCGCATCACATTTTGAGGTTGATTCTAAGGTTGTAGTGAACAAGTATGATCTAAATATAGAAAATTCTAAACAAATTATGTCATTTTGTAGAGAAAAAGATATTGAGCTTGCAGGCATGATACCATTCTCAAGGGAGGTTAGTGAATCAATAGTAAAAGGTGTAACCATTGTCGAGTATATGCAGAATGATGTGTCTAAAGAAATAACATCAATTTGGGAAAAAATTTGCTGATATTAAGTGAGGATTATAAATGCAAGAAGTTGAAGAAAAAGAAAGAGAAGAACAGGATTTACGCCTTAAAGCGAATATGGATAAGGTAAAGTATAAGATTATCGTGATGAGTGGAAAAGGCGGTGTTGGTAAAACTACAGTAGCGGTAAACCTAGCTTATGCTCTGTCACAATCTGGCGCCAAAGTCGGCATTGTTGATACGGATATTCATGGACCCAACATTGCCAAGATGCTCGGGATAGAAAAGGAAACCATAGGAGGAACCGAAATGGGAAAGCTCAAGCCCATTGAAGTTCGACCAAATCTTAAAGCAGTGAGTATGGCTTTGTTGGGATACGATACTGATCGACCTATTATCTGGCGAGGACCATTAAAAGCCGGGGTGATAAAGCAATTTTTGGCTGACTTTGAATGGGGTGAGCTTGATTATCTGGTGGTAGATTCTCCACCGGGAACAGGTGATGAGCCTTTGAGTGTCTGCCAGCTTATTCCTAAAATAACAGGTTCAGTTATAGTTACAACACCTCAAGATGTTGCAGTTCTGGATTCACGCAAAGCAGTTCTATTTTCTAAAGAGCTTAAAATCTCTGTTATCGGCATAATTGAAAACATGAGCGGAATGGTCTGCCCTCATTGTGGAAAAGAGATCGAAGTTTTCAAGAAGAATGGCGGGATAAAGGCTTCTAATGAATTGAATGTGCCTTTTTTGGGTAGTGTGCCATTCGATCTTGAATTCGTTGAGGCTGGAGATAATGGCACTCCATTTGTCGCTTTCAAGAATCCTTCAAAATCTGCTCAAGCTTTTTCTCAGATCGTTAAAAAGATAGAGGAATTTGTGAATAAACCAAAATACAGAGATTGGTCAAAGTAAACTTAAAGAAAGGAATGTTAAAAATGAAGATAGCAATATCATCAACAGGTAAAGATTTAGATGCACAAGTAGATCCAAGGTTTGGCAGGTGTCAGTATTTTATTATTGTTGAGCCAAAATCATTAGAATACAAGGTTTTTGAGAATCCCAATATAGATGTGGCAGGTGGGGCGGGCATACAGTCGGGTCGTATGATGGCAGATAACGGCGTTAAGTCAGTGCTGACTGGAAACGTTGGTCCTAACGCATTTCAGACTCTAACTGCGGCAAAAGTGGAGATAATAACAGGAGTTAGCGGAACAGTTAGAGAGGCTATTCAACGATATAATAATGGCGAATATCAATCCACAAAAGAGGCAACAGTAGCAGACCATTTTGGCATGGCTTCTGGTGGAGGAGCGTCAAATCCCGGAATGGGCAGAGGTTCTGGCGTGTCATCATCAGTTGGTCAACAGCAGATGTCCCCTGATCAGGAATTACATAGGCTAAAGGGTCAGGCTGAAGCTATGAAACAAGAATTAGATATGATGAATAACAGGATTAAGGAATTGGAAAACAGATGAAGATAACTACTTTAGCTGAAAATATGGTAAGCAAGCACGATCTGTTGGGTGAGCATGGATTATCCTTCATACTGGAAACTGATGATGAGGTAATACTGTTTGATACTGGTCAAGGTTATACAATACTTCATAATGCCCAAAAGCTAGGGATTGACTTTTCAAAGGTGAAGAAGATAGTTCTCAGTCATGGGCATTATGACCATACCGGAGGATTGATGGGCGTTCTGGGGGTGATTAAAGATGCTAATATTTTTGGTCATCCTGATATATTTGACATGAAATATTCTAAAGATGATAAAAAAATAAGGTATATCGGTCTGCCTTTCACTAGAGAGGATTTGGAGTCAAAAGGGGCGAAGTTTAATCTCGGTAGAAATTCTATTCAGATAGTGAATGGCATCAGAACCACTGGTGAAATTAAGAGGGAAAACGATTTTGAGATTAGTAGTGACAGGCTATGCGTCATGCGAAACGATAGGTTAGAGAAAGATAGCCTGATGGACGATCTTTCGCTTGTTATAAATAGTCAGAAAGGTGTGGTAATTGTTTTAGGTTGTTGTCATTCGGGGATCATAAATACTTTGTTACACATACAGAAAATGACAGATAATGCTCCCATCTCTATGTTAATAGGCGGAATACACTTGGTTGATGCAACAGATGAGAAAATAGACAAAACTATCGAATTGCTTAAAAAATTTGACATAAAAAAGCTTGCTTTATGCCATTGTACTGGTATGAAAGCTATGATGAGGCTATATCAAGCTTTTGGAGATAAGCTAATATTTAACAGCGTTGGCACACTGATAGAGTTGTAAAGGAAATTCTCATTTTGACAATATTTGTGATTATTGTGATTAATAACTGCCGTATTTATGCACAAGCTCGATGACTCGCTTGTATTGCTCGAAACTTACATCATACGGGACGGAGTGAACGGAGTTCTCAGTTACCGTTACATTTACACCTTCTGGCATTAGTCAACATATCAGATTTCTGATTGGTTTAACAGGCATTTTGGTTCTGAGGAGTAATACACAATTTAATGCCATTACTTACAAGCATGTCTAATCTGCTCCGTGCCTCATGATAAAATGGACTGGATGTGATGGTGCTATGAATAAGAACATTGGTATCAACCATACAACTTTCAGCGACCGTCGTCATCATATATATCCTCTCTGCGCATTGAACCACCAAGATAAGTTCCACCATCTAATGATGGCCAATCTAAAGGTGAAAGAGATTTCAAAACTTTTGCTGGCTGTTGTTTTAAATAAACTAAAGTTATCTCTACGTCACTTTCAGGTAAATCAATCACTTCATTTTTAATCTCCAATTTCCGATCATAACTAATATGTCCTTTAAGTTTTACAATCTTCATTGCAGTTTTTGATCTATAGATCTTGATTACCTCCATCATTGACCGCATTAGTCAACATATGATTAATAAATGCTATTATGGTTTAATGGCACGTATCAGCGTGCTACTACGTTATTTTTAACGCCGAAATTACTGGATTGAGTAGTTTGGCGCTTCTTCTGTGATGATGATGTCGTGTGGATGGCTTTCTTTTAGTCCTGCCACTGTGCTTCTTATGAATTTTGCGTCTCTTCGGAGTGCCTCGATGTCTTTTGTTCCGCAGTATCCCATGCTGTGCTTGAGTCCACCGACTAATTGATATACGTAATCACCGAGTAGACCTTTGTATGGAACTCTACCTTCGATCCCCTCTGGTATGAGCTTTTCTGTCTTTGATTCGGTAAACTGGAAATATCTTTCTCGCCCGCCACGCTTTTTCATCGCACCTATGGAACCCATGCCTCTGTAAGTTTTGTAAGTTCTGCCCTGAAATATTATGGTTTCTCCCGGACTTTCTTCTGTTCCTGCAAAAAGATTGCCTATCATAATGGAACTTGCACCTGCGGCTATCGCCTTTGATATATCTCCTGAATATCTTATTCCTCCATCTGCAATTATTGGGATTCCGTATTTGTTTGCAACTTCAGTACATTCATAGACGGCTGTGATTTGTGGAACACCAACTCCCGCTACGATCCTCGTTGTACAAATCGCACTTGGTCCAATTCCGACTTTCACTGCATCTGCCCCAGCTTCGATAAGTTCGAGAGTGCCTTCTTGGGTAACTACGTTACCTCCGACGACGTCAATATTGTATTTTGATTTGATCATTTTTACTGCATTTATTACTGATATTTGGTGCCCATGTGCGGAGTCAAGAACTATCACATCTACGTTAGCTTCTATTAATGCGGAGACTCTTTCGTCCATATCTGATGCGGGACCAACTGCGGCGGCGACTCGAAGTCTGCCTTTTTCGTCTTTGCATGAGCTAGGATATTGCTTTATTTTGTCTATGTCTTTGATTGTAATCAGCCCAATCAGCATGTAATTGTCATCTACTACTGGAAGTTTTTCGATTCTGTTTTGGTGAAGTACTTTTTTTGCTTCTTCTAACGTTACCCCTTCTCTTGCGGTGACTAAATTCTCTTTGGTCATTACGTCACCGATAAGGCGTGTTAAATCTTCTTCGTATCTCAGGTCTCGGTTGGTTAATATTCCAACGAGCTTACCGTCTTTTGTAACAGGTATGCCTGATATGTGAAATCTCGCCATTAGATCAAAGGCTTCACTTATGGGTTTGTCTGGTGGAAGATGGATTGGCTTTACTATCATACCGCTTTCGGATCTCTTCACTTTGTCAACTTCGTCTGCTTGTTCCTCTATGGTGAGGTTTCGGTGTATTACGCCGATCCCGCCTTCTCTTGCGAGAGCTATGGCAAGTCTTGCCTCTGTTACGGTATCCATAGCGGCACTGCAAAGAGGAATATTAAGCGTTAGGTTTTTTGAAAAATTTGTCTTTACGTCAATCTCGTGGGGTAGAACTTCTGATCGGGCTGGAATTAATAATACGTCGTCAAAGGTTAGTCCTAGTTTTTGGAACTTTGATGCGTTGGCGTTGTCGAAATTGTCATAGGCATCTGGTAATTTCATTGCTTGCACCTCCATCGAAGGATAGTATAATATCTCGGGTATATCATACTATAAGACTTTGTTATGTTCACTATTTATAAGGATGGTTTCACTTTGTGAATGTTAGAATTGGTTAATGTGAAGGCTTAACTGATTTAATGTTAAAGATAAGAGGTAGTTTTTGTGCGAGTTAATTAATCCCGCCAGGAACTACCAAAACCCGTTAGCAGTCTTCGCCAATATTGTATGTGGTTTACTTGTATATAGCACCGTCCCTACCTCTCAGGACTTTTAACCATATACCGTAGTGTTCGGCACTAGACTGAATATCCCGAAGTACCTATCGGATTCACACACAACGTAGTCGTATACGACTTAGGCTAGTCAACAAGAGTTGCGTCTAAGTTTCAACGCAAGCCCCCGCATCCCCGTTTTCACGAGGACAGGTTTTATGCGTGAGGTTATTAACTAGATAATTTCTCAGCTATTTTTCTTGATAAACGTGGTTTGTTTTTGAGAACTCTTGTCACAATTTGACCTCCGAAATATGGACAGGTTTAAGTTTAAGGGCAACCGCAAGGGATTGCCCCTACATATTTTCAAAAACTGTCTTGGAGCAAATTGAACTTTTACAACTGTCGTTTTATTGGGATTACAAAAGTGTCTGTTCCAAGATCGGTATTATCGCCGTTTATTTCACCTTCTATATTTAACTTGAACAGTATCTTGTTGACTTCTATTCCCGATTTTATTGTGAAGCGATATTTGCCTTGCTTTTTTAATGAATTGGATATTGATCCATATTCGAATTCATCGTATGCACTGTCTATACTAACATCATTTTCGTCGGTATCCAGCAGCGCTATTATATTTGTGATTGTTAAACTACCGATATACGTGCTGTTGGTGGTGTTTATAAGGGTTATCGTGATTTCTATTTTTTCGCCAGGTTCTGGTATCCCGTTGGCATTGTTGGTTGCGCTGATGGTTTTAGAGTCATTTATCGTTGCCATAAGTCCGCTGTATCCAGTAGGTGGTAGGTATCTAATTGCACCACCTATACGGGTGTTGTAAATTTCTTCGCCTATTAGTTCACCATCCTCTTCAACATTGAGTGCGAATTCAACGTTATGACCTTCTGGTCCCATTCTCACCTTGAATGGACTACCGTCTGGGATGGTTGTATTTATTGTGGATGAGACTTCTATCCAGTTGGTTCCGTTGTCAGTTATTTTGAGCCAGTACTGCGGATCGCCTGACTTTGTATTTGGATTGAGATATCTGCCGATAAAAGCATCCTCCGTCCATGTTGCTGTTGATAACGTAAGACGATTTCCTGACAAAACACTTCCGCTTGGAAATGCAATCGTGACGTCAGATGCGACAGTTATTTCGTATGCACGACTTGCTTCTGCTACGTTGGTTGTCACAATACTCGTTGCACTGTCGGCTAGAATATCGCTATAGTCACCAGTTGCTCTCTTTATCGTTAAGCTTGGATCTAATGTGGTCAATGCTAAGTCTACACTTACATTTTGAGCTATATCGTAAGTTGGATTCCTGCGAGCTATCATTAGTTTGATTGCTTCACCGGGTTCGGCTATTTTGTTGCTGTTACCGTCACTGGTTATCCAGTCGGCTATATATTGAGTTCGCATACCGAAGTATTGTTTGAAGGTTCCGGTATTGATCAACTGATTATTAACCCTGATGTCTATCGTGAACGTCACGTAACCAGCAAATCCATTGTCTATGGTTGCTTCAAAAGTTACTGTTTCTGAGTTAGACGCTCTAAGCTGACCGACTTGAATACGCTCATCGGTTATATTAACTTCATTTTTATCGGATTTGATTCTGACCTCAACATCATCTATATTTTTTGAAGTTATGTTCTTGATAAGAACGTCAATGTCTTGGGGATCGCCCCCGGGTATTAATTTGCTATCAGGCTCAACTTTATCCACGATAATATCTGGACCGATTCTGACGGTGAAGGTGTCTCTGCCAATGATGTTCGTCCCGGATTTTATATCGAGGGTGAAGGTTATATTGGCGCCCAATAAAGTGGGATCGTCGTTTAGCTTTATGTATTGGAAGTCTTTGGTAATGGAGCCTAATCCGATGAAAGTTCCATAGTCCAGCGTAATCCCATCTTTTGCCATATCCATAATGGTTGTTCCAACTAGACCTTTGAGCCTTAGGTCATCAGTCTTGAGGGTCGCTTTCACAGACTGCATAGAACCTGATTTGTTCTCAAGCGTGATGTTGATGTTCATGGTTTCGCCCGGTTCTATTGCAGTGTCGCCATCATTCAGAGGTCTAGCAATATCTTTGGTAGCATCAGGTATTACCCTTTTATTCTGTTGAAGGTCCAAAGCAATACGCACAAGGTTGCCTCCTATGGGGGCTGTGAAATCTTGTATGGATATGCTGTTGTCCTTAGAGTTCCTCATGACGAGAGTGAACGTGACTTGCTGATTTATGGCTGACGTTGCACTTGAGCTTACATCAAAGCTAAAGAAACTACTCACTGTCTGATCTTTGGCGATATCGCCGTAGGCTGCTAGGTCTTTTTCTATACCCTGTAGAGTGTTGTCGTATTTGCGTATATATGTGTTTTGTGTGCTGAGTTGTGCGGTTACTCCGGATATTGTCTCTGTTCCAATGTTTTTCAGTACAACGTTGAACTTTTCGATTCTAGTCCCGGGCATCAATTCAATGTCGTTCTGTTCCAGCTTTATATTTTCGGACTTCCCGCGCAGGTAGTTGATGATATTATCTCTGACGCTGGGTGATGACAGTATAGCCAGATGCCTCGTCTGTGACATGAAACCTCTACCTTCCGAGAATGGTATTACATCCATTTTTTGGTAAGTTTCTGTCAACCCCTGCTCTAAGAACATGAAGCTGATATTGTTTGTGAAGTCAACGCTGTTAAGGTAAACAAGCCCATCATTGTTATCCGCATCGCTTGGTGCGGTCGAATCAGATGCGGACATTGCAAAATAATGCGTATAGACCTTTTTCCCCGGTTGATTGTTCAAAGCCACAAGGAATTGAGAGTTTTCTAATATCTCCTGCCATCCATCACGATAATACGTCCATATTGGATCGCTTAGTGTTTTCTTTATGAAACTACCGAAACCTGACTTTAGGAGATCAGCTTTTATTCCATTGTTGGGAACTGCCAGCATTATAAGACTGCCTATGTACTGATCTAAACCTTTGTTTACAATACTATGGCGTACAACCAAAGCACCGGTATCGTGTGCAACTACGTCAATCTTGCCACTGAAGCCGGCATTAATTATACTTGTCAATTCGGTTGCAAGGAACGAGCTATTTGTCGCTATGGATTTTGTTCCTGACTCGAAGTTAAAGACCAATACTTGATCGTAGTAGGGAGTTGTACCTCCAGTTATTTTTAGCGATCTTAAATCGGTTATGATGTTTGCCATGTCATCAGATTTTGATGTAATACCATGAATGACGAGGGCGGTCTTTTTGTTTGCAGAAATTTTTTGTGGTTGTAGATAACTGCTTATCTTTCCATCATTGGAGAACTGCGGGTTACGTATGCCGAGGTCTGTAGTGATTATCTGAGGCTCATCAAATTTTGTGACAAGGACATAGAAAGCAGTATCTGCTGTTTTGCTCAGTGTCTTGTCGAATTTGTGGCTCGCATCGCTGAAGTTTCGCACATCCGTCGGAATTACGTAAGCAGTTATTATGGAATCGCTAGTTGTAATATTGTCTCGGGTGATCATCTTGTAATCATTACCATTGTAGATGAACAGCATAATAGAGTTTGCATCGTTTATGCCACTTGGGCGAGGTATGATCAATTTCAATGGCTTACTGATCTCTTTGCCTTCAAATCCTACACCGATAGCTTTTCCTAGTAGTCTTACGTTTGGGTTAGGAATGTTAGTTGGCTCAATACCGCTAAACCCAATGACTACTTTGGTATCCTGCAGGAATGTGTTACTGTCAACTATCATGGAGTAGTTTTTGGAATCCGCATCTTTGAATTCCACTTTTCCACCTTGAGAGCGGGGAATTGTCTCAACTGCGTAGGTATAAAGTTCTACGTTTGGGACAACTGTTGGTTGTCCAACTTTAATCTCGACGTTTAGCTTTGACTTGTCCGTGCCATATCCAATTGCGGTTACTTGTAAGTTATAAGTTCCTGGGTTGAGATTGGTCACAGAGTAACTACCATCAATGGAACTGACTGCGCCTTCAGCTACATACAGGTCATTTTTCAGAACGATCACTTTGGCTACTCTCCAGCTTTCTCTTGGAGTGATAGTACCAGAGATAACGCCTGTCGTTGACTCTATGGGTTCGTTGCGCTCTTCGCTTTCGATAACATTGCCTGCTATGTCAGTAGCTTTGACTTTGTAATAGACAGTCTGCCCTGCATAGATAGACCATCCGCCAAGTGGTCTTTGAATTTCGAGGCTCCATATATTGCCACTTTCTCGATACATAGTCTGGTATCCGACATAAGTACCACTCGCTATACGGTAATTAAGCAACACTTTGGTATCATCAATACCACTGCCCTGATCCGTTATTTCAACTGCGACACGGAGGAAAGAGTCGGTAGAACTTTCGGTCAGGTTTGCTGGTGTAAGTTTCCAGTTAGCTAGTTCGGGAGCTTTGTTGTCTATACCCAATGTCTTTGAGATTAGTACGTCAGTGGATGCCTTATCATCATCGGTGACTATTGCTTTTAACCAGATTTCTGGGTCTAGCTCAATAACAGTGGTATCCCATGTTACTGAATAAGTTGCTCTTGTAAGTGGTGCGCCTATATCAATCCATTTTAATTTATCGGTGCTGTATTGGAACTGTACGCTTGTTATGTCTCCGTCCAGATCTGCCATAGTCGCTTGAATAGATATTATCCCTCGTTCCCAGTCTTTATAACTGGAAGTTATTAGACCAGTTGGCGGATCGTTTATATCGTCAATTAACTCTTGCTGTTCTTGAGTTTCGGGACTTACGTTACCAACAACGTCAGTGGATCGTGCTTTGTAACTTAGTGTCTGACCACGATACTGATCCCAACCACCGGTTTCGCCGATCTCGTAGTACCAAGTGTTAGAAGTTGCGGATTCTCTTCGCATATCACGGAAATCTCTATAACTGCTGGCGCCAATTTTGTAGGCAATCTCAACCTTATTTACTCCGCTTCCTTCGCCGTCGCTGTAATCAATGGTTACCCGTAATGTTCCGACAGTGTCTTCTGTCAGGTTTTCTGGAGATTTTGCCCATTTGCCCGCAACAGGCAGTTGGTTATCTACACCAAACTTTCTTGAAGGCTCACTCTTTACAGAGACAGTTTTATCATCAAAATCTATGGCTACTGTTCGTACCCATACGGATTTTGCCAGTTCTGGAATATCCAGCCTTGTATCCCACAATATAGCATAAGGTGAAGTCTCATCGGGCATCCCAATCGGTTTCCAGTTTACGTTATCTATGCTGAATTCAAATTGTACGATTGGTTTTGAGTCATCGGCATCTGATGCTTCGGCTTTTAATTCGATCTCTTTTGTTTCCCAATCTTTGAATGTGCTAGTTAGACTGACAACTGGTGGATCGTTTATACCGTCTATTAGCTCTTTTCTTTCGAGGCTTTCTGATGAGTTCTTAGCAACGTCCTCGATTTTTACTTTATAAAAGATATACTGAGTACGGAAACTGTCCCATTTACCGGTAGGCTCAGAGATATCGTAGTACCAAGTTGTACCATCATCCGTTGTCATGTTCTTGTAGCCTTCGTATTTAGTTTCATTCCCTATGTGATAATCAAGCTGTGCGATTTTTCCTGACAACCCGCTTCCACTATCTGTTATTTGTACTGATATTCTGAAATTACCTACGGTATCTTCTGTCAGATCAGCGGGAATTTGCTCCCAATTTGCGAACTTTGGTAGGGTTTTATCAAGATTTATGTTGGACTGAGTCTTATGGGAGGCTTCGTTACCCAGAGCATCTACACTCCAATATTCCAGAGTGTTTGCTCCTTCATCTGTGATGCTCACTGGTATACCAGCCTGTCCATTTATTGGTACAGTTTGTTTATCGGTGTTATTAAGTTTGTATGATATACTTGCGACGCCGATACCATTTTTGTCCGTTGCAGTCAGGGTGATAATAAAGTTCTTATTCTTCCAAGCTCCATCGTAATCCTGACCTGTAGTTGGGATTTCATTATCTATTTTAAAGCTATTTGGAATAACGAACTCTTTTGAAAGACCACCATCATCAATGGTAGTAACTCTTACCCAGATAGATAGAGATACCTCTGGAATGGCAGTCTTTGTATCCCACATTACAGTATAAGGGGCAGATGCTACCGTTCCGATAGGCGTCCATTCTACTTTATTGCTACTGTAATCGAAATCTACTTTAGTAATAACTCCGTCATTGTCAGAGGCGTCAGCATCAATTTTTAACAGTCCTTTTTCCCATGTATTGAACGTAGTTGTAATTTTGACCGTTGGAGGCTTGTTTATAAAGTCAATTAGTTCACTTTGCTCCGAGCTTTCTGCAAGGTTTCCAGCGACATCCTCTATTTTTGCCTTGTAATATAGGGACTTATTATCATAATTTGTCCAAGAGCCTAATGGTTCAGGAATGTCATAGTACCATACATCTTTGGCTTCACCCTTTAGCATATTTAGGTATTCGTCATATACAGTATCCTTGCCTATATGATAACTGATCTGTGGGATTTTGCCTGTTAGTCCGCTTTCGATGTCGGTTACCCGAACGGATACACGGAATGAGCCTACGCTATCTTCTATTAAATCCATTGGGTCTTTTGTCCAATCAGTAAATACAGGCGAGGTTTTATCGAGTTTTATGTTCTGGATGTTATGATGTATTTCGGTGTTTCCGATATCATCTGTACTCCAGTATTCAAGCTGATGTATGCCTTCGGTGATTATTTTAGGCTGTCCATTTGCCTGTATGTTATTTTCATCACCGTTATTCAGCTTGTAAGTGATGTTTTTCGGAGATATGCCTATACCGTTACCATCAATGGCTGTCAATGTTATAACGAAGTCCTCTTTGTGCCATAGATCGTTATAGTCGTCGCTTGTGATGGGTGGCTGATTATCAATGCCAATGCTTGTAGGATAAACGTAAGTAGTTGATAATCGCGCGTTGTCTGAGGCAGTAACTCTTAACCAGACTACCGGCGCCTGCTGGATTGTTGCAACAGTATCCCATCCAATGGAATATGGCGCTGCTGTAACTGGCGCTCCTATTGGTTTCCAATTGGATTTATCGAAGCTATATTCAAACTGCACACTTGTAACTATACCATCAAGGTCTGATGCAGTAGCTTCTACTTTCAAAACACCTTTTTGCCAGGGGTCATAAGTGTTTACTATCTTGACTATCGGAGGCTTATTTATATAGTCTATGAGTTCTGATCTTTCCGGGCTTTCATCAATGTTACCAGCGACGTCTTCACATTTAACTTTGTAGTATACGTATTTGTTTGGATAGGCATCCCACGCTAAATTTGGTTCAGAGATATCAAAATACCACAATTTGCCATCATCGCTTACCATGCTTTTGTATCCGCTATATTGAGTATCAGTACCTATATGATAATCAACTTGTGGTATTTTTCCAGTCAATCCACTACCATCATCAGATACCCGAACGTAAATACGGAGTCTTCCTTTTGTATCTTGAGTCAAATCTACAGGGTCTTGTCTCCAATCCGTGAAAGCAGGTGAAGTTTTATCAAGTTTTATGTCAGATAGAGTTTTGTGTTGTTCTTCGTTTCCTAGCTTATCAGAGCTCCAGTATTCAATAGTGTTTGATTGATCTTCTTTTGTGATAGCTACGGGCGTACTTGACTGGACATCAACCACTATATCCTGTTTATTCCCATTGTTTAACATATATGATATGGTTGCTATGCCGATACCAGTAGCATCCGTTGCTTTGAGTATAATGGTGAAATCTTTGTTGTGCCATAATCCATCGTAGTCATGGCTTGTTACAGGCGTTTGGTTATCTATGCCGAAACTCGTAGGAACAAGGTATATTGTAGAGGTGTTTAAGTTATCAATAGCGGTTGCCCTTAACCAGACATTCTTTGTCACATCTCTGATTATGGTTTTTGTGTCCCATGATACAGAATAGGGAGATTTATTTACTGTTGTACCTATCTGAGTCCAGTTGATATTGTCAAGGCTATATTCAAACTGTACGCCTGCGATGCTCCCATCAGGGTCAGATGATGCTTCTGCTGTTATGGTTATTAATCCTTTTGTCCATATACCAAAAGTGTTTATTATCTTTACTACTGGTGGATGATTGATATTTGCAATTAGTTTTTGTTGTTCAGAGCTTTCACCGACATTACCTACCGCGTCCTCTGATTTAACCTTGTAATAGACGTATTTACTGCGATATGAGTTCCATGTATCAGAGGGTTCTGGTATATCAAAGCTCCACAGGTTATTACCCAGAGACTTCATTGGCTTATAGCCGTTGTATTTGCTGTTAGTTCCTATACTATAATCGAATAGCGGGATTTTATCACCCAGTCCGCTTCCACCTACGTCAGTTACTTTGGCAGTTACTTGCAAACGTCCAATAGTTGATTCTTTTATATCAGCAGGATCAGTAGTCCAATCGGTGTAAGTAGGTGGCTGATTGTCGAGAACTACAGAAGGAACTAACTGAGTCTGACCTTCTTTGACTTGTGCTTTGACTTCAACAGGAGCGTAGTTTTTCATTTGTAAAGTAAAAAGATATTCGCCAATGATTAATCCGGGGAAGGTATAGGGGGTTTTTAATCCTGAGTTTGCGCTATTGATCAATATGTCTGCTCCAGTGGGTGTGGAGTCTATTGTGAGTGAGCCAAGTTTAACGTTTGGGTTGCCTTTTCGCCAGCTTGCTAATAGTAGGTCTCTGTCTTTTTCGTCTATGACGTTATCTTCGTATATATCCATCATGCTGTTCCAGTTGACGTCACCAATTTTTGATTTCCATACGCTAGAAAGCACTACTCTATCGAGAAGGTTAATCTGGTTGTCAATTTTCAGATCACCGGGGATCAGTTGAAAATCAACGGTAATATTGGCGTTGACAACTACGTCAGAACGTACAACAGATATATTGCCGGGTTTTTGTGCAGTGATTGTATAAGAACCTGAAGGAACACTCGGAATAGAATATTTGCCGACTTTATCGGTGACGCCAGACAGACTCCGCCCTTGTAAAGATTGTATGTTGTGTATAGTGACCAGTACACCGCTAATATCTTTTTTGCCTTCTATTTTTACTGTTCCAGATACGGTTGCGCTCCATGCAGAGGCTATCTGTAAAAGAAAGAGAACAGTCATTAGCAGAGATAAAGTTAGAGATTTCCGAAAAAACTTATTAACCATGATATCGTTCCTCCAGGGGATAATAAATCAAGTAGCCCAAGTTAGTATTCCAAATTATATCGTTGAAAGTTGGGTTTCGTTCCTCAACCCAACCTACTTTTGGATAATTTTAAAAGTGTTACTATTTAGTATAACGTCATTGTGAGTGATACTCTATGTGTGGAGCCGATGCTTAGTAGTCCAAACCCGTAATCTAATTGTATGATTGATATACGTACGCCGATCCCGGCGGATATTTCACCTGTGTCAGTAGTGTATCCGGCACGGATGGCAAGGTCTTTGACTGGATGTACCTCGGTTCCTATGTGGAATTTAGCTGATCTCCCGCCCGCTTTGTCTATGGCTGTGGCAAGTAGTATTTTTTCGTCCATTATTTTATAAGAGAGTCCAAAAGCCACTTTTCTTGGGATTGAGTTAGAATTTTCCAGAAGTGTTATTTTTGGGCTTATCAAGTTTTGAGCCATTACACCAATCATCAGGTTGAGCATAGGCTCGTATAATGCCCCGATGTCTAATCCTATGCCTGATCCTTTTTCGTTCCAGATAGTTTGACGGACAATTTTAAGATTTAGACCTAAACGTATTTGCTCTGTTATGCTGTTGGCGTAAGATGCTATGACGCCAAGCTCTTTGTCGTCAAATTTTTCACCGGTTGGTCCGGTTGCATCTTTAACAACTAATATATCGCCAACATTTAAGTAAGCTACGTTCAAACCTAGTGAACCATAAGGGGATGGAATTGCGGCGCTCAAGGTATGATAGCCTATGTTTTTTACGCCACCGCCACCGTCACCAATTAGGTCGTAGTTCATTGGGTTGGAATACATGAAACTCATTTGCGGGTGAGCTAATTTTGCCAGACCTGCGGGGTTCCAATATCCTGCGTTAGCGTCATCAGCGACAGCAACGAAAGCTTTACCTATTGATATGGGTCTTACACCGATACCGTTTTTTAGAAAAGCTCCGGCGTCTCCACCATCTCCGGAGGCGCCAAAAGCGTTTAGGCTCGTGATGAGTATTATCAGTAATATAGTGCTATTTATGATTAATGCTCGGAACATTATTTATTTCCTCCAGATTTGTTTAGCGAAGTACTGCAATTTTCCACGTTTGATTCTTTTCATCGGAGCCAAGTTTAGCTTTTATCCACAGGATGTATGTTCCATTTGCTACATCCTGACTGTTTTCGTTAGTGCAATCCCATTCGTATTCGTATATGGGAGCTTGACTGATGTTGAAATCCTGAAATTCAATAGTTTTGACTAATTCACCGGATATATCGAATATTCTTGCTTCCAATCCCTCAAGAATTGCCAATGATTCACATCTGATCACGGTCTTTCCTGAATTATCAACGGGATTGGGATAATTGAAAACTCTTTTTAGCTCAAATATCTGACCGATCTTGATTGCTCGCTGAGTTGAGTCTATGCTTGTTGGTATAGCATTTGCGGTTGAATCAGCCAAAGATATATCATTGGGAAGTAGCTTAACCCAAGTGTCTCCGGGTGACCTTACCAGAAAATTGATGGTCAGGAGTATTTCGTCTTTAGTGGATTCAATTCCTGATCCGGGACCTTCAAGCACTGCTGAATATTCAAGCTTTCCGGTGGTTTTGGCATCTTTGGTATCGGGAATTATATCTTCAGCAAAGTTGTCTATTATAACACCTTTTAATATAGATAGATATTCTAGCTTTAGATTGTCGAAAGAGACAAGTACATTGACGCCTTTTAGATCGGTGACTTGCTCAATAACTACTTCTACAGAAAATTTGTCGCCGACGTTCAGGTTTGGATTGACCATCCTTAGATTGATGGATACGCTACTTGCGTGGGAATAACCTGAAATCAGAAATATTAGGGCTATTGTTAATATTGTTGTTATTCGCTTCATTTTTAGCTACCACTCCTTAGTGTTGTTTGAAAAGCAATTTTTTGTTTGAGACTCTATATTTAACACACCCCCTGCACCTCTCACAAGAGGGGATTTTTGGGCGACTCGCATTTTCAACGGGGGGTATTTATAAATTAATTATTTAATTTTCATTATGCGTGGGGTTATTGACTATATTGTAACACAAAGTGAGGTGAATTTCAATAGTGACGAAATACAAAGCTTGGAAGAATGAGGAACGTGTTATTGCTAAGACATTTGTATATAATGATTAGCAATTTTCGTGCCAAGTTATGCGTAATTGAAATAGCTTGACACTATGATATTCTGGTAGTATACTTTGTGTAATAGTTTTTAGAGTACCTGTAAGGAATTGAAACAAGATTGGAGACACTTGTGACAACACTACCATCGGAACAGATAATTGTGGTTTTGGATTTTGGTTCGCAATATAGCCAGCTTATTGCCCGCCGTATTAGAGAAAATAACGTTTATTGCAGGATTTTGCCTTATGATGTTACTGCTGAGGAAATAAGAACTCTTGCCCCAAAAGGTATATTTCTTTCGGGTGGACCTGCAAGTGTTTATGCTGATGGTGCGCCTGTTTGTGACCCTGATATATTTAAGCTAGGTATCCCTGCTATAGGCATTTGTTACGGTATGCAGTTGATGGCGCATCTGCTTGGTGGAAAAGTTGAGCCTGCACCTACTAGAGAATACGGCTTTGCTAATCTATCCGTTGACAGACAAAGCGATCTTTTTTTTGGTCTTGATAAAGATTTTTCTGTTTGGATGAGCCATGGCGATAGTGTTTATCTGGTGCCTGAAGGGTTTGAGGCGATTGCTCATACTGAAACTTTGCCAATAGCGGGTATGGTTGACGATAACCGTAAGTTTTATGGGCTACAATTTCATCCTGAAGTTGTTCATACACCTCTGGGCAAAAATATTATATCTAATTTTCTTTTTCGCATAAGTAATTGTAATCCTTCATGGACAATGAGTTCGTTTATACATAAAAGTATATCTGAGATCAGAGATGAAATTGGAGATGGACTTGTTATTTGTGCTGTCAGCGGAGGCGTGGATTCATCTGTGCTTGCGGCTTTGATGCATAAGGCTATCGGTGATCAACTCAAGTGTATATTTGTTGATAATGGTTTGTTAAGAAAAAATGAAGCTCAGGACGTTATTTCGTTTTTCAGGAACGATCTTTGCATAGAACTACATTTTGTTGATGCTAGTATCAGATTTCTGAAAAAGCTTTCGGATGTTGTTGATCCAGAATTAAAGCGGAAAATCATAGGCAGAGAGTTCATCAAGGTCTTTCATGAGGAAGCGGATAGGATTGGGTGTGTCAGATTTTTGGCGCAGGGTACCCTATATCCTGATGTTGTAGAGAGTGGCGGATTATCAAAATCACCATCGGCTACTATTAAAAGTCATCATAATGTAGGCGGATTGCCTGAAAATATGAATCTGAAGCTTATTGAGCCATTTCGTGAGTTGTTTAAAGATGAGGTTAGAAGGCTTGCAAGGGAATTAGGGCTTTCTGATAATGCTATTAAAAGACATCCATTCCCCGGTCCTGGTCTTGCTGTTCGGGTCATTGGCTCTGTGACGCAGGAAAAATTAGACATTCTCAAACAAGCTGATGCTATATTCATTGAGGAATTGCACTCTTCTGGTACTTATGATGACGTTTGGCAGGCGTTTACTGTTTTGCTACCTGTAAAAAGTGTTGGCGTTATGGGTGATGAACGTACTTATGATCAGGTGATCGCTATCCGTGCTGTTACTGCTGAGGACGCTATGACTGCGGATTGGGCTAGACTGCCTTATGAGCTACTCGCTAGAATATCTAATAGGATCATAAATGAGGTTAAAGGCGTTAATAGAGTTGTTTACGATATAAGTTCTAAACCACCCAGTACTATTGAGTGGGAATGATTGGATTGGAAGATTGGAAGATTGAAGATTGGAAGATTGAAGATTGGAAAATCTTGATTCCAATCTTAGAATCTAATCCGTGTCTATCTGTGGTTAATTTTCTGATGTGTAATTTTAAAAAATACATAAACGTTCTAAAAACAACCCCCTAACCCCCTTTGCTAAGGGGGAATGTTGACACAACTCGATTTATCTCCCTTAAAAAAGGGAATATTCCACATGATTCCCCCTTAAAAAAGGGGGTTAGGGGGTTGTGAAAAACGTTGAAATACTATGTCAAAATGGCATTTTTAACGATTACGGATGTTTACATTTATTGGGTTTTAGAAGGAAAAAATATAAAATGAAGTTTAAACCATATATCCTTGTTATATTGTCTATTATTATTGTATTAACACTTAACTGTTTTTTGTATGCTGATTTTCCGCAAAGTGTAAGTTTCTCACGTGGACAGCAGATTTCTCCGTTACCATTGAATGCAGGTTTTGATTTACCAACAAGCGTTAGCACGTCAATGTCTGGAACTATTACTGCGACAAGTCCGACCGGGGTTGCTCAGAGTGTGTCTGTATCTTATGCTGCTGGTAGAGGAATCTCGGCACAGTTGACTATGAATGAAATTGGTAATTATAACATTCAGGAGAGTTATACACTTTCTGTTAGCGTTGCTTTAGTCGGACAAGAAACTGTTTCAGGGACTAGAACTTCTATTTACAATAATGCAACACCCGGTATAAAAACTTTAAAAATAGCAAAAAGCACTTTCAGCGGATACTCAATAAGTATGCCTCCCAATAAAGTTACTGTTCAATCATTTGACCCTTTATCTTCTATCGGCGTTGAGCTGGGTCAATCTATATCTGTCAATCTGAGAGTAACTCAAAATATAGTGATGGGAGAAGTTCTTGCTGATTCGGTGAATGTAAGTGCTAACTGGGGTGTGGATATGTGGAGTATTTCTGGCGGTGGTACCGCTAATACGCCTCCGTCTGTAACCATAAATTCTGCATCACAATCACTGCCCAATGGTGATGTAGGGATTTCGTATACTTTAACAGATGCTGAAAATGATTCGTGCACTATCACTGCTCAATACAGTAAAGATGGTACAAATTGGTCTTCCGCTTCAATATCTGGCAACATAGTTGGCGTCAGTCCAGGTACAAAAAGCTTGTCATGGAAATCGGCTTTAGATCAACCCAATGGTCAAGGCTCTTATCAGATAAGAATAAAGGCTAATGATGTTATTGCTGATAGCGCATGGGCATCATCGGGCGTAACAATAAATAATACTCCAGCCATTAATACACCTCCGTCAGTAACTATAAATTCTGCATCACAATCACAGCCTAATGGTGATGTGGGTATTTCATACACTTTGGTGGATGTTGATAATAACGCTTGCACTATCACTGCTCAATACAGCAAAGATGGTACAAATTGGCTTAGTGCCTCAATAGTTGGCGACATGGCTGGTGTAATCCCGGGGATGAAAAGCTTGTCATGGAAATCGGCTGTGGATCAACCCAGTGGTCAAGGCTCTTATCAGATAAGAATAAAGGCTAATGATGGAATTGCTGATAGCGCATTGGCATCAGCAAGTGTAACATTAAATAATACTCCTGTCATAAATAATCCGCCACAGGCTTTGAATCTTAGAGTCAGGGCTATTGATGCTACTACAAATCAGGAGCCTGTACCGTATCATGACCCTATCACTAAAGATAAACTCAAGGCTGGATATTCTTATTCTGACACAGAAGGGGATATTGAATTAGGAAGCGAACTTGTATGGTATAAAAATGGTACTGCGTTACCTAAGATTGTTATACCGCCTGAACAAAATAAGATACTCACTCAGGTTGTTACCAGAGGCGAAAGATGGTATTTTGAGATCACTCCTAATGATGGTAAGACTAAAGGCACAACAGGTACAACTAGAAGGTCAACGGATGTAATAATTGGCAATGCTCCGCCAGTAGTTCAAAATCCACACATTGAACCCGCTATACCGACTTCTAAAGATAACCTAAAGGCAGTTTATAGTTATTCTGATCCAGAGAATGACCCGCAGGGCGCATCAGAGATTCTGTGGTATAGGGCGGCGCCGAATCAAACTCAATACATACTCCAATCACAATATACAAATAAAGATCTCATACCTGCTACAGCTCTAATTAGAGGCGAGAAGTGGAAATTTTCTTTGGTTGCGAAGGATTCTCTAGGCGCTTCAGGATTAAAGGTCGAATCATCTATCGTTACTATAAAGAATCAGTTGCCGATAATACAGAACGTGACCGTTTCAGGAACGAATCTAACTGGTGATGTACCCATAACGTTTGATCTGGTGGATCAGGATAATGATGTATGCAGTTTGAAGTTATGGTATCGTGTCGGTGGGTCAGAGAAAAGAGCCGGGACAATAAAAGGTGCGGCTACACCTAAAAACGTTATCGCTAATATAAATCCAACTAAAGGCTTGAATATTTTGTGGCTGTCAAAAGAAGATGAGCCTTCTAGTAAAGGTGTTTGTGTAGTAGGCATAATACCAAATGATGGTTATGAAGATGGTGATGAAGGATTTTCTCAAAGTTTCTCTTTGAATAATAATACCCCACCTAAAGTTACTGATGTACATATTACCCCAGCGTCTCCGACTACTAATGATGATCTCACTGCCAGCTATAAATTTGAAGACTCTAATAACGATCAAGAGAAAGATAGCAATATCAGGTGGTATAGAAATAAAACTGAGCAGGAACTTTATAGGAATAAAAAGATTTTACCGAGTTCTGCTACTAAACGGGACGAGGAATGGTACTTTGAGATTGAGCCTGGCGATGGTAAAGAATATGGAAGGAAAGAGCAATCAGAAGCTGTCAAGATCAAGAACTCTCTTCCAGAAGCGACTAACGTTAAGCTGGAACCTGCAAATGCAACTTCTGGAGATGATCTCAATGCGACATATACTTATAAGGATGCGGATGAGGATCCGGAGACCGGCACACAGATAAGATGGTATCGAGATGGAGGTTTGCAAAACGATTATAACGATAAGAAGACGGTGCCTGCTACTGCTATTTTGAAGAATCAAACATGGTATTTTACTATAAAGGTTAGTGATGGGATAGAGTTCGGTCAGGTGGTGGAATCTAACCACGTCAAACTTGGTAACGTTGCTCCGCTAGTAAAGAATTTAATCGTTCCAGAGGATGGTTATCGAGATGTTCCTGTGACGTTTGAACTTGTTGATTCAGACAATGACAAATGCAGTCTGACCGTTGAGTATCGAGGCGGATTAGTGACTAATTATAAACAAGCTACGATCAAGGAATCTCTGACGGATGTATCACCTGGGTCTATAAAGCTTACTTGGGATTCAGCTAAAGATCAGAACGTTCGTGAGTCAACCAAGTTCCAAATAAGGATAACACCAAATGATGGATCAGCTTCGGGAACTCCAGTGGAGTCAACTTTTATCATGCTGGACAATAATATTCCACCCATAGCAAGCAATCTTATGGTATCACCACCCAATCCTACTACCGTTGATAATTTGACAGCTGTTTATGATTTCTATGACGAGGACAGTGGAAAAGATAGTGGCTCTGATATAAGATGGTATAAAAACAACGGCACAGCAACAGCATTCCAGGGTAATCCGTTATCGTCATCTGTGACATTAAAAGGTGATACGTGGTATTTTACTGTTAGACCGAGGGATGGCGCTAAGTATGGCAATTTGGAAACTTCAAAATCTATTACTATACTTAACTCTCTACCGACAGCGAAGAATGCAGTTGTTATTCCTTCTAACCCTAAATCGGGTGGAACACTTACAGCGAGATATGATTATCGTGACTTGGATGATGAGCGGGAATCAGGAAGTGAAATTGAATGGTATAGGAATGATGAACTAAAGCAGAAAAATGTTGTTAAATCTGAGGAAGATAAGGCTCTTTTGCTTCCCATAACCAAAGATGAAAAATGGCACATAGTGGTTAGACCAAAAGATGGAATTGATTTTGGAGAATCGGTGACATCTGAGAGTGTTGTTGTTGGTAATGCTCCTCCTAGCGTTGAGAACTTAATCGTTACCGGTGATACTGGTGGAATAGTTCTCACATTCGATCTTACTGATATTGATGGTGATCTTTGCGGTCTTAGCGTTGAGTATCAGGGTGGAACGGCAAAGACCGGATGGTTCAAGGCGACAATTCAAGAACCAACAACAAAGGTGACCCCGAAAAATGGATTGAATTTTACATGGTCATCAAAAATTGATGAGCGTGGGCAGAAGTCAGATGATTACAGGATAAGGATCATCCCTAATGATGGTACGTCAGATGGAGAAAGTGTTGTTTCGCTGAAGTTTACACTTAATAATAATTCTCTACCGAGTGCAACCAGCGTTGCTATATTGCCAGAAATACCAACGACGTCTGATGATCTGCAATCCAACTATACGTTTGTTGATCCCGATGGTGACAAAGAGGACAAACCTGAAATTAAATGGTATCGGAACGGTAATTGGGAGTTGGCTTATGATAATTTCAAGGTTTTACCATCATCTACGACAGCCAGAGGTGAAAGATGGCATTATACAATCAAGGTCTATGATGGTAAAGACTACGGTAAACTTGAAATGTCATCTGACGTGATTATAGCCAATGAGTTACCAATAGCGGTTGACGTTAAACTTACGCCTGAGTTTCCAAAAATTGAACAGCCACTTATAGCGAATTATAAATATCGAGATACGGATGGAGATTCTGAACAGGGAACGAAGATCGAATGGTACAAAAACGGCGTTTATCAGAATGCTTTTGATAATTTTACTACTATCCCTGGGCTTGTGCATCTAAAAGGTGAAGAATGGTATTTCACTGTTAGACCTAAAGATGGATATGATTTTGGGATTCCAGTACAATCTAACAAGGTATTTATATCGAACCTGCCTCCAGATGCGAGTTCGCTAAATATGACGCCAGTTGATCCAAAGACTGAGGATGATCTCGTAGCATCGTACGTTTACATAGATCCTGAAAATGATCCTGAGAATGGTACTAAGATTTCATGGTACAAGAATAATGTGGCTCAACCCAAGTATGATGATCTGCTAAGATTACCATCCGATGCGACAGTGCGAAAACAGGTATGGTATTTTACAGTGACTCCGAAGGATGGAAAGCAGTTTGGTCCTCTTAGACAGTCTGGTTCTGTGATCATTGGTAATACACTGCCTAAAGCCAGTAACCTTAGCGTTTCGCCTGCTTATCCTTTAAAGAAGGACGACCTCGTGGCTAACTATGATTACTTTGATGCTGACGGTGATTCTGAAGGCAGAAGTGATATCAGGTGGTACAATAACAGTGTCTGGATATCAAAGTATGATGGCTTGAAAAAGATTGCCAGCAAGGAACTAACAGATAGGGAGATATGGTACTTTACAGTCAAACCGAAAGATGATTCTAGTTTTGGCGATATGCAGACGTCAAATACAGTTGAAATCGGTAGCCCTATACCAAGAGTGAATAGTCTTTTTATAACGCCTGAGAATCCATTTACTACGGATGAACTAACTGCTAATTATACATACACTGACCCGAACAGCGTTCCTGAATCCGTGAGTAAGATTATATGGTATAAAAATGGCGTACCACAGACGGAATATAATAATCTCAAAACACTTACTGCAAACGCTACCGCTAAAGGCGAGCAGTGGAATTTTTCAGTTAAACCCAGCAATGGCAGACTGTCAGGCGAGGAGCAATCATCTTCTCCTGTTACGATTATCAATAGCCCGCCAATGTTGACAGCAGTAGTTCCTCAGCCAAATAGCCCTACAACGAATGATAATATACTTGCGGATTATATATACAGTGACGCCGATGGAGATAAGATATCAAAGCAAGAGATCCGATGGTTTAGGAATGGAGTGTTACAGACGGAATATGATAACTTGACAGAGCTTTTATCAAGTGTTACAAAAAGAAATGAAGAATGGTATTACACGGTTAGAGTGAGTGATGGTAGTGTCTTTAGTGATATCGCGTCATCTACTCCAGTTAAAATACGCAATGGCAAGCCGAAAGCAAGTGATGCTGTTTTAACTCCAGCTAACCCCAAAGCTACTGATGATCTAATGGCGACTTATAAATATCTTGATACAGAGGATGATCCAGAATCTGGTACAGAGATAACATGGTTCAAAAATAACGTAAATCAGCAGGAATTTCACAATCTCAGAGTTATACCATCGGCAGCGATTTTGAAGGGTGACAAATGGTATTTTACTGTTAGTCCAAGAGACGGCATCGATTTTGGTGATTCGGTGTTATCGCCTGTTGTGAGTATAGATAATACAAACCCTTCTGCTGTGGATATTATTGCAGAAGTGAATCAGGTACTTCGAGGTGGCACGATAAGTGTAAGTGCAACGGGAAAAGACATTGACAAAATGGATTCGGGTGCGGTTCTCAATTGTCAGATTGATTATAAAATTGGGGATAATCCATGGGTAACTTTACCGACAGCGTATACAGAAAGCCCTTATGCTCAATGGAAGTCAACATTCAACCCTGATGCGACTGCGACTCCAGGTGATTATGATTTCAGAGCGAAATTTATTGATACCTCCGCGGCGGAAAGCGATTGGCTGGAAAAAAGCAAACTCGTGACTGTGAAGAATAGCCCGCCAATTATAGACAAAGGCGCTGATGATTTTCACGTACCTGAGAATGCTGTCAAAGAGATTGATCTAAGCTCTTATGGCTCTGATTTTGAAAGCGTCAAAAACGTGATCTGGAGCCTTGATGAAAATGGCGTCAAAACTGATATGTTTAAGGCTTCTGTATTGCGGGGTAAATTTCTTGAGATCAGGGCTTTGAACTATAAAAATGGTAAGAGTGATATTGCTCTCGTTTTGACGGATACTGACGGTGGAAAGATTGAGAAATCTGACGTGACTATAATAATTGATCCGGTGAATTATCCACCGACTGCGCCGACAAGCGTTAAGATAACACCAGAGAATCCTACTACATTAGAGTCATTAGTCTGTTCGGCTTTGGGAAGTGTTGACCCTGATAATGATAGTGTTGTTTATAGATACCAGTGGTATAAAAATGGAGTTTTACAGCTTGATCTCAAGTCACAGGACGTTAATTATAGCAAGACTGCAAAGGGGGAGACGTGGAAATGTGAAGTGACGTCTAGCGATGGTATTCTTGACGGACCTACAAAGTCAATCGAAGTACGCATAGGAAATGTTGCTCCAAGCATTGCAAGTGTAAAGACGACTGGAAACACGAAGGATATAAAACTTACTTTTGATCTTGATGACCCTGATGCTGATCTTTGTGACATGAAATTCGAGTATAGATTAAATAGCGGTTCGTGGAAATCTGCAACTACCGCAGATACACTCAAGGGAGTCAAATTGGGTAAGAGCTTGGTTTTGACATGGCAATCTTATACTGATGAGCCGAATGTTGTCATTAGCGCTTGTAAATTACGGATTACTGCAAATGATGGCACGGTGAATTCGGATGTGAAGGAGTCAGAAATCTTCCTTCTGGATAACAAACCGCCAGAGTTTACGGTGACAGCTGTTATTAATCCAGCTTATGAAGCTTACGTTGACGTGAATGTGAAGACAGACGAGGATATATCAGAGACATTGCCAGAAGTTTCTGCTAAATTGAGCGAACAGGAAACAGTGAAACTCGAAATGAAACAGGTCGGAGCGGTTGGAGATAATGTCTGGACAGGTGTGTTGAAACTACAATCGGGGTTCAATGGGATTGTGCTGATCAATGTGAAATGCACAGACATACTAGGTAATCTTGGGACATTTGAGCTTCAGAAAGAGTTTAATATATCTGCACCCGCACCGATACCAAGTAAGTTTATATTGAAGCAGAATTATCCCAACCCGGTGGCTCAAGGTACGAGCATCCCTTATGAAATCTCAGAAAGTCAGATAGTAGTCATTAAGATTTATAATGTGAAGGGTCAGTTGATAAGGACTATGGATGAAGGCTATAAAGCGGCAGGTTTTTATGAAACACAAACCAGAGCGAGTTACTGGGACGGAAAGGATGATAATGGTATTTCTGTTGCGATGGGCGTCTATTTTTATCATTTGAAGGCTGGTAAATTCGAGGCTGTGAAGAAATTGGTTGTCCGTAGGTAACTTAGGGGTGAGTGATATGAATGAAAATAATCTGGAACAGCTTATAATTTTTGGTATCAAAGGTCTTCCGCAGGAATCACTTGCAGAGATTATTGATTTCATTTACTTTATGCGGAAAAAGGTTATATTGCCTGAAGCGTACCAAGAGGAACTTCAAAACGAACTATTAGACCTAGATACGAAACGTCTGGATTATGATGAAGCAATCCATCTGGAGAAAGAATTTGAGGGATATGACAGAATCTATCCATGTGAATGAGTATGTCATAGATACAATGGGTTTAGTGTTGCGTATTGAACCAGAAAGTTAAAAGCCGAATTTGAAAAACATATAGTCTATGGAAGTTAAACCGAGGATTGTACATAATTACCAAACTATATCTGGAAATAAGCCATTTGGGGAATGGTTTGCTTCGCTTAAAGATAGAAAGACTCGTTCTTTGGTACGTATACGCATTAACCGTTTGCGTTTAGGTAATTTTGGTGATTGCAGGCATTTAGGTGAAGGTATATATGAATTAAGAATCAACTATGGTCCGGGTTATCGGGTGTATTTTGGTGATTTGGATGGCGAGAATGTGATACTGCTTTGCGGAGGCGATAAAAAGACCCAGATAAGAGATATTGAAAAAGCTCGAAAATATTGGCAAGAATTAAGGAGTCGAGTTTATGAATAAAGAAGCTATATTAAAACATACAACTAGATACGAGGATGAGCTTATAGAGGATCTCAAGGATCCAGAAGAGGCGCAAGCGTACCTCGAAGCGGCTTTTGAAGCTTATGAGGAGGATGGAGATACTGAAGCCTTATTATTGGCTATAAGAGATGTTACGGAAGCACAAGGCGGAGTTGGTAAGCTATCGAAACGGATATCAATCAGTCAGCAAAAGCTCTATGAAATAATGTCTAGTAGGAGTAATCCTAGATTAGATAACTGGCTTCGTATTATTTCTGGACTTGGTTTTCACATTCGGTTAGAACAGCAGGATGTTAATACTAAATCTGTACCTATTTAAAAAGCTAATGAATTCACTAACTAAGGATTAAGGATATAGATATGAAACAGATTGTGATTTTTGTAAATGTATTGTTTATCGTTATTTTATATGGCTGTGGCGGAAGTGAGGACGTAGTTAGTACAAAAGCTGATTACGTTAATCAGGGATGGATCGAATACGCTGCCGGTAGCTACGAAGCGGCAATCGAGCAGTTTCAATTTGCTCTGACTAAGGATCCGGAGAATGCTGAAGCTTATAACGGTATCGGCTGGGCTTATGCAAGGCTTGGGAAAGTCAATGATTCCATAGATAATTTTAAGATAGCGACTTCAAAAGACCCTCAAAATGCTGATGCTCATGCTGGTCTTGCCGGGGTGTATTTTATCTATGGTGATTATGAACAGGCAATCGCTTCTGCAAAACAAGTTTTGCGCATAAAATTGGATTATCAGTCTCCGCATGATAAAATGAAGGCAAATAATGTGAGACTTCTTCTAGCTGAATCATACTATAATATCGGTGAATATCCTTCTGCAAAGTCTCAGATCGAGCAACTTGGGGTTTATGGAAAGACTCTTGATCCCGGTAGTCCGACCTATCTCTCGGATTTGCTTTTGGCTATTGATGAGTTGTCAAAGAAAATTTGAATTTAAGTTATGCGTTATGCGTGACAGATTTTTACGTTACGAATTATTCGTCAATTTTTTTATGTTTGGACGTCACTTTTTCCTTGCAATATTCAAGCATATATGATATAACAAAAGCAGGATGTTTTGTAAGCGAAAATTAATACGAGTTTTTCACTTATTAGGAACAAAAAAAGTTAAACACGGAGACACAGAGTCACGGAGAGGACTTAGAAAGGATGAAGGATGAAGGATGAAGGATGAAGGATGAAGGATGAAATTGATCAACAACTGATCAAATACTGTAATACTCATTTCTTCTTTTTCATCCATTATCCTTCCACCTTCATCTTTTTTCTCCGTGCCTCTGTGTCTCCGTGGTTTTTTATATCTTACTTTATTAAGGACTGCGAATTAAATAACTTCTGTGTTTAATACTTGAAAGTTGGATTTCGTTCCTCAATCCAACCTACTTTTTCTTTATCTATAGACATTCAGAAAAAGAATTTTAAAACGTAGGGATAGGTCTTACACCTACCCATTATTTTAAGGGCAACCGCAAGGGATTGCCCCTACATATTTTCAAAAACATTATCTGAATGTCTATAGGAACAAAAAAAGTTAAACACGGAGACACAGAGGCACGGAGAGGACTTAGCATTGTCGTTCCTGTGTAGGCATAGATTAGGTATATTAGCTTTTGGTAATAGCTTGAGGTGTTTTTAATTATTTACTGTCAATGAAAGGAGGAAGGCTTTCTCTATTTATGGAGTTAAGCCGAAACGAAAATGAAGTTAAGGATCATAATGGCTTTCTTGGTTTTAATGTTGTTGGTCACCGGGATTCAGGCACAACTCATATCTCCAACTCCAATATCATCGGCGCCACAATTGCCAATGGAGATACTTACAGGATTAATAGGTAAGTATCTTGCTATGGTACAGCAATATCAGATGATAGTTGATCAGGGACAGAATCCTGAATCTGTAATTAAACTCAGAATAGCGGCAAGTATTGACGTTTCTAATTCTGGTCTGGATGAAGGAGCTGATCTGGAACCTGTGCTAACTGATATTTCAAATATGGTTTTCTGGGTTAATGCTAATGTTTTCGCCAGATATCCTTCTACGCTTGCCGTTGATTTATCAGGTATTTTTGGAAACGTTAAATTTTTGTCCGAAAGTAACGGATTAATAATTGTGGCTGGTGATGAATCTGTATTCTCTGCTTTGCCGGGAGAATCAATGGGTACTATTTTAAATCAAATAGGCGTGGCTAGTGATACTCCTCTGTCGTATCCAGAATTACAGGAATTGGCATTATCTATATTGCCGAATCTGGCAATTTATGGTATACAGTATGAAGGGCTCAAATCTACTCCGAGAGGTATGGCTCACATAGTTAAATTAGGACCTGTTGATGATATGATCATTACTCTTTGGGTGCTTGATAAGACGTGGGACCTTTGCAATGTTGAGTTTTTTGATACTAAGAGCAATATCGTTGCTAATATAATAGTCAATCAGATTGATTTAGTTACATCAGTTCCGGGTTCAGAATTTGTTATTGACACAACGAATTTAGCTGAAATTTCTTATAACGATATGATTCAAATGCTCGGTATTAAAGTTGCAACGGTTGGTTTAATGAGTGTTCCGGTGGTTGCTAACCTGTATACCTCTTCTAATACGGTACGTCAGGGAGAAAAGGTTGAAGTAACCTCAGATGCTCTGGACGCTAAAGATAAAGAATCTGATTTAGCGCCATTAATTGAATATAAGGCGCCAAATAGTGCGTGGAATTCGTTAAAAGCTGAATATTCCGGGGTTTCTCCATTTGGGAATTGGAAAGCGATCTTTGCTCCAATTCTTGCCGATACACCGGGCATTTATGATCTCAGGGTTAGCTATACTAATAAGGCTGGAAATACAAGTGAAGTCTTTGAACTTAATGGTGCATTTAACGTTGTTGCTGTTCCGCCAAACGTAGTGAGTATTACCCCAAGTCCAAAAGAAAAGGATGTTATAGTGTCGTCTTCCATTACTGCTAGTTTTAGTCAGGAAATGAATAAGGCGTCTGTTGAATCTAGCTTTTCATTAACTGATTCCTTCGGGGGAAATGTTTCTGGATCATTTGTATGGTCGAATGATTCATTTGTATTTAAACCGCAGAATGATCTAAAATATGGCATTGGCTACGCTGTTAAGATTGCAGGCACTGCTATGAGTGTTAATAATATCGCTCTTGACGCCAATATGAATGGCTCAAGTGAAGGTTCTCCGAAAGATGATTTTGTATGGACTTTTACCGTTGCTGTGAAGGATGTTCCGGTGGTTGCTGACTTATATACCTCTTCTAATGCGGTACGTCAGGGAGAAAAGGTTACAGTAATCTCAAACGCTCTGGACGCTAAAGAGAAAGAATCTGATTTGACGCCATTAATTGAATATAAGGCGCCGAATGGTACGTGGAAGTCCTTAAAAGCTGAATATTCTGGAGTTTCTCCGCAGGGGAGTTGGAAAGCGATCTTTGTTCCAACTCTTGCAGATACACCGGGCGTTTATGATCTCAGGGTTAGCTATACTAATAAGGCTGGGAATACAAGTGAAGTCTTTGAACGTAAGGGCGCATTTAACGTTGTTGCTGTTCCGCCAAACGTAGTGAGTATTTCCCCAAGTTCAAAAGAAAGTGGTGTTCTAGTGTCGTCTTCCATTACTGCTAGTTTTAGTCAGGAAATGAATAAGGCGTCTGTTGAATCTAGCTTTTCATTAGCTGATTCCGCCGGGGCAAATGTTTCTGGATCATTTGTATGGTCGAATAATTCATTTGTATTTAAACCGCAGAATGATCTAAAATATGGCATTGGCTACGCTGTTAAGATTGCAGGCACTGCTATGAGTGTTAATAATATAACTCTTGACGCCAATATGAATGGCTCAAGTGAAGGTTCTCCGAAAGATGATTTTGTGAGGACTTTTACTATTGAGACGTTTCCATCTCTTGCTGTGGAGCTAAAGCCTGCTAATAAAAGCATTATTAAAGGCAATATGGTAGTTGCTGATCTGGTAGCTAAAGATGTGTCAAAGCTTGGCAGTTTCTCATTTGACGTCAATTTTGACCCGACAATACTAAATGTCATTAATGTTAGTCAGGCATCTTTTGTGAATTGGCGATCCAGACCAAAAGAAATCGGTGAATCGGATATTTGGTTACCTGTGGTTGTAGACAATATTAAAGGTAAAGTCACGATCTCGGCAAGTAAAACTAGAGATGTTGGCGTTACTGGAACAGGTGTATTGGCTACAATTACTTTTGATACTATCGGTATAGGTGAGTCAAGTATAGATTTTCAGAATGTATCGCTGAAGAATATCCTCGGTGAGACTATAGCTTTTGCATTGCTTGATGCAAAACTGGCTGTGATTGATTTTGATCTGTTTGACGTTAATAAAGACGGTATTGTTGATATACTTGACTTTATAAGCATAAGACCAGACGGTAAAGCTGACATTAATGGTGACGGTATTGTTGATATACTTGATGCTGTTGCTTTAATGAATCACGAAGTGGATATAAAACTCTGGGATACCAATGGCGATGGTATCGTTGATATAAATGATTTCATAAAGATATCTAGTGATAATGGAATCAATCCTGATGTAAATGGTGATGGCGTTATTGATATACTTGACGTTATGGCCATATTGAATGGCGCAAAAGGTGCGCCAGCCTCAAGATTAGTCAACGAATTGGGAGTTAGTTTCCCGAATCCGACGAACCCGGAGGCATGGATACCATTCAAGATTGCCGAGAGTAATGACGTGGTCATAAAGCTCTATGATACCAGTGGTCAGCTTGTAAGAACACTTGATCTTGGTTATAGAGTTCCGGGGAGCTATATTACAAGAAATATGGCGGCTTATTGGGATGGAAAAGATGCGAATGGACAGCATGTATCAAGCGGTATTTACTTCTATAATATTAAATCTGGTAGTTTTACTGCCACAAAGAAGTTGATTGTGCTGGAATAAGCCTGCTTTTTTGGAACGATTCTTTAACAAGCCGGGGTGTTAGTTGCCCTGGCTTTTTTTTGTTATTACGAGTTTTTCACTTACAAAATAAAAAGAAGAATAAACACGAAGACACGAAGCTCACAAAGAACACTAAAATAGTAATCAGTAGAATAAAAAGAAGTTAAACACTGAGACACAGAGGCACGGAGAGGAATTGATACAGGATAATGTTTTCTCATCATGTATCTTGAATCTTGTATCCTGTATCTTTTTCCTATTATCCGTGAAAATCCGTCGCATCTGTGCCAATCCGTGTGCTATTATTATAAAAATTAATTCGGTTGACCAGTAGAATTACCTCATCTTTCCTCTCCGTGCCTCTGTGTCTCCGTGTTTTTTCATGAATTATGACTATTACTCAACTAACTGAAAAAGTCGTATAATAGAAGCAAAAAATTTTGAAATAGAGTGAATATTTTTATATTTGAAGATGAACATAAGGTTTTTTGTGACAAATTTTTGTCACTTTTTTATTATAAAAAAACAGTTGACATAGATTTGATCTTAGTTTATAATATGCACATTCGCTATTGGTGCGTAAGAACGCTTATTTTAAAGATTTGAAAGGTAAACGTTTGATGAGATATAGAATTATTTTTTCTTATTTAAAGAATCTTGTGCTTATCCTTAGGAGTTTTTTCTCTCTTTTAAGGTCTTTTCGCAATTATTATTTTCATACCTATAAGAGAAGCTATGTGAGTTATCCGAAAGGAGTTGGTTTTGCCAGCTTATTACTCTCATTGTTTTTTTACAAAGAATTAGTGTGCAGGGGTTTTAATCCTGTGCTTAACGTTATTTGATGTGTGTGATCTAGTTCAGATCAAGTAAGTATTTGTGAAGCTTATTAAGCTTCTGGTAAGTTTTTTTTGGTTTTCCTTTAAGGAGGAAGAAGAATTGAGTAAACGAAAAGATTCCGTTACGAGTAAAGTTTCAAAGGTTACTAATTTTTTGGGGAGGATCGGTAAAATGAACGTAAAAAATGTATGGTTATTAAGCTTTTTGGTGCTTATGCTTGCCTTTGGTTTTTTTGTTGGCAATATCAGGGCTGATATGGATAATATAGAAGCATCTGATGCAGAGGGGTTTAACAGTAACGAGTATGGCATAACGGGCGTTCTGTGCCGATTGGAAGGTAAGCTTGATGGCGTAGATGAGGCTACCAATCTCAAGCGGCTGTTTGTTACTGATACTGCTGCTATTCCTACTACGGTCCTGCTTACTGAAGATAGTCTCGATCGTGGGGGATTTAAACTGACCGGTATTGAAGGCGCCGAGGTCAATGGGGATGAGGTTTGGACGAACAGTGATGGTGACTACGTGGTTACGTTCTTCCTTCCTTACGCTCTCGCTCCTGGAAACGTTACGTTCCACTTTGAAGCGAGTAGTCCTGAAGCTGATACGATAGATTTTATGGTTCAGACGCCGATAGTCACCGATACGGATGAGAACTATGATGATAAAGACGTTTTCAAAAATGGTGACGCTGTTGAGTTTACACTCACTCTGGAATTTGATAATGACGAGATAGACCTTTGCGAGATCTTCGGGGACTTCCGCCAGATTGACAAATCTTTCGGAACAACAGATGGAAAGATCCTTAAAGATGACTTGTCCAATCAAATCCCACATATGCCTCTCCTGATGAATCATGCTCCTGCTAATTTTAATGAACTTACAGCAATTGAGCGTGCTATCAATTTAGCTATAGGGTCGGGTAGGTTAGTCATCACGGAAGAAGGTAACGGCGATTATACTATAAAGTATACTATCCCGTTGAAAAGCGGAGTTAGTTCTGGATATAAACAGATCGCTATTTATGCCATAGATTATCCTTCCAATTATACCGTTGCTCAAATAGAGGATTATCTTGATGAACAAAACCTTGATTTTGCTGACCTTAATATCATGACTTGGCAGAATGGTGTAGATTATGAACCAGCAGTGGATCCAACAGATCCGATAGATTACGATGGTGATACTGAGGCATGGCCCATTGACCTTGATAATGAAGCCCCGAATTTTGACTTTGCCATGATCAATCCATTCACAAATAACAATCCTTCCTATATGCCTCCCAAAGCTGTATGGGTTGAAAAGAATGGTAGCCCCGGTATGCAAGCTGATGAATTTAATTATGCATACAAGCCGGGTGATAAAGTCACAGTTATGATTCAGGTTGATCCTGACGATTTGTCTAAGGCTGAGTTTAATGACGTTGATGCTGCTGATGTGCACAGCAACTATGCAGCAGGTCTTTCTATAGACCTAAACGTTATTGGAGATATTAGTGCTTTACTTGATCCCACCAAAGTCAACCTGACAACAGATGCCGACAATGATGGCATTCCTGACGTTGCCGAAGTTATCGCTAATTATGCCGGTGGCGGTGGCGGGGATGATGATTTCGATCAGCATGATGCCAACGAGGGTCGGGATGAAGAAGATTTTACGGCTAATGGATTTTATGAGCCATTCCTTTATACATTCACTTTTACTATAGATGAAAGGTTCAGAGCGGCTTCGGGAACGAATCCTGCTACGGTGACTGATCTGCCTGTTAGATTCATGGTACAGGATCAGGCTGGTAACCAGGGACACTATAGCTCTTGGTACGAAACCTTTAATACAACAACAAAGACATGGATTCCTAGTACAACATGGTCACGTGACACCACTGGACTTGAAGGTCAATATTTCCCTGTCTATGTAGATGGTATTAAATATGTTGGACCTAGTACCAATCCAGATCCTCCTCCTGATAATATTGCGGGTCTTCTTGCTCATGATCCGGATGTCACGAAATTCCCGAGATGGGATGCTGGCCGTCAAATAGTTGCTAATTGGGATCAACCATGGCGTATCCGTATTGATAACTGGGCGCCAAGCGTATCCCGTATTGAGGAACTGAACCTGCTAGTAGATGTAGAGGACGATTCAGACGGTTTGGTAAAGAAGGGCGCTGCTGTTATTACTGACGTCTCTTCTGGAACGAATGTCCTCAGTACAGTGGGAACAGGAAACTTCATATACGAGATCAGCGGAAACCAAAACAAGCTTGTAACGTTGTCTGCTAGTTTCCCAAGTGATAATGACATGGATCATGTAGAATTCATGATCTCCGAAAGCAGCTCAGGTCCTTACAAAGCAATGAAGGGACAGTTCTCTGGAGATAAGAATATGTCAGGCTTGCCTGATATGGCAGGTAATTGGACTGATCCTGATGCTCCGGGTGCAGGAGCTGGTAGATACCATGATGGTATCAATGGTGATGATGACGCCGATGGTAGTGCTGACGATAATGATGATCAAGTACGTGCTGCCAAGTTTAATCCACAAAGCGATGGCATTGATAATGATGCTGATGGATTGATGGATGCTAACGACGTATTAAAAGACATTAACGGTAACATTATCGCTTATACCGATTACTACGATTCCACCAGAGACGAAGACGAAGACGGCATTATGGATGAAGACGAATATTACATCAGAACAACAGGTGGTTCTGCTTCATGGACATTCGATCCTGTCCGTATTGCTCGAGCTTTGAATCTGATTCCTGGGAGAACTTATGCCATTAAAGCCTTTGCTTTTGATAAGGCTGGCTATGCTCTTGAATCAGCCGCTGCGCCAATATACGTGATCTTCAACGTAGTTGGTACGGGTCAGGAAATTCAAGGTAATGCTCATGCAACTCTGTCAAAAGTAGATCCTGCTACTGGTAATTTTATACCAGTTACTGTTAAGCCGATACCTGAGAAAAACCAGTACGTCCTTGATGCGACTACGACAGGTACGGTGAATTCGGTAACGTTCCAGTATGCAATGGGTGGTAAGGAATGGACTACTATTCCGGCTGATCCTAATCCTGATTCAACTGCTCCATTCAAAACGTATTGGACACCATCACTTACTGCCTTAGCGAGTGATTCCTATCTCTTCGTGGATTTGAATGATAATGGCATAAAAGATCCGAGCGAGTCGTATAAGGCTGGTCTGGATCTGTTTATCAGGGCGTATCCAGCTAAAATTGGGAACCTTGGTAAGTATAAGCCATCAATTGGGTTAACACCTGATTTGACGACATTTATTCCATACGTGGGTGCGGATGGTAAGCCAATTCCTGGATTAACTTCAGGGTTAGCAGGTTTAGCCCCCGATATTACAAGTGCAACATCTGATATTACTGTGGCAGTAGTAGATACAACTGCTCCTGTGCTTGTTATAACCAAAGCAGGTACGCCGGGCGGTGAAGATAGTAATATGTTAGATGGCGCCTTATTGCAGGTGGCTCAGGATGTTACAATCACTGCTCAGGCACTTGTTGCAGACGTATATGCACATGATATTGCTACTGCGGTATTCCAGTATGCTATGTCTAATCCAGATGGAACCATAGCAAATTGGGTTGCTATACCCGGTGTGGTTGATAAATATATAATTCCACAGGGAAATGGCTTGAGTCTGGTTCAGGCGATAGTTAAGTGGGATACTACAATACTTGTTCCCGATAAAGTAAGCAAACGTTTTGACTTAAGGTGCGTTGCTGCGGATAATGCTGGAAACAGTGATCCACAACTTGCGCCAATCGTGCATGTGGTTGTCGGTAAAGGCAAATACGCCGCCTTCGTCACGGATCCAAATGCTGGTCAGACTGTTTCTGGACCAACTTATCCTGTTAAGGCTTATATCTATAATAAGAGTACAGATCCAGCTAGTGTTAAGTCAGTCATATTCCAGTTCCTGAAAGCTGGCGGAATTTGGACAAATATAGGTTCTGTTGATAAAAATAGTACTGCAATGATTCAGCATGCTGACTTCTCCGAGTGGAATAGTACTTGGGATGTTAGAGATATTAGTGGTGATATTAAGATCAGAGCACTTACCGAAGATGACAGAGGCTATATCAATGAAGGTATTGAAATATCTGTTAAAGTCGCCGGTGTTTCTTTTACTAGAGCAAAAATTAGCAACTTTGTAAGTGATGCTACTAGTAACCCAAGGATCTCTATGAAGATCGCAAGGGATGCCACTAATTCTTATGTGACGATCCCCGCTAGAAATGATCTCGCTGTTGAGACCCTGAGGGTAAAACTCATGGCGGCTGTAGTATCTGGCACAGTAGAGGGAATACAGTTCCAGTATGCTATAAATAAAAATAGCACAACGGATCTTATCGATCCCAAAGCTTCTGCTACGGTATGGACGAATATCGGCGCTATGGATGTTGAGGCGCCTTATGAACTAGATTGGGATATTAATGCGGCTCATGAGTTGGCTAATCTTAACGTTGCTACACTTGTTTACGTACGTGCGCTTGCCTATAAAATAAAAACTGATCCTGCCTCTAGTGATAAATATGTGGATCAAGCCAACTATGTGCCTTATGTAGGCATTATATTTGAGGAAAGCTCTGAGCCAACAGCTACGATAGCGAGACTTGAGCATGATGGCGCAGCTTTGGAAGCGGCTACTATTCTTCCAAGTTCGGCTACTGTTCCAAGTTTTGTTGGTGAGATGAGGATAACTGGTGGCGTTCTTAATACTATTCCATATCTAGTAGATCAGGGCATTACCGATCATCGTGCCTCTGGAGTCTCCAAGCTTGAGCTTTTCTATAAGCACACAAGAAAAGCGAGCCGTGACGGTGATACTTTATTATGGCAGAGTGCGGCTTCAGATATCGAACCGCCATTTGCTATAACCTGGGATGTTAGCAAGGTTGCGACTGGTAAGTATGATCTCATGCTGGTTGCCACCGATCAAGCAGGTAATAAGTCTGCTAATGTGTGGAATACGATAGAAGCTCTCAGGGCGACAAAAGATCTTGTCAAGATACTTACCATAGATAACACCGGCCCGTCAGCCGCTATCGAGGATCCTGATGGACTTACACGTGATAACAGGATTACGCCAGATAATAGGAATGTCTGGGTTGCAATGAGTTCTTACGAAGGTAATCTCCGTAAAGTAGAGCTTTATTACAGCGTGACTCCTGCTGTCCCGGCTGAAGTCAGAACGGGTTCAGGAACTTATGGGTTTAACTATCTTGATCTCAACAATAATGGCGTTTACGATATTGGTGAACCGTGGAGTATTATTAATCCTCCCGGATCGGGAACTGGTATTCCTGGACAAGGTACCTCAGCTGGTCCATCATGGGTTAAGATTGGTGATGCTGCTTATATGCCGCCATCTTTCACTACTGGGCAGGCTAGAACTGATTTCGCAGGAATTTACTACTTAGACGCCAATAGCAATGATCGTTTTGATGCTGGTGAGACTGTTTGGAGAGACCATCCTAGAGGAAACACAGGAAGGTATAATAGCAACAAGCATCTTCTCGTTGATGCAGATAATGAAACTATTATAATGGGTGGGTTAAGACCAGCCGACGAAGCCGCTGGTAAACCTTTGCAAGACATCCCCGGAAAAGACCTTACGAAGGATATTACCGGTGGAGGTGCCATGACAGGTACGACCAAATGGGTCGATCTTAACAATAATAATGTATTAGATGATAAAGACTTTATCTGGATTGATATGGATGGCGATAATCAATATGACAGCGATTTAGTTGGTACGGTAGTATCAGCGGATGTTGTTACTCGTTGCCATGTTGCTGAACCCATAATCTATACATCCGTAGCTGTTAACTGGGGTAACAAACTATATGAAATCCCACCAACGAATAACAGCCAGTTCGATCTGTTAGCGAAGGCTTCAGATAGGAAAGATAGCGCTGGTAAAGAGGGTAACTGGGGTGCTGACTGGAATAGCAAGATTCAGATATCCAATATTCAGGTAGGTGTGTGGAGTGTCAAGGGTAGAGCCGTTGAGAATAAAATCGACTCTGTCGACCCCGGTAAGGGTGGCGGAGGCGATTATGTAGGTAGATTCCAGCGTACCACAGGCAACACTGTCGAGGTCGTTGTTCGTGTGAGACCAAGACCAATAGATGGAGCGAAGGTTCAATTGTGGTTTAGATATGATGATTCGCTTTATCCCGGTGCTGTAGACGCCAACTTCAATGGTATCCCAGATGATGGTTCTGTGGTTAATAGTAAATGGGATGGTATAGATAATGATTGGAACGGCGTTATAGATCCAGAAATGAATGACGCAGACGGACATGCTCATAAATGGGCTGAAGCCAATACATGGCAACTTGCCAGTACGACTGGCGGAACCGTTGTGACCGCCGAGAAGACCGATGGTGACGCACAAGACAGATGGTTTGAAGTCAAACTTGTTTGGGACGTCAGCATGCTGTTAGGCGAGTTTACTTATGAATTCATGCCGGTTGTGGTAGATGTTCAGAATTATGGTGTAGACTTCAATTACACAAACCCAACTCCACCATGGATTAGGAGTTTAACAAGGTTTCCACAGGCGCCATTCCCAGATAATAATAAAGATGATTTCCCAAGTATTGGATATAAGATCACAATTGACCATGAAGGTCCATATACTTATACACAGGTAGTGAAAGATACTTCGAATTATGATGCTGATAAGTTTGCGGTCAATTCCTTCACCCCATTGGATAAGATGCTTACTAGCTATGACACTAACATTGCAGATGCAATGATTATACGAGTCAATGATGGCGTACAAAGCTCGCCTAACGATAAGCGTAATTCCAATGGCGATTATACAGATGATCCGGGTGAAGATAACTATAGGACGTATGATATTCAGGCAAAGACAGTTTCTGCTGCCGGAGGTTATGATTACACTAAGACGCTTAGTGATAGCATTAAGGGCGTTGAGTTCCAGTATCGTGTCGCTGGCGCTGAGTGGAAGACACTTGGCTATGACTACGATCCTGATTATTTAAGCACTTACTATAATGCAAGTATTTTAGGCGCCACTGCAAATGATGTTGTTTCTGTAGAGCGAGGTAGGATCGCTTTTGACTTTAATCCTGGTGATGATGATTATCTTGGTACTTTGATCAAATATGCCGGCGTTAAGGTTGCTGGTACAATTGATACTAATGATATAGCCGGTCGAGTAGCTGCCACAGCTTTTGCTCCTAGAATAGTAGTAGCAAACTGGTCATTGGATAATGTGGATATTCAGGATATAGCCAAGTTCCCATGGACTAACGGCACTCAGTATGAGTTCCGTGTTATTGCAGCGGATCAGCCTGATGTTTACGGCAACCCGGGCAACAAGACAATTGTTGATCCTGCTAAAATCACGAGATATGATAAATACGTTGTTGAAGCTCGTGTCGGAGACGATAAGGGTTATAATGACAAGGTAATTAGTGGTACTACCTTCCTTGGTATGACCTTCCTTAGAGGTATAAACTGGCAGAGCGGTGCGCCGTTTAATGTTAATGTTGCTCTTGCAGATTTGCAAAAAGGCAATATTTTCAAAAACCCAAGATGGGATGATTTCAATCCAACATATATCACAGGTCCACGTAATGATGATGGCAGAGGTGATAAATACTGGATTAATAACACAATACCAAAGGCATCTATCATGAGAGTCGGCGAGACGACATATACATATACTCCTGAAGCAGGCGTCGATCCAAATCAGCTTGCTAATCCAATAGATGCTGTTGTTATGAAAGGTGATGACGTTCTTGTAGAGGCTATCGTCAATGCAGATCCAGATAAGAAGCTAGGAGCTGGTAGTATTTGGGGTACAACAGATCCTAATGCTGTTGGTGATATATCTCAGGTCACATTCCTTGCTAGAAAGCACACAGGTTTTGGTATCGCACCAAATCCAACTGGACTACCGATTATTGATATAAATCAATTTATCATAAACAATACAATCGGTGGATGGGCATATACTACACTTAGTGGTAACATTGTTAACATTGCTTTAGCGTCTGGTTGGGTAAAGGTCGGCATGGGACAGGTAATTGCCGGTAAAGCAGATGCTGGCAGTAGATTCACTGCCCGTTTGGATACTGATAAGATGGCAACATATCTTGGTACGACTATTGATATGATGGCGATTGCCAAAGATAAACATGGTAATGAACAGCCATTGATTGGTCCTGCCGGAACTGGTGAAATTGTAATCCAGATAAACGATATGATCGGTCCAAAGATTAAGCTTGGCGGTCTTGCTCTTGATATTCTGCAAGCAAAGAAAGCTTTGGATAATGCTGCCACGCAATCAGGTATGGGATCCTCAATTACAGCATACTTGGGTATAGCCCTATTAAATGACTCTGGATTTTCTGACGTTGCCAATCTTGACCTAAATAACTTTGGTAATGCCATATTCCCGGCTAATCCTCGTAGTATTGTTGAATCAGTGGGTACAACTCGTCCAGCAACTAAGGTCTCTGGAGAGGTTCTTGACCTATATCTCTACAATCCAAGTGTTTCAGTAAAACCCACAGGTAATGACAAGAATTCCGATATGCAGTTTAGTGAAATTCCAAAAACTGGCATAACTGTTACGGTATATGATAAGTATAGCACGCCAGTAGTAAAGAAGACTGCGGATTATGTTGTTGATGTACGTGTTGATGATAGTAATGTAAATGCGGCGAAGATACCACATACATTTGTCTTGTCAGAAAATGCGGCAAGAATATATCTCCCAACATGGGTTGATAGTGGTAAGACTAAGTCAAGGTTTGAAGGCGTAAAGATGTACTATTATACGCTTGCTAACGTAGAAGCGGTTGGCGTACCAAAGCCATCTGACTTGTGGACTGGTTCAACATTGACTCCACCTAATATGCCATTTGGTGATAATGTGGCTTTAACACAGAGTGTTAATAGTAAAGGCGAGTCAATTTGGTCATACGTAATGAACCTTGAAGCTGGTAAGACATATTACTACTATTTTGTAGCTGATACTGTTGGCGATACATGGGTTATTCCAGATCCAAAGAACCTTGCATTTGATTCTGGTATCGGTGGTATGGTTGACTGGTGGAAAAATAATAAGCAATATCTATTGCTTAAGAACTGGTTTATCAATATGCCGGTAGTATCAAAGATATGGGTTCCTGGAACAGCGCCTACTGGTATTACAGGTGGTAAGAATGTTGTTGATGACGAGTTCTGGTATACTGGTATTAACCTTGATGGAGTTGCTGATGGTGTTTATGAAGTTAGAGTAGATGTTAAAGATAGCGCTGGTTTAGTGTCACAGGCGGTTGTGAGCAAGACGATTATAGTTGATCGTACACCACCTGCTGTTGATCCAAATGCTGTTATTAATGTTGCCGGTAGAGTTAAAGCTAATAGTTCTACTCCTTTAACTGTTGTATTACATGATCAAGTCGGTATAAATGCTATTGATACTGCGGGTGTGTTGTTTGAAGTATCGAAACGTGGTAACACTGAAGAAGCAACAAGCACATGGATGTATGCAATTAGTCCTGAGAACATACTCGTAAATGGCGTTTCTGTACCGAGACCGCTTGTAAGTCCTGAATTACAGTCAATGTTTGACTATTATACAACTCTTGGTGGATCAGCAGTTACAGATCTAAACTGGTTAAGGAAGATTGCATTAGATGTTGATCCCGCTGATGGATGGTCAATTCCATGGCAGACACCAGATACTGATCAGAATGTAAAGTACTTTGTTCGTGCAGTGCCGATTGATGATGCACTAAACGTTCAGGTTGATCAGACTAATCAAGTTGAGGTTTGGGTTGATGGTACTATGCCAAAGGCAAAGATAATGACAGCATCCGTTAATCGTGATGGTACTGTTGTATCTGACGGCGCCGATGGATTTGAGATACTGCCAACTGATAAAGATGTTACGCTAACTGCTACAATACAAGCAAATAGTGATGGCGATCTTAATCTTGATGGTATTATTGATCCTGGTACCGGTGAGAATGCCAACCATGGTGTTAAGAGTGTTCAGTTTGAATATTCTCTAATGGAGAAAGTTCCAACGACTACTACTCAAGGTATTTCTTGGTATCCAATTAAAGCGACTCAGTATAACAATGCTGTTCTTGCTCCTAATGCTGATGGTTCATGGTCAGCGACATGGCAAGTTGACTTCTCCAAGCTCTATAATGCAGAGAAAGATCAATATCTCTATCTGCGTGCAGTCGCTGAAGATGAAGTTGGTAATAAAGATAGTAATGATTCAATACTTACGGTTATAGTGCTGAATGACGTTACTGGACCTGCGGTACAGATCAGAGAGATCAAGGGTCCGCTTTATACTGCAGCAGAAAATGCTCTGTCACCTCATCTTGCTGTAAGTCGTGGTACGACTGATGTTAATGTCAAAATATCTAATAAGGTTGCGGCAGTTAAATTGCAGTATCGTGCTTCTGGTGCGACAGATTGGACTGAAATTAAGACTGTATCTCGTACAGTCAATGCTATAACAAGTATATTAACTACTATTCAGTGGGATACATCAAGGCTAGAAGCTGGTAAATACGATCTTATGGCTATTGGCTATGATGGTGATGGTAATCCAACGGCAGAACCGCATTCTATTGTTGTTGTGGTTGATTACACTGAGCCTTCAGTGACCGGGTTTACGATGAAGATTGACCGGGATAATGATGGTGATCACACTCTTGAGAGAACTATTGTTCCTGGTGATAATATTTATCGCTATAAGGCTGATAGTGTTAACCGTAAGGTTAGGTTTGAGGTTAAGGCAGATTCTACCGATCCTATTAAGGTTGAGGCAAAGAGTGTTGTCCTTCAGTATTTCAATAGAACTACTTTAGACTGGACAAACGTTAGAAATGGGGTATTCACCTATACAAAGAAGGATGGCGATCTCTGGTATTTAGACTATCCTTTTGGACCAGATACAAATCTAAGTGTATTGCCTAACGGTATAGATAACTTTGGTGATGGTAAGATATGGTTCAGAGCGTTTGTAACAGATTATGCTGGAAATACAAATAAACTCGATAAGGGCTATGAGTTAATGGCAGATGCTAATGCTCCTAATATCGTCGCTATATATAGTGGTGGTATGGATTACAAAGGCGGAAATGTGCCAACCGTAGTCGCCTATGGTGGCGATAAGGTTGATCTCTGGGCTAAGGTTGAAGACTCTGGAGCCGGTGTAGATGCTGTTAAGTTCTTTACACTGGGTTCACCAGCTGCTAATACAGATCCATCTGTATTGCCTGTTCCAGCGACTGATTGGGTCGAGATAGGTTCAGGGTTACTGGTATCTTCTAACGGTGTTGAGGAATTGTGGCACTTTGTATGGACTACGCCATTGAATATGGTAAAAAGCCCATTTACTTATGCAATCGCTGCAAAAGGTATTGACAAAGCGGCTAATGAGAAACTTTACACTAATAGTCCAGCCTTAGTAAAGGTTGAGAAGGACGTTACGCCTCCAGTTGCTCCGCAGATACTCTACGTCATTACTCATGCAGGACGTTATACCAATAATAAGGCTCTTCCGTATATCCTCGATGAATACAATGCATCTGATTATAATGCTAGAAAGATGCTTCCAATCGGGATTTCTACTGATAGAGATGCCGGTGGTCCTGACAAGTATCAGGTTTACGATTTGTTTAATGACTGGGATAAAGGTGCTCAGGTATATATTGATCCTGATCAGAGAGATACAGCACTTGAAATCGTAGTTAGGACACCAAATCTTGAGTTTGGTGTACAACCTGGAGTGGCAACATGGCGTCAGTATGAAAATTACAACCCGACTAATGCGACTGGTCCTGGTAATTTAGGTGATGATGATGGTCCCGCCTATCTTAATATACCTTATGCGGCACTTGGTCGTGACCCTGGTATCAGCAGAGTCTATACTGAAATTGGTTATGACCCGAACCAGGATGGCGACTATACTGATGTTGTATGGCTACCTTTGAATAACATCCAGAATTCTGCTGGTGATCGTGCTGATGTAAAGTATATGGATCCGAGGAAAATTGAAAATGGAGACTGGGATGATATCAATGCCAACCAGTTCCTCAAAAAGCAAAAGCCTCTTGATCTATATCCAGTAACGCTAAATGGTGTAAGGCAACAAGAACTTCCTGCAGCAGGAAGTGATCTCTGGAATACGTTTAATGTAGGTAGTAAAGATCCTAGTGTAACCGCAGGTAAATACGGTGACGTTGTTAGAGTTCCATTGTATAATGGTGATCCTGCCCTACAGGGATATGCTTACTACTGGATCATGGGCGATGATTATGCTGGTGTTAATACCCAAGGTGAAACCGTATGGAATACCGAGGCTTCTGTTGATGATAACAACGAAACGCTTGATCCAACAATCGGTAAGGACGGTATATACTTCATCCGTACATGGGCTGAAGATACAACCGGAAACGGAAACCCGAAGGCTGATGAAGCACGCAGGCAGTTTGGTTATGCTAAGATCATTGTCCACAATCAGGATAGCACTCCACCAGCCGAGACAACAATTGTTAAGCTGGATGACAGCGATAATGCAGGTATATGGCCAGTTATGGAATGGAAGTGGCATAAAGTCGAAGTCAGAACCAAGCGTAATCCTATTGGTCCTTGGTTTATGGGTGGTACGGATGTCGCGGCAAAAACTGTGAACTTAACTGGTACAGATATCACGTATAGTAAGTTAGATTCAACGAGTAATACCAATAACAATTTTAATACCTATAACAAGTTCTTTAATGATATAGACTATGTTGTAGTCGAAGCATTTGATAATGAGAACCAAACTTGGGTAAATGTCACGAAGGATAGCAAGCAGAGAGTAGCTTCTACCATAACAGACGGTGATTTCTTCAGCGGAGATAGGAACTCGTTTAAGAGAGATTTCTTAGTTCTTATTGACTCAACACTTGTTGGTGACGGCAATACGAAGATGCGTGCTTATGCCGTGGACAACGGTGGTAGGTTTGCCGCAGGTGGAGTTGCTGGCGTTCATGAACAGCGTATTGATCCTGACAGACGTAACTTCGAGAATAAGGATGTTGTTACTCCTAGGGATATAAAGATAGATAACCCACGTGCAACGGTTGTTCTACCTACTTCTGGTACAATTATAGAAAGAGGAACTACTGTACAAATTCAGGCAATGCCCGTTGAACTTGACGGATGGGACTTAGCAAAGAATGGTCCTGATGTTGGTCAGGTAGTGTTCCTTGTCAAGAGGCAAGCCGCTTCTGGTGGTGTTGAAGGTCCGTGGATTCTACTTGATGCAGTGGATAATGATCTTGATGGTCTTTTTGGTGAAGATGCTGGCGGTACGGATTATGACAAGGACGGTAATGTTCTTGATGCAGTAAACCCATCTGATACCAATGAACCATACATGATATATTGGAAAGTGCCAGATTGGTTGGTTATAGACGATCCCAATACTGAAACTACTATTGAAGATACCTCTAAGTACTGGATCGTGGGTGTGGCTGGTGACAGCAATACAGGTCCGTTAGTTGGTAATTCTGATATAAAGATGCTAGATCGAGATCTGAATACTATATACTCAAGTGGTGTGACTTCAAGTAACTTCATGTCTCAGATCCATTGGGATAACCCATGGCACATCATTAAGCGTACACAGAGAGCGGCACTTGTAACGGTTGCGGATCTCCATCCACCTAAGACAAGAGTTCTTCAGGTTGATAGATATAGTGTGCCATCAGAAGTCAAGATGGTTGTAGGAAAGACGATCACGGTTATGGCTGGAGACACTGAGGTAGATTGGGTTCCACCAGGAACGTTCCCAACACCTATACTTGATTCAACTAATGATGGTAGCTTTGCTAACAACAATCTAACGATTACTGACCAAATTGCTAATCGTTTATGGCCTGCTGACGGCTCTGCTTGGGCTTATGGCATGCTGTATCCCCCACTTTATGACCCGGATGTAGCTCCTGAGAAGTATAACCTGACGCCTGCATGGGAGGTTGGTAATGGATTACCACCAGCAGAATGGCGTGCTAATGGACGAGTTACTTTAAGATATGCTGGTCCTTATGCAACAGACGCTATCGCACCAGTGTTCCCAACATCTGGACAGAAATGGGAAGATACTGCTTGGAAGACTGCTGAGGCAGATGCTATTGATATAGGTGGAGATAATGCTACTGCTCCTATAGTTATCTCTAATCCAGGCATACCAAAGTGGAAAGTAACTAACTGGGTAACCGGTGGAACCGTATTGCCAGATGGTAAATACTTTATAACTGTAACCGCAACTGATGACGTTAATCATACAACAGGCGTGCCTGTTGGTTCAATTGAACCAGTAATGCCTGACGTAGTTGACATCTATATCAAGAATACAACAAAGCCGATTCAGATTGCAGCATCTCAACTTCTTGTAAATGGTACGCTCAATGCGATAACCAACAAGGAAATGGAGAGAGGCGAGCCATTGGTACTCGGAGTTGATCCGAAGATGGATGTATCAGATATGGATAAGGTGACATTCCAGTTTAAGACACAACATGATTATGACTGGAAGACTGTTACGGTCAATACTGGTACAAAAGATCCAATAACTAATAAACCTATATATGCACCTTATTATGCTAAAACTCAGCCATATTCGGTTACCTTAAGTCCTGTTGGTAGCTGGGATGGTCAGACTGGTAGTCCGGCTAACATAGTTCTAGGGGCTATTTACCAATTCAAAGCAGTTGGTGAAGATCAGATTGGCAACAAGGTTGACTCTAATATAATTGAGTTGACTGTTGTTGATAAAGTATCTATGGCGGCAATTGCGAGGATTGTGCGTATGGATGGTTATAATGCTGATGAAATGATGCTTACACCTGAGCAAATTGACCTACCAAGACTTACTGGTAAAGTAACTCTCTATGGTTACACTGACTCAGATACAGTCAGAGTTACTTTGAGATATAAGGCTGATGGAGCATCAACATGGACAGATATCGAAGCTCTACCAGAACCAGTTGCTCAAACATGGGATCAAACGGGATTGAGTTATTCTGGTCTGTCAGAATGGCAGGCAGTTTGGGATACTACTACACTCCAAGATGGTCTATATGATTTGACTATCGTTGCTAACTCTGGTGATAACAAGTCGGCGCCATCGGATATACTGAAGGTAGTTGTAGATCACAATGCTTATGATATATTCGATAATGTTACAGATAATACACCAAAAGACGGTGAGGCTGTCGGTGGTTGGACACGCAGACCAGTTGCATCACAGAACCCAATCCTGACTCCAGATCAGAAAGAGATGATCGGTCCTAGAGGTGAAGTAGACCTTGGGGTAACATTTGGTAAGGGATTTGCTGATCTTGATATGGGTGTCCCAACTAATGGTCCTGATGCGCTTGTAAAGGATGCACTTGGAAACATGGTTAGTAATCTTGCTAATCTTGGTACTGCACTTCTGCCATCACTCAAGTTTGAGTATAAAGAAAGTGCATATCCAAACGTTGGCGATATAACTAAGGACGATAGTACTCTCTGGAAATCACTCAATCATGGTAGTACTGCGGGCAGTACTGTGACAGATATTGTGGTTTATGATGCCGCAACTATGAGATTCTCAGCAGTATGGCATACTGGCGGAGTTAATGGTTGCCCAGTACTAAATGGACGTTATGATGTCAGAGCGGTAATTGAAGATGAGGCTGGTAACGTTGCATATAAAGTTATCGCTAAGGGAGTAATTGTGGATAACACAGCTCCGGATGTGGTAATATCGAATGTTGCCGGTGATACTACTCTTAGTCCAGATTTGGCGACAGACACAGAGCTTATGAAAAACGAGAAAGTAGTCGTTAGGGCTACTGCTGTTGACTCGCTAACCAGTGTTGCTTATGTTCAGTTCCAGGTTATGGCTGATACAATTCAGTCAACTTACGATCCTATCGGTATTGGAGACTTGATTACAGGTACCACTTATAAGGAATGGGTTGACATTGGACTTGCTACTAAAGATGCTGATCCGAAGGATAGTTACTCGCTCCTGTGGGATACTACAGGCTTGTTTGAAGGTACTTATAAACTAAGAGTCAAGGCTACTGATAGACTAGGTAATATGGATTATAGTAATGCAATTGTTGTGACTGTAATTGATACAACGCCACCAATCGCTTCGATTGTTGGTTACTATCCAAATCAGTTACACTTCTTGAATTGGCCAAAGAAATACTGGTTCGATACTCTATATGCGGCAACCATTTGCCAGTATGATATACAGGAAGTTCAATTCCAGTATAGGGGTATTAGCGATACAAAATGGACTACAATTGGAATTCCAATTGGTCAAATTGAAAGAATTGAAGATAAACTTGGTGAAGTATCCAAGTTAAAACAGACATTGTTCCCGACAACGCTAGCGGTAACAGAAGCAATCACAGAGATGTTTAACTGGACAAGTCTCTGGGGAACTACATGGAATCCCAATTTAGCTGATGGTACTTATCAGTTGAGAGCAGTAGCGAAGGATATGAGTGGCAATATAGATCCTGAACTTGCTCCAATTCTTACAGTATCTGTTGTTAATGGAGTTGTTCAACCGATAACTCCTGGTTCAGGTATCAAGGTTGACTTTACAGCTAATCTTGGTGGAACTGGTCGAGAGATTGGGGATTTAACTGCTCCTGTTTATAGCGATACTCCAACTGTTGTGGTTGAAGTTGATTCACCAGATAAACCGATTGTGTTCATGCTGTTTGAATTCCAGGCTCCTGAGGGTCTGTCATTCGATGGTGGTCAAGTCGAGAACAATCCAAACGGACTTGTGATTGCTGGCACACTACTTGATATGAAACCGGTTCAAGGAGAATTGGGTAAGTATACTGCGGCATTAACTGGTACTGAACTACCAATTATGTCCGGTAGTGGCGTGTCATTCACTTATCTTGACCTTCTACGTTATGGTGGTAAGTTGGTTACATTCGTATCAACAAACAGCGGATCGGTTAGTACATCTTTGATGATGGATGATCTGAAGATATACCCGGTCACTGCTGAACTTGGTACAAATGGTACTGCTTTCAGTAAAGATGGTAATGTTACTGTGACAATCCCAAGAGCGGCGCTTACTGAATCACAACTTAAAACTAATGATCTAGGTGAAGTTATAGGTAAGTACGCTAAGAAGCTGGGTCTTATGATTACACCTTCGATTACGCCTAATACACCGAAGGATCAACGTTTGATTATAGAACCAGTTGGTCAAGCATATAGTATTGAGATGTTTGATTATTGGTCAAGCATTAAATCACAAGTGCAATTGGCATTCTGGGAATTTAGACCGGGATTCGAACCTAGGATAACCATAGACTATAGTGGGTCTGGTATTCCGGCTGATCTTGAAGCCAATGGTTTTGTTTCAGTTAGATATTGGCAAAAAGATGCTAGTGCTTTTGGTGGATCATGGGCAAATGATGATATAATCAACTTGTCAGTGGATGCGAAAACTAAGAAAGTTAGCTTCAATCTTAAGAAATTCGGATACAAGTATAGTGATGGTAATATTGTGCCACATAATATATACAGTATCGTTCTTGAGAAGTCGCTTGGTAGAGTTGATGAGATCACATTCTTTGGTGAGGATGATAGTAATGTTACTGTTCCACCAACAATTCCTCCAACAGTTACGCCTCCAGCTTTCAATAATCCAGCTTTCAGGTATAATGCAGATCCTAGCATGAGCTACTTGTCAGATATTGAAGGTGGATATATCCGATTCAGGATAGTTGATCCTTCTGGTATTGATAGAAATAGTATCAAACTCTATATAGATGGTCAGCTTTATGGGGCTAGAAGTGAAGACTTCGATGTTGCCGGTTCAGTAACACCTGATAGTTTAGATACTGATATGATATTCTACTTCAAAGTACCAAAGGAACTTTCACTAACTGAAGGCGTCCATGTTGTGAAGATTGAAGCATGGGATAAATCAGATGCAGTTAATGAATCTGACTGGCAGCAGCTTGAAGCTACTGCAAGGTTCTTCCTTGACTGGACTGCACCACAAGTTGTAACTCAAGGCGCTCAAAAGGATGGTATCCGTTACTTCAAGTCAGTTGACGGCGCAACAGCCGCTATAACATTAGTTGACGAGGGTGTTGGACTAAGTGCCGCTGATCTTCAGAGATATATCAACGTTGATATATTCAAGTGGCTAACTCCACAAACTACAGCGATGAACACAACTGATCAGGGTAATGTTATTAACTATCAGCGCAAGACTCTGGTTGCTACAAGCAAACCGATAGTCGAATATGCTGATGACTATACACCAGATGGCATTGATAATGAGAAATGGATGGGTGTAGCTGATGGCGCTTCAGATCAAAGACATAAAGCATGGCGTGCAAGTTATACTATACAGGTTGGTCAGGTTGTTGATGGAGAGACTTACGAAATAGTCTTCTATGCGTACAAGCCACAACCAATGGTTCTTGACTTACATAATGAAAATGCTGTATATCTCTACGAGGATCTTACTAAAGCGTATCTAGCTGTGTGGAAAGGTGATACAGCGGATAACTTGAGTGTAAGTGCTGATTTGACGCTTGAGGGTATAGTTTCTGTTCCTGCAACGCAGGTTCCAGATTTCTATAAGCTAGGAGTTGCTAATCTGATTACAACTGCTGATTCATTCACTGGATATTATCAAGGTACATTCCTTAGTGATATACTTGGCAATGGTGCATCAAATGGTTACACATCGCCATTAAACGCTATAAGCACTTTCGTAGGGGCTATAACCGAAAAACCAAGTTCGCCAACGTCGCCTCCATCTTATAGTGGTGACATAAGCTACTTTGTTCGTCATCTTGTAGCTGATACTCGTGGACCTATTGTAACACTCAATGTTCCACAGGGCGTTAAAGCTGATGATGCGGCGGCTACTGTTTCAGGAACTATCGTTGATGACGGAAGCGGAATCGCTAATGCGAAACTTGTTATCAATGGCGTAGTTAAAGCCGAGAAGAATGGCCCAATCAGCAACGTAACACTTGAATACACCTTCGGTAAAGGTGAAGTCGTTGGTGCTAACGAGATTAAAGTCGTAGTTGTGGACCAAGCTGGTAATGAGACTGTAACACGTGGTTCATTCGGCGTCCAGGAAATGGATGCACCGATAATCAGTGATATGAGTCCTTCTGGTGATGGTATCACAGATGCTACACCGACAATCAGTGCCGCTTATGCAGATAAGACTGGAATTGATCTGAAGAATGTGACATTAACACTAAACGGTGCAGTTCTTACTGATGTAACCATCGGTCAGTCAACAGTCAGCTATACACCGACTAGCCCATTGAAAGCTGGAGTTGTATACACTGTGAAACTAGCTGTGAAAGATATAGCTGGTAATCCATCTGAAAAGGTATGGACATTCTCACTTGAGAACATAGCTCCATCTATTACAGATACTACGCCAACAGCTGTTGATAAAACTGGAATGCCAATAATCTCAGCTAAGTTCGCTGATACTGGAACTGGTATTAATAAGGAATCAGTTAGCCTGAGAGTTGATAAGCAGGCTGTGGCGGCTCAAGTGACTGATGCTGGAGTTAGCTTCAAATCATCAACCATTATGGCTAAAGGTAAACATACTGCTGAACTTTCAGTTGCAGACGTTGCAGGTAACGTTGGAACACTCGCTTGGGAATTCTCAATCGAGGAAGATGCTCCTGTTGTAACGGATGTAATACCAAGCGGTTCTATAAATGATGATATGCCAGTCATATCAGCCAAGTATAGCGATACCGGAACTGGTATTGACCTTGCTTCAGTAACAATGACACTTAATGGTGATGTAGTATCGGCAACAATCGGTGCAGGCGAAGTTAGCTACTCAGTTAAAGAGCCATTGAAACCGAGTGTTGGATATAGCATAGGAATCAGAGTTGCTGATAAAGCAGGTAACGTAGGCACAGCAAGTGGTAGCTTCAAGCTTGAGGTTACTGCACCAATCATCAGCGGTATGAGCCCGACTGGAACAATCCAGAGCGTAGATGTCGCAGTATCAGCCAATTACAGTGATGCTGGAGCTGGTATTGATTTGACGACATCGTTGATGAAGGTTGATGGAGCTGTGGTAAATGCCAATGCTTCGGCTTCGGGTATTAGTTATCCGGCTACAAAGCTAATGCGTGGTGAGCATACAGTTTATGTTGAGGTTGCTGATCAGTTCGGTAATTCAGCAAGCCAGAACTGGACATTCAAGGTGGAAGATACACCTCCAGTTATAGCGACTGTTGAACCGAATAGTGAAGTTAATACAGCAACGCCAGTATTGAAGGCGACCTATAGTGACGCCGGTACTGGAATCAATGTGGCTAGTGTAGTGTTGTCACTCAATGGTCAAATTCTACCAGCGATTGCAACAGCGTCACAGGTTAGCTACGAAATACTGACTCCGTTGGAAAAGGGCGTAACCTATAAGGTTTCTGTCCAAGTGGCTGATAAAGCTGGTAATATAGCATCTAAAGACTCGTCATTCAGTCTTGAAACAAAGGCTCCAGTAATTTCTGGAACCAAGCCGACAGGTACTGTCGCAGAGGCTGATGCGGTTAAGGGTGTATTGATTACGGCAACATTGGCTGATGACGGATCTGGGGTCAACCCAGAATCAGTTAAGATGTGGCTTGATGGCGCACCTGTAATGGCAAATGCAACTGCTTCAAATGCAACTTACTCAGCTAAGGGACTTAGCTACGGTGAACATAATGTAAGACTTGTGGTTGCTGATATGCTAAATAATGTGGCTGATACGTCATGGAAGTTCTCTGTGGCTGACAGCACACCGCCAACTGTGACAGTTGTATCACCAAAACAGGATGCTGTAGTTGGTGTTAGACCAGTTATCAGAATCAGTTATGCTGATGAAGGTTCAGGTGTGGATCTTACGTCAATCACTGTGACAGTTGATGATAAACCAGTTTCGGCAGGTGCAATGGCGCCAGCGGTCGGTATTACCAAAAAGCAGGCTCCTGCGAAACCGGGTGATACTAAGGTTGTAAGCGCAGGTGAATCATCTTATGAAGTCAAACTGGCTTTCGGTTCACATACATTGACGGTTGCTGTTAAAGACGTTGCAGGCAACGAAGCAACTGCTGAAGTTAAGTTTATGGTTGAAGGCGATGTTCTCGAAATTGTCAAAGCTCACAACTATCCAAACCCATTCCGTGGCGATACTACTAAGTTCGTCTTCGGATTGAGCAAGAGGTCTGAGGTTTCTATCAGAGTCTACGATTTCACCAATACATTGGTGGCGACTGTAGCGGAACAAGAAGCTAAAGATGCCAGTGAGAAAGTTGAGTTCTCATGGGACGGTACTACGGATGTTAGCGCTGGTAAACAATTGGCAACAGGCGTTTACTTCGCTCAGGTTGTAGTTAAGACTGATAGTGAGACAAAGTCGCAGATCATAAAGATCGCTCTTGTAAGAGAGTAAGTATAATTAAGGAGAGGGTTTTATACCCTCTCCTTTAAACTTTGCTCCAAAGCGATTCTCGTTCCGCCGAGTGACGGAAGAACAGATAAGATAAAGTTTTTAGAGGAGGTTATAGTAATGATTCGTGGGAAAGAAGGATGGATGATAATTATAGCAATGCTACTTATGCTGACTATATCGGGTATAACGATGGCAGCAGATGATGGCATTGTGAATGCTGCGTCCTATTTGAGAATGGGCGTAGGCGCCAGGTTTCTGGCAATGGGCGGCGCATCCACAGCGGCTGTTGATGATGCGACTGCTGTAGCTTGGAACGTAGCAGGTTTGACTAGAGTAAAATCTGCTTCTGTAGCCAGTATGTATAGTGCAAACGACAAACTTGATCGCAGACATAACTTTTTGGCATTAGCCAGTAGCGTGAAAGGTATCGGCTCATTTGGTATAGGCTGGGTGAATGCTGGTGTTGTAGATATTCCACGCTATAATGATCAAGATAAAGCAGAAGGATCGTTTAACAGCACTGAGAACGCATTTATGTTCTCTTATGGTGCTATGTTTAGACCAGTACGTTTAGGTGCTGGAGTAAAAATTCTACATCAGAAGATAGACCCGGATAGCACTGAAACAACAATGGGATTTGGCGGACTTGATATAGGCGCACTTGCAGACCCCGTTGATGCTATTACTGTAGGTCTTTCGGTACAAAACATTCTTGGAAAAGTTGCAGGTGCTAATGTGCCGACTGTTTTGAGAGTTGGTACTGCAATCAGAGTTCTTCCAGAAGATGATTTGCTAATAGCTGTTGACCTTACTAAAGCATTTGTGAATTTAAAAGGAAAAACTGCCGCTTTGCATATTGGTGCAGAATATTGGGCAGCCGACCTAATTGGTTTTAGACTGGGTTTCAGCAGTGAAAAGCAGTTCGCCGCTGGTATTGGTGTTAAAATCGCTGACATATCAGTTGATTATGCGTATACGATACAGAGAGATGGTTTAGAGCCGGACGTACATTATGTATCAATATGCGCGAGCTTCTAATAAAAACGCTCAGGATGAGTAGCTAAATGGGAGTGTGATCGGAATGAAAATTATTCGTAGAAATTTGACTGTGAGTAAGATTACCTTAGTATTGCTACTCGCAATCTTTCTGACGGGTCTTATTTCTGTAGGGAGCTTGCGCGCACAGCTTAAAAAAGAAGAGGTAAACTTCGAATACATGGCGGCAGTTACCATGAAAAGTGGAGACGTCCTCTGGAACCTTGCAGAACAATATTATAAAGACCCGATGAAATGGAAAATTATATCTGAAAAGAATAAAATCGCTAATGAGCGAAGAATCTCCATCGGTACTGTAGTATATATCCCCGTTGAAGATGCTAAGAAGATTGCGAAGGAAACTGAAAAGGTAATTGAAGCTAAGAAAGTTGCTGTTGATGAATCTGCTCTTAAACTTGCTGAAATGCAAAAAGAGCTAGATCGTATAAAGAAAGATTATGAAGTATGCCTTGCACAGATCAATGATTTGACTAATGCAATAAAAGAGAAAGATGCATTGATCGTAGAACTTCAAGATAAAAACAGTACACTGAGTAAACAAATTGAAGCGCAAGCTGAACTTGAAGCAAGGTTAGAAGATATGCGCATTGCAGCTAAATCTACTGCAGAGCGTAAAGATGAGCTATCGGGCTCACTAAAAGAGAGAGATGCAGCTATGGCTGAAAAAGAAGCCAGAATAGCTGATATGGAATGGAAGCTAAAACAATCTCAATCTGAAGTAAGCAAATATGAAGATGCAAATAAAGAGCTTAAAATGAAGATTGAGCAAGCTGAAAAGAATAAGAATTCTATGGAAGAAAGATCCTCAAAAGTAAAGCATGTTTCCGATCCAAGATCGAGGGTTGCAGCCATGGCTATTGCTCTTGTCGGATCAATAATCTGGATGGCTTCCGATAAATAGATGCTTAAAATGCATCAAGATCGCTTTCCCACGATATATCTATAAGCAAATCCATAAGCGGCTATTCGTTTTGAGTAGCCGCTTATTTTATTTTATGAGAAAGAGGTTTCTATGTCGCAGTTGAGTTTTGTTCATCTTCATAATCATACTGAATATAGTCTTCTTGATGGCGCCTGCCGGATAAGCGATCTGGCGAAAACTGCCCGTGATATGGGGATGCCCGCTATCGCTATTACTGATCATGGTAATGTATTTGGCGCTGTTGAGTTCCATGCAGAAACAAAAAAACAAGGCGTTAAAGCTATAATCGGTTGTGAATTATACGTTTCTCCGTCTAGTAGATTCACTAGAGACCCTCATGAGAAACCAAATCACCTTGTATTGCTTGCCAAAAATGATGTCGGATATAGAAACCTTATAGAATTAGTTTCTCTCGCTTATACTGAAGGATTTTATTATAAAGCCCGTGTTGATAAAGAACTACTATCAAAACATCATGAGGGATTAATTGCTCTGAGCGCTTGTATTCAGGGCGAGATACCTGTCTGCTTAATTGCCGACCAACATCAAAAAGCTAAACAATCCGCTTCTGATCTTAAAGATATTTTCGGAACAGGGAATTTTTATATTGAATTACAGTATCATGGCTTGACGAATGAGAAAAAGGCTGTACCTTTACTTGTGAAGCTTTCTAAAGAACTCGATATACCACTCATCGCTTCTAACGATTGCCATTATATCTCTAAATCTGATTCTGAAGCCCATGAGGTTATGCTTGCTATACAGACAAGTAAAACTGTTGATGACCCCGGAAGGCTTAAATTCGGTTCTGATGAATTTTATCTTCGTACCGCTGATGAGATGAGTGCTTTGTTCTCTGAATATCCAGAAGCGATTACTAATAGCCTTGAGATTGCAAATAAATGTGATTTTAAGTTTTCTTCGGATAAGGTACTTATACCAGAATATAAAACTCCTGATGGAACTGACGTTGATACTTATCTTGAGAAACTGACTCGTGAAGGACTGGCACAGCGCTATCCCCAAGTTACTCCTGAAATAGAAGAACGGTTTCAATATGAGATTGGCATAATTAGAAAGACAGGTTTTGCTCCATTTTTCTTATTTGCTAAAGATATTATCTTTTTTGCTAAAAATAAGTCTATTCGTGTTGGTCCTGGGCGTGGTTCTGCGGCTGGTAGTCTTGTCGCTTATTCTATTGGTATTACAAATATTGACCCGTTGATGCACGGTCTGGTTTTTGAGCGATTTCTAAATCTTGAACGAGTGTCTCCTCCTGATTTTGACCTTGATTTTGATGCTGAACGCAGAGGCGAGGTTGTCCAATACATTATCCAGAGTTTCGGCGCTGAGAAAGTTGCTCAGATTATAACGTTTAATAGGATGACTGCACGAGCGGTTATCAAGGATGTCGGCAGGGCTTTGGGAATACCTCTCTCTGATACTGACATGATTTCTAAATTGATACCAAGCGAATTGGGTATAACTCTTGATAAAGCTCTTGAAACTGTTCCTGAATTACAAGCTATGAGTAATGATCCAGATAAAAGCAAATTATTCAGGATCGCTAAGGCTCTTGAGGGTATGGCTAGAAACCCTTCTGTACACGCCGCCGGTGTTGTTGTATTTAGTGATAAGGTTACGAATCATCTTCCAGTATTCAAGACGCCTAATGATGAAATTGTTGTGCAATATGATAAGATGATACTGGAAAAGATCGGTGTGAATAAGTTTGATATTCTTGGATTAGCGGCTCTTACAATGATTGACTATGCCCTTAAATTGATAGAGGAGAATCATCACGTAAAGATTGATCTAGATACTCTACCTCTGAATGATAGCGCTTCTTATGATTTGTTATGTAAGGCGCAGACTCTTGGTATATTCCAGCTTGGCGGGGCGGGAATGATTGATCTTCTTTTGAGGTTACAACCCAGAACATTCCAAGATTTGGTACCAATCGTCAGTCTTTATAGACCGGGTCCTATTGAAAGCGGGATGTTAGATGAATATGTAGGTCGTAAGAATGGTCTTATACCTATTGAGTATATGCACCCAACTCTGGAACCTATACTTAAACATACTTATGGTACTATAATTTATCAAGAGCAAGTCATGAAGATTGGGCGTGAAATTGCAGGATTTACTCTCGGACAGGCTGATCTTCTCCGAAGGGCCATGGGAAAGAAGATACACGAAGAACTCGAAAAACAGCGTGTGCCATTTCTTGATGGTGCTAAGGCAAAGGGCATATCCGTTGATATTGCTGAAGCTGTTTTTGAACAGTTGATCCCGTTTGCTGGTTATGGTTTTAACCAGTCTCATACTACTGCTTATGCTCTTGTCACGTATCAAACTGCCTATCTTAAAGCCCATTATCCTGTTGAGTTTATGGCGGCAAATATGACTATTGAAAAACAAGATACGTCTGAAGTGGTCAGATATGTCAAGGAATGTAGCAAGATGGGAACCGAATTACTTCCACCGGATGTGAATGAAAGTTATACTAACTTTACTGTGCATGGCAATAGTATACGCTTCGGATTGAGTGCGGTTAAGAATGTTAGTGAAAATGCTGTTGAGGCTGTTGTTGCAAGGAGAGAGGAGAAGGGACGTTTTACTTCGTTATTTGATTTTTGTGAGAAGGTTGATATTAAAACTGTCAACAGGAAATGTATAGAAAGCCTTATTAAATGCGGTGCGTTTGACTCGTGTGGCGGGCATAGATCGCAACTTCTGGAAGCTATTGACGGCGCTATGAGTACAGGGCAAAAATCTCAGAAGGATAAACAATCTGGACAGGTATCGCTTTTTGACGCATTTGAGAGTTTTTCTTTGGATACGAGGAAATTACCAAATACTCCTAAGATGAGCGATACTCAAAAACTTGCATTGGAAAAAGAGATGATCGGATTCTATGTGTCGGGTCATCCGCTGGCTAGTTCGGAAGCACTTATTAAAAGATTCGCTAATTTTACGACTCGCAAGTTGATTGAGCTTGAGAATGGGATCCCGATAACTATCGCTGGTATAATTACTGAGCTACGCAAACGCATTACTAAGAATGATAAGCAGATGGCTTTTGCTACTCTTGAGGACCTTGAAGGGTCTGCTGATCTGGTGATTTTCTCTGATACTCTCAAGAATTATAATGATGCCTTACAGGAAGGTAAGATTGTCTGGGTGAAGGGCGCTATCGCTAATGGTCAAAAAGAACGTGAACAAGCTTGTATTCGTGTTGATGAAGTCCTTTCACTGGATGCCTTGAAAGAGAAATATATTTCTTCTGTGCATGTTACTCTCCTACAAAATATGTTGGACTCATCTGTTCTTAATACTCTTAAAGGTATTTGTAATGGTAATAAAGGCGATTGTACGCTTTTCTTGCATATAAAAACACCAAGATATAATGATATAATCATTCAGGCAAATCATGATACGAAGGTCGCCCCTACGGATACTCTGATCGCTGAGATAGAACATATCTCTGGTGAGAACTCGGTATGGTTCGATGCTTCTCATTCAGAATCATGAATTTAGCTACGGATTAATTGTAGATTATAAGATTGATAAAACTATATAAGGAGAAGGATTATTAATCTTCTTTTAAGAATGCTATAACTTCATCAACAAATGATCTGGCTTCATTTATCCTTTTATGGGCTAAATCCTCTGTAATTTCCCATAATACATCGTAGTCTGCTTTATCTCTTTCTTCAAATGCGTTGATAATTTGTTTATGCAATTCATTCGGTAGTTTCCCTGTCTTTGCATAAGATTTTCCAAAAGCCGATATGGCTGCGGAGTGTTTATTGACGGATATACCATCTTGACTGAGCAATGCTTTAACAGCATAAAACATGGCATAGTAAGCACGAGATACGCTATCTGATAGTAAATCTTGCTTTAGCAGTGATTCAGCCGCTTGAAGTGCGGATTCAGATTTCTTTAGCCAACCATCTGTTTCTTTCTTGAGTTTTCCCAAAGTATTATTCCTTTTTTGATTATTTCCTGATAAAAGCTAGTATTTGCTCTTTTTATCAAATCATAATGATCCTCCGTCATAATGTGCAATGATATTATAAAATCAAAATCATTATCCCACATCAGATCATAGCTGGCATCTCGTATTGATTCTACAATATAAGTATTATCTGATTCTAACACCACTAGCAAATCTATATCTGATTCTGCTGAAGCTCTACCATCTGCGTAAGAGCCATAAAGCACCATTTGGACCAATTCATCACCACAAATGGGTTCAATTTGCTCTGTTAAATCATTGAGTATGTTTTTCAATTCTAGTTGATTAAGGAGTTTCATTTTTGTAAATTCTTGGTAAAGGTTTAATTCTAAGCCAATTATAGTATATACGAATTTGCTTGATATATCAATGAGATAAGAATATAATAAAGTAAATAATGCATGCTGTAAGATGGAGGCTACTGATGACAGTCATAAAAGTAAATAAGAAATATCAAATAACGATCCCGGCTTCCGTAAGAAAAGAACTCAATATATCTGCCGGAGATTTTTTTGATGTGAAAATAACAAAATCTAAAGACGGGGTTGTTTATAAACGGAAACGTATGTCTGATGAAGAAATCTCCCGATATTGGCAGGAGAGAAGTCAGGAAGAAGGCGAGTCTGAGCTTTCGGAATATGGAAAAAAGAAACTTGAGCAAGCACTTTCGGATGTGAAAGAAGGCCGGGTAAAAGAATTCGATAATGTAGAAGACCTTATGAAAAACTTGAACAAATGAAATTAATACCAACTGAGCAGTTTAACAAAGATGCTGAAAATCTTCCTGAGCAAATAAGAAAAATAATGGCGAAAAAACTTGAATTACTACTTGCCAATGCAAGACACCCATCATTAAGAACGAAAAGGATCAAAGGGCAAGTCAAGGGGTTTAAGAACGTTTTCGAGGCAAGTATAACGATGAACTACCGATTTCTCTTTGAAATCAAGGGGGATTACTATATCCTTTTAACTTGCGGTACGCATGATGAGTTATTCAAGTAACTAGGTGATCTAATCGCTTGGTATATCAACGTGCTAGTAATCTTCTTAAAATATCCTCATATCCTGCTGTTCCTGATTCAGTTCCTCCTTGATAATCCTTTGCGGAAAAATAATCTGAGTTTCCATCAAATGGCAATTCTTTTCCTAAATATTCTGCAATTTGAGCAAGTGCTGGAGCGGTGTTTACTATGCCTTTACTTCCATCTTCAGCTTCCATAATTGCTGGTGGACGAAGAACTGACTCAAACATATAAAATAATCTATCAACCAGTTTTGAACAACTCCTGTTAATCTCATCTTCATTATCCATTTCTATTTTACCAGCAGTTATGTCAATCATTAATGCTTCCAATTTCACAAATTCAGGAATTATTGAAGCTAATTCAGTGTATAATTCTGATTTTTTTTGAATCTCTGGTGACGATGCTTGGTTTTCGCCTGCCACAGTTTTTAATGACTTATTTTCAGATTGAGATTCATTTTTCAACTGATTATTCGCTTTGTATGAATCTGTCTGTGCGGATGCTTCATCAATCTGTATATCCTTCTTTTGTCTATTTGATGTATCTTTAGTATTCGTTTTATTGGTAATGGCAAGCGAGTTTCCTTGAGATTTTAAAGGAACTTTCTGAGACTCTTGAATTGATGTAGAATCTGATAATTTATTAGCGGATTGATGGGAATTCCATACTAGAATGCCTGTTCCACTCAATGCCAATAATACAACAATTCCAGCCATAACAACTTTCATCTTCGTAGTAATCTTCATTGCTTCCAACCCTCCCAATAACGCCTTTTTCATGGTATCTGACGGTAAAATTATAATTATTGACAGCAATTCCTTCAATTTTTCCCTTACTTTGTGCCGTGATCTTATCAAACGCACATTGATGGATGCTTTTGATAGACCATATCTCTGTTGTAATGTTTTATAAGGCACGTTCTCAAGGTAGAAATCTTGCATCAATGACTTATCTATCTTTGGAAGCGATTCGATAGCTTCAAGTGTCTTTTCAAGCCTTTCTTGATAGATAATCTCATCTTCTATCGAGTCAGGTTGATAGTTTATATCAGGAATATCGTCAAGATATACTATACAGCGTGTTTTTGCAGACTGACGCAACCAATCCTGACAATTATGAAATGCTATTCGACATAACCACGCATAAAAACTTGATGGTTGTTTTAGAGAAGAAATGCACCGATAGGATTCAACAAACACATCATTGGTGAGTTCTTCTGCATCGTCTGGATTGTGGACGATAGATAGAATTCGGGCATAGATTGGCTTGTGGTATTTTTGCACCAAAAGACAAAATGCGGTCTCATTACCTGCGATGGCTTGATCAATTATCAGAATATCTTCTTGCATATTTTACATACCATTAACAAGCTAAAGCATGTTCTACTTTTTTCGATCGCTTCTATTATATAAGGCGTAAGTTTTGAGAAAAGTGATCTAGTTTTTTAATAATTTTTTGACGTGATCTGATATTGGCTTATCCATTCTTCTGACAGAATCTGCTTTTTCGTCCGGCAATGGATATGCAAAAATTAACTTTAGCGTTTCGTATCTTATTGATGTTAGCAAGTCTTTGAATAGTTTCGCCGATTCCAGCTTGTAATGTGTTAATATGTTGTCTTTGACGTAAGACCTGAGCATCATAACATTGTCAAAAGTGCTTTGGTATGATAGGTAATCCGTCCATGCTGTGTCTAAAACTTCCATAATGATCGCTTTTTTTAGCTTGTTTGAGAAATCTTTGCTTAGAGAATCTTCACGTATTTTTAACACTTTTTGAAAAGTATCTACGATTAATATCTTTGCCGACTCTGGATTTAGATCATACAAATCTGTATCAGGGATATATATGCCAAAATTCTTTGAGCAGACCTTTCTTATTTCTTCCCATCTTTCACTTATAGTATTAGAGTCTTGATCTGCAATAGATGGCATAAAATCCCACCTTCCCCCCTTTTCCAAAGGGGGAATTTTGGTTGTCGCTTTTTCCAAAGGGGGAATTTGAGTTGTTGCCTTTGCTAAAGAGGGATCTGGTGTGAAGAGATCATCCGCATAATCTTCAATAATTGATTGAACTCTTACTTCAATATTATCGTCACTCAATATGTCTGAGCGCATTTTGTAGATGATTTTTCTCTGTTTGTCTGTTACGTCGTCATGCTCGATAAGGTTCTTCCGGATGCTGTAACTTGTTTCCTCCGATTTTCGCTGCACTTTTCGGGTCAAATTAGCCATTTTGTGATTATGCCCAAGTTCGACTGCCCTGACCATTGCTGGCATATCTTCACCTGCGTACATGCGCAGGAGATCGTCTTGTAGTGATAGATAGAATCTTGATGAGCCGGGGTCGCCTTGCCTGCCTGATCTGCCTATTAGCTGATCGTCAATCCTTCGTGCTGTGTGTCTTTCAGTGCCTATGATATGCAGACCTTGATTCAAATCCCCCCTTCCCCCCTTTGCTAAAGGGGGAGTCTGAGTTATTGTCTTTACTAAAGGGGGAGTTGTAGTTACTGCATTTACTAAAGGGGGAGTTGTAGTTACTGCATTTACTAAATGGGGAGTTGTAGTTACTGCATTTGCTAAAAGGGGAATGTTGTGTTTTTTTAGAGTAATATCAACACCACGTCCTGCCATGTTTGTTGCGATTGTGACTGCATAAGGTTGACCTGCGTTTTTGATTATATCCGCTTCTTCTGCATGATTCTTAGCATTCAAAACACTGTGAGGAATGTTTTGCTCTTTTAGGATTATGCTTAGATTCTCGGATTTTTCGACTGACCTTGTACCGATTAATACTGGTTGTCCGTGTGCATGACATTCCTTTATGTCGTCAACTATGGCTTGGAGTTTATCTTCCTCTGTCTTGAAATATCGGTCTCTGGCATCAGTCCTTATTACAGGCTTGTTGGTGGGTATCCTGACGACTTCAAGCTTGTATAGCTTTTTGAATTCTTCTGCTTCTGTGTGCGCTGTGGCGGTCATGCCTGATTTCTTTTCGTAAAACCTGAAATAGTTAGGGTGAGTTATTTTACCCATCACACGGGTCTCTGGCGTCACTTGTAAGCCCTCTTTGCACTCGATGGCTTGGTGTAGCCCATCCTCGTATTTTTTACCAAAGGCAAGCCTTCCCGTGAACTCGTCCACGATAATTATACCACCGTTGTGGACTATGTAATCCTCATCTTTTCGATGGAGTACGTATGCACGAAGAATTTGAAGGAAATTTCTTACGCTTTCATCTTTCTGTAATTCAGGAGTATCTGTTTTTGAAAGGTTATTAAAATCCCCCCTTCCCCCCTTTTCCAAAGGGGGAATTTGTGTTGTTGCCTTTTCCAAAGGGGGAGATTGTATCCGCTGATCTGTTAGTGCAAAAAATCCTTTGCCTAGCATTTCCTCTGCAAATGTTATTCCTGTATCTGTCAATTTTAGGGTTCTGTTTTTTTCGTCCACAACGTAAAGCAAGTCCTCTTCTAATTTGTATTCTGATCTCATTGCGATAAACTTTCCATGAACGGAATTCATCTTTTTAACTATATCGTTGTCATTGCTGAGATAATCCAAAAGCTGTGGGTTCCATGGATCAGCCATTCTGATTTGTATTAGCCTTATGATATTGAGTGACGGATCGTCTTCTTTGAATATTTGATCTATGATCTCGTTCTGGTGTTTTATAAGTGATTCAACGATGCTTTTGAATCTCCAATAGCTACTGGAGCTTTTATCTGGTGTTCCGGATATGATGAGCGGGGTTGTTGCTTCGTCCATGAGTATGCTGTCAATCTCGTCTATTATTACACATTCGAGCTTGCCCTGAACCCTGTTACTGAGTTTGTTCCTTAGATTGTCTCTGAGATAGTCGAACCCAAATTCGTAGTTATTTCCATAGACTATATCGGCTTTGTAAGAAATACGTTTTTCTGAATCAGGCATGTGACTTAGAACACAGTCAACTTCTAGACCGAGAAACTTGCAGACTCGACCCATCCACATACAGTCACGAAGGGCAAGGTAATCGTTCACTGTTGCAATGTGAACCTTTTTTCCACTTAATGCCCAGATACATGCGGGGAATACTGCTACAACGGTTTTACCTTCGCCTGTACCCATCTCTGCGATCTTTCCTTCTAATAGTGCTAATGCCCCAAGTAATTGCACGTCAAAAGGCATGAACGTCAGCCCATCTTGAGGTTGTCTTAGTCTGCGAATATCTGCGTAAAAGGATGCGCCTAGATGAATCTGTGAGCTATCAATCTGCGATCTTCTTTTTTTGACGTAGGCATAAGTTTCACTTAGATGATTAAAATGTTCAGGCAGATCGAAATCAAATAGTTTCCAGATACCTAATCTTCTGTCAATAACCTCTTTAATGATGGCAAGTGTTTCGGGTATGGTTTTGTCATCATGAATTTGTGTCTTGAGATTGATTATATGTTCCAGAAGATTGGAATCGTCAAAATCACTGAAGTCGAAACTATTGATTTTTTGGATAACATGTTGATATTTCTTGAGCATGGTATTTTTCTTGATTAACTTGACAATGTTAAATTAGAAAAAAACGCAGTTGTAGCCCAATCACGTTCCGCCGTGCAACGGAAGAAAAGCTGGCAATTCCTTATGTTGTCTTCAAAAACCAAGCTGGAAGCTTGGGCTACTTTTAAATCTGACATTGTCAAGTTAAGCAAGTTTAAGAAACCTTTTAAAACTTTAGGAAATAGAACGCGGATAAACTCGGTCTCGTTCCGCCGAGTAACGGAAGAACAAATCAGGCGGATTTGCGCGGATCGAAATAAATAAAGAAAAATCCGTTTAATCAGCGTCATCCGCGTTCTATTTACGAGTTTTTCAGTTAGTTGATGAATAGTCATAATTCATGAAAAAAAACGGAGACACAGAGGCACGGAGAGGACTTAGAAAGCATGAAGACAAGGTACATATTTTGATCCAGCGATTAAAAGGTTAATACTACGGTAAAATATATGAATAACAGCGTATGGATATAGTTTTATGAGTCTATCTAGGTCGTACATTTGGTACATTGTCATATCCTCCGTTATATTTGTGTGGAAATAGACAATATACATGATAAACCTTTATAGGACAAGGGAGAATCTCATTTTCTCATTATTGTGTCCATTATTTGTATCGTTTCTCAAAGTTTGCGTAAGTCCTATTCTAACTGAAATAGGTATAACTCCCCCTTTGAAAACTAATCTTTACCCACAAATCATAGATATTGTGGAAACCAAGTCTTTTCCCCCTTTAGCTAAACTAATTTTTACCCACAAATATGTGGACATTGTGAGAATCAAGTCCTTTCCCCCTTTAGCTAAAGGGGGATAAAGGGGAATTTGATTAAGGTTTTCGGGTCAATAGATACTCATAAATATTAATGGTGTTATTG